>ERZ887851.1621-NODE-1621-length-18984-cov-16.428337_pt1 | contig 18984 bp, 18 predicted proteins | sample MGYA00521100_ERZ887851 | MGnify/ENA primary metagenome ERZ887851 (study PRJEB32303, sample SAMEA104408602) | aquatic metagenome | biome: Brackish water; feature: Pelagic; material: water | place: Baltic Sea | collected 2014-06-06T16:11:00 | depth 11,444 m ...
CAAATTGGTTTGGAAAAGCTTATAATAACCATAATACAGAAGATTTATATTGTGATAATTGGATAAAAATTTAAAAATTATACAAATGGAACAAAACAAAATAGTTGTTACAGGCGGTAGTGGAATGGTAGGTCGTTCTCTTAAAAAGTTTATACCTGATGCAATATATCTTTCTTCTAAAGATTATGATTTAACTTCTGAGAAAGGTGTTGTAAAAATGTATCAAGACATTCAACCAAAAGCAGTAATTCATTTAGCAGCTAAAGTTGGTGGCATTATAGATAATATTAATAAGCCAGGAGAGTATTTTACAGACAACATTATAATGAACACCTTGCTAGTTGAATATGCAAGAAAATATAATGTTGATAGATTTGTTGGAATATTAAGTACATGTATATATCCAGACAAAGTAGATAGTTATCCAATGACTGAAGAAATGCTTCACAAAGGACCGCCCACTCCAACAAACTTTTCTTATGGATATGCTAAGCGTTCTTTGGCTGTTCAAATCGATGCTTACAATAAACAGTATGGAACTAAATATCAATACTTAACACCTTCAAATCTTTATGGAGAGCATGATAAGTTTGGAGAAAATAGTCATTTTGTAGCCGCTTTAATAAAAAAGATACATAATGCAAAAATTAACAATCACAAAACAATAACATTATTTGGCACAGGTAGACCTTTGAGGCAATTTATGTATTCAGATGATTTGGCATATGTAATCAAAAAATGTATTTCTGAAGAAATATATGACAGCTTTAATGTTTCTAATTCTGAAAACGTATCAATTCATGAAATTGCTAAAATAGCACTTAGGGCATGTGATGCCGAACATTTAACTATTGAATATGATTCAGAAAAGCCAGATGGACAATATAGAAAAGATGTTTCAAATGAAATGCTATACAAATCAATACCTGACTTTTCTCCAACAAAACTAATTGATGGAATTGGAGCCACATACTCCAAGTTAGACAAAAAACTCTTATTAACAACATAATACTCTTTACTTTCTTGTTTTTTTAACGTATTTTGTATCAAAGAAAACAAGAATGATTAAACTAGTAAGTGACACAATAGACAAGTCAGATATTAAAGCCTTAACAGACTGGCTAAATCAAGATGAGATACCTAGGTTAACAAAAGGAGATTTAACTTGGGAGTTAGAAAAAAAGTGGGCAAAAAAAATAGGAACTAAATATTCTGTTTTTGTTAATTCTGGTTCATCTTCTATACTTCTTACTCTAGCAACGCTAAAAGAAACTAACAGATTAAATAATTTAAAAATAGTTGTACCCTCCTTAAGTTGGGCTACAGACGTTAGTTCCCCAATGCTTTTGGGTTACGACACTTTTATGTGTGATTGTAATTTAGAAGATTTATCCTGTGACTTAAAAAAGTTAGAAGATTTATTTATAAAAGAAAATCCATCTGTTTTTATTTTAGTTTCACCTTTAGGTTTAGTGCCCAAAATGAAAGAGGTTGTAGAATTGTGTGATAAATATGGGGTTATATTACTGGAAGACGTTTGTGAAAGCATGGGTTCTAAGTATCAAAACAAGTATTTAGGCTCCTTTGGTTTCGCTTCTTTTTATTCTATGTATTTTGGACATCACTTATCTACTATAGAAGGCGGATTTATAAATACTAACGATGAAGGGTTTTATCATCAACTTTTAATGATGAGAAGTCATGGTTGGGATAGAGATTTACCTTCAAGCGTACAGCAAGACATGAGAGAATCATACAAGTGTTCAGATTTTGATGGATTATATAACTTTTACCTTCCTGGTATGAATGTTCGTTCTACCGATTTACAGGCATTTATAGGCCTAAGAGCAATAGATAAGCTTGATGATTATTCAGATAAAAGGAGAAAAAATTTCGAGATTTATAAAAATAGAATAAAGTCAAGTTTAATTCAAATTGGAGAAAGGGATGGTGACTTCGTTTCTAGTTTTGCAATACCTTTTGTTCACAAAAGAAGAGATGATATTGTTAGAGACTTAATGGATGAAAATATTGAAGTCAGACCTTTAATAGCTGGAAATATGGCCAGTAAGCCAATGTGGTATGGTAGACAGAGAAAGTTGGGTAGAGTTGACGCTAATTTAGAAAATTGTGAACTATTAGATAAGTTTGGATTTTATGTTCCTAACCATCAAGATTTGTCAAAAAAAGATATAGAAAAAATAATGAATATAATTAATGAATATGAATAAAAAGGCATTTATTACAGGCGTAAACGGACAAGATGGCTCTTATCTTGCAGAATTGCTTCTTGAAAAAGGATATGAAGTACACGGAATGATTAGGCGTTCAAGCTCTTTTAATACTGGAAGGATTGACCATATAATAGATAGTAATAAGAATTTTAAATTTCACTATGGAGATGTAACAGACCCGCTTGTAATTTCTAACTTAATTTCAAAAATACAACCAGATGAAATATACAGTCTAGCAGCTCAATCGCACGTAAAAGTTTCTTTTGAATTGCCTTATTATACAGCTCAAACAGATGCTCTTGGGACTTTAACAATATTAGAAGCCATGAAAAACCATTGCCCTAATGCAAGGTTTTATCAAGCATCTACTTCTGAACTTTATGGAGGAATGGGATATAATATGCCAACAAATGGTTATACAGAGGATTCTAAATTTCACCCAAGAAGCCCTTATGGTGTGGCTAAACTATATGGTTTTTGGATTGTTAAAAATTACAGAGAAGCTCACGGTTTGTTTGCTTGTAACGGAATACTTTTTAATCACGAATCAGAAAGACGGGGAGAAACCTTTGTTACTAGAAAAGTAACAACTAACCTAGCTGAAGTGGCTTGTGGAAAAAGAGATGTTTTAAAAATAGGAAATATAGATGCTAAAAGAGATTGGGGACATGCAAGAGATTATGTGGATGGAATGTGGAGAATGCTTCAAACAAAAAGCCCAGAAGATTTTGTTTTGGCCACTAACAACACCTATTCTGTTAGAGACTTTATAGAAGAAGCAGTCACTTATTTTGGTTATGATATTGTGTGGAAAGGTAAGGGTGTAGACGAAAAGGGTTACGACAAGTCTACAGGAAAGCTTTTAGTTCAAATAGATGAAAAATATTTTAGACCTTCTGAAGTAGAAGTTCTTTTAGGAGATTATTCAAAGGCGAGAAAGGAATTAGATTGGTCGCCTAAAGTACAGTTTAAAGAGCTAGTAAGACTCATGGCCGAAAGCGATAAGTTAGAGTTAGAAAAAAAGGGTCACAAATTTTATACAACGACTAAGTAGTGAAAAGGGTTTTAGTTACAGGTGGCGCAGGATTTATAGGTTCCAATTTAATAAAACAATTATTAACGGATTGTCCTAATGTTTTTATAGTTTCTTTAGATAACTATCTTACAGGAAAAGAAGAAAATCATTTATCTCATAAAAATGTAACCTATCTTAAGGGAGATACGTGTGACATTGAAGAAATTTTTATAGACTTAAAAGAAAAAAAATATTTCGATACAGTTTTTCACTTTGGAGAATATTCAAGAATAGTTAAATCTTTTGATGACGTAAATTATGTAATGAAAACTAATTTACATGGAACATCTAGAATTTTAGAAATGTGTAGAAAGTGGAAATCTAAACTAATATATTCAGCAAGCAGTTCTAAATTTGGCAATAATGGAGAAGATGAAAATCTTAGCCCTTACTCTTGGGCAAAATCTAAAATAGTAGAGCTGATTAAAAATTATAACAAATGGTATGGTTTACAGTATGAAATTTGCTATTTTTTTAATGTATATGGTCCAAATCAAATAACTGAAGGTGATTACGCTACCGTTATAGGTATTTTTGATAGACAACAGAAGAATGGTGAACATCTAACTGTAGTAAGTCCAGGTACTCAATCTAGAGATTTTACTCATGTTTATGACGTTGTTGCAGGTGTAATAAAAACTGTAGGCATAAATTTAAACAGAGAGTGGATGTTACGTTCTGGCGTGAATTACAAAATTATAGATGTTGCTAAAATGTTTTGTGATAAAATAAAAATGATACCAGAAAGAAGAGGAGAAAGGTTTACTTCAGAAGAGTTTTATAGCGATACAGAATCTACTTTATCTTGGTCTCCTAATATAAATCTTAATGATTGGGTAATAAAAAATAAATAATTACTTGCATTTCATTAAACTTTTCTTTTTATTTGTTTACGAATAAACGTAACAAAAACTTCATGAGATTTAAGGATATGACAGAAAAAGATATAAAAGCTTTTTCTAAAATTTACAAAAACAAAAACTTGTCTTGGGACGAAAGAATGAAAAAGTTAATGAATTTAACTGGTAAATCTGAAAGAACAGTTAGGGTTTGGGCTTCTAAAAAGCTTAATTTAAACGAAAAACAAGAGACGATTTCTGTAGAATATGAACAGGCAAAAAACAGAAAGTTTGACAAAAAGAAAAAAAAGTTTATAATAACATGGGCTCAGAACAACACACCAGTACATAAAGAGTTTTTTGAAAACTTAACTGCATATGCTAAACATATAAGTGCAGACATACATGTTATAGCTGGGAGGTATAGAAACCCTACATCAATATGGTCTTCTGACCAAGAAGAAGAAGAAAAGTGGGACTCTAGAGTTCAAAATTATCTAGATGCCAACAGGCATAATATACACAAATACATGTCTATAATGTCTGACGTAAAAATTCAGCCAACAGCAGTAAACCCAATGACTGGTATGCATGCTTTGTCTGGGATTAACTCTTGTATTTTTGGCTCTCCTAAGTTGCAGATGGAAATGATACCAGTAATAGAAGGTGAAAAGTCTAAGATGATGCTAACCACGGGCTCTTGTACTAAAAAGAATTACACTGATTCTAAAGCAGGTAAAAAAGGTGAGTTTCATCACGTTATAGGTTTTACGATTGTAGAAATAGAAGACAATGAAACTTTTTATGTAAGACAAGTTTCTGCAGAAGATAGTGGTGACTTTTGTGATTTATATAAAGAAATTAAGTATAATAAAGAGTCTAAAAAAACAAAAATAAACAACATAAAAGAAATAGAGGCTTGTATATTGGGAGACTTACACTGGGGTCATCATGATTCTAAAGTTATTGATTTGACTCATAAAATGTTGAAAAAGATAAAGCCTAAACATGTGCTTTTACATGATGTTTTTGATGGGTATTCAATATCTCATCATGACATGAAAGACCCGTTTGCTCAATATGGAAAAGAAATAAATGGAAATAATGACCTAAAAAAAGAAGTGACAGAAATGTTAGATGGCTTATCTCCTTTTGAGGCTTATGAAAATGTAGTTATTGTAAGGAGTAATCATGATGACTTCCTAGATAGGTGGGTTAAAAATGAAGATTGGAAACGTCAGCCAACTCCTAAAAACTCTCCACTATACATGGAGTACTCAGGAATACTATTAAGGCAATATGCCGAAACACCAGATGACATCAAGGGAATAATACCATCAATAATAAATGATAGATTTCCAAAATTTAAAACATTAGGAAGAAGAGATTCTTACAAAGTTTTAGAATGGGAACTAGGTCAACATGGAGATGTTGGTTCAAATGGTTCAAGGGGCTCTTTATTACAAATGAGAAAATTAAATACAAAAATAGTAGTAGGACATTACCATTCACCAGGAAGAAAGGATGGGGCTCTAGCTGTTGGAACCTCTACGCATGTTAGGGTAGGATATAACATGGGACCAAGTTCTTGGTTACAGTCTCACGTTATAATTCATAAAAATGGAAAAGCGCAGCATATTAATTTTTTCAAAAATAAAAATGGAATACTAAACTATACAATATCTAAATAAATTAAAACATGAGTAAGTTGACAAAAAAGAAAGAAGAGTTTTTAATAAAAGGTGGAAAAAAAATGGATACAATTAATTTTTGTAAAGATTTAAAAGTTCCAAAAGAACATTTGGTATGGCTTGTTGATAGGATAGAAAAAGAAAATTTTCCTATACAGTCAGAAAAAGCCAAAGAACATATTAGTTTGGTTTTAAAAATGTTTTCAAAAAACAAAAAAATGAAAACTAATTTAAAAACATTGCGTCAAGCTGTATTTAAAGCTTGTCAAACTGTTGAGACAGATGAAAATGAATCTAAAAGAATATTACACAAATTCCCAGACGGACATTATATTATTCAACTAACTCATAAAGAGGCTTATTTTGAAGGTAGTTCTATGAGAAATTGTATGTCTAACATGTCTAGTCAAATTCAAAGAAAGGAAATTGCTATATTAGCGTTGAAAAATAAATCATCAAAAACTTTGTCTCACATACAGGTAGGTCGTTTTGGAAACTTAGAACAACATTATAATTTTGCAAACTCGCCTGTCAACTATAATTCTTGGCATTATATAAATGAGTTTTTTCAAAAAAATAAAAGTTTAGATTTTGAAAATAAAATTAAAGAACAAGGATTGAATAAAATTTATACGATAAACCCAACAGGAATTGGAGTCTCTGTTCAAAGTAGACTCCCTTTTGAGCAAAGAGTTTCTTTTTTTGAAGATAATAATAAAAAATTGTTAAATTCTATACACCTAAAAGAGCACAATTATTTCCCAGATGAAAGAACGGATTGTTACAGAAATCAATTAACTATTGATGAAACAATTTCTCGTTTAGAAAATATTAAAAAAAGCATAATAAACTCCTTCCATCAATTAGAAACTGCTTTACAAAAATCTAAAGGTAATTTTTTTATATTAAATGAAAAAATGTACTATACTATTTTTGGGAAAAAAGAGAATACAATAGAAAGGTTTAAAAAGATAATAGAAAAATACAATAAAGATGAAACAGTGTTGTGCAATGAGGAAGTAGCAATGGAACAAGAAGTTGATGCATTTGATGATATGTTTGTAAACGAAGAAGAATCTTTAACCGTCTCTGTAGATGTAGATTTGCAAAGACTAAATCCTGTAGAATCATTTGATGAATTTAAATCTGATGAATTTATTGTTTAAAACTTTAAAATTGAAATAATAATTTTTTTATAAATTAAAAATCATTATATTTGTTTAAAGTATTAAAAAAAATAAAAAATGGCAAAAAATAAAGTAAAAGAGAAAGAGTTTAAAGTTTTAATGATAGACAGCAGAAACAAAAATCATAGAGCATATAGTTTAGAGGTTGTTGAACCTTGGATTAGCGCTGAATTAAACAGTTCTAAAAACATAAATGAAGGATACGATTTAGAGTTTGCTATTGATAATGAAGAAGAGGGAGTAACTAGAGATATATATAATGAATTTACTTTAGATTCATTGAGTTGTGGGGTTGTAAATAAATTAAGAATAGAAGATGGTACACTTTACGCAAATGTGAGATTTAAGCTTCCTGAATCTTGTGGAAACTTAACTGGTGATATATATTCTGAAAAAGATTCTGATGTTAATTCTGAAAAAATAGACTTATCAGACTTGGATGTGTATGCAATAGTTCCCAAAGGAAAAGGTTCTGTAAAAAATCAAGAAGTTCAAAATGATTACGAATTATATGGTTTTAATTTAATATTAAAAAAGGACTCCTCTTTTGAGTACGACTCAGAAACTGAAGAAATTGAAAGCGCTGCAGAATAATATTTAAAAAAAATACATGTCTAAAGAAAAAAAAGTATTAGCAATAGGTATAGATGGAACCATAAGAGACGTCTATTCTCAATTTGACAATTGGTACAGAAGAACTTTTATTAAAAACGATTCTTTAGTAGATATGGATGACAACTATAATTATGTAGAGTCACCAGAAGAGACTGATGACGAGAGGTTAGCTCTTCAAAGAGAGATTGATGAAAAAATAAATCTTCCATTAGATACTTTTGACCTATTAAATCATTATCAGTTTGAAAATAGGGAAGATTTAGAGAAGTTTATGTATACTGATTGCTCTTTTCAAATATTTGGCTCTTCTCACTCTTTTCCTAAATCTATGGATTCTGCTAATTTTTTACAAATATTTGGAGAAGTCTCAAAATTATTTGATGTAGTTTTATTTGCAAAATGTAAAAACACATCTATCGTTTCAACTTATCATTTTTTAGCAAAAAACGCTTGTAAAATAAAAAACATCAAATTTGTCGATGAGTATGAAGACGTTTGGAACTTTTCTGATGTTGTAATAAGTGATTGTCCTGAAATTTTTGAAACAAAGCCAGAGGGTAAAACTTCTATAAAAATAAGTCACATGTACAATTCATATTCTGAATCAGATTATTCTTTTGAATCTATAAGTGATATAAAAAATGAAAGCTTCATAAAGTCTTTGTTTGAAAAAGACACTATTAAAACATCAAATCAAACCGCATCAAGTGATTAATCTCCTCACTTATTAAAAATTTTTATAAAAGCTTCGATTTTTCGGAGCTTTTTTTTTGTTACCATTTACTTTTGTAATTAAGTTATTATTTTAGATACCAAATAAAAACTAATATAAAATTATGGAAACAGTTTCTCAAGAAATTTCGCAAGAAGAAGCATTAAAGCAAAGGGAAAAAGCAATTACAGGCTTAGTATCTAAATTAGAGAAAAGTGAAAATACAATATACATATATTGTCCTGCAATGAGCAGCCCTAGTGGAGGTATTTCCGTCTTGTTTCAGCATGCAAAAATACTAAAAGACGCTGGAAAAAGCGTTACTATTGTTTATGAACCACAACAAAACAATCAAGCATCATTAGAAGCCACCAAAAAAGCTAGACTAAAAGGTGCAAAAGAACCAGTAATTATTTTTGATAAGTTTAACCCATCTTGGCTAGGAAGCCTAAAGGAAGATATAGGCATGAGATGTTTGGCAGAAGGGGAACTGACTTATTCTGACGGTACTACAGAAAAGTTTGATTCACTCCTAATGAACCCAGAAGATATAATGATTATACCTGAAGGTTTTCCAAATATAATGGAGAATACAGCACAACTGCCTTGCAAAAGAATTGTAATGGCTCAAAGTTGGTATTATATTCTTTCTGGATTAAAGGTTGGTCAAAAATGGCAACACTTTGGTATTACAGATGTAATTTCTATATCTGATGGTATTACAGAGTTTTTAAATACAGTAATGCCAGGCCTTAAAGTTAAAAATTACAAACAAGCAATCGATAGAGATTTGTTTCAAGTTCCAGAGAAAGTTTCAGATAAGGCACCTATGATTTCATATATGCCAGGAAGAGGTCCTGAGTCTCAAATGAAAACAAATACTGTTATTAGAACTTTTTATGAATTTTATCCACATTACAGATGGGTTCGTTTTGCTCCACTACAAGGACTTTCTAAAGAAGATTTTGCAAGTCAATTAAAAACTTCTGCACTTGCACTTTATACAGATGAAGTTGCTGGGTTTGGAACTCTACCTTTAGAGGCTATGGCTTGCGGTACTCATATCGTAGGTTGGACTCCATTTGGAAGTAAAGAGTACATAAACGAAGACAATGGTTTTTGGGCCGTTAACGGAGACGTATTTCAATTAGCAGAATTAATTGGAATGGCTTTAGATAGATATTTTTCTGGACTTTTGGATTCAGAAGAAGTTACAAAAGAATACGAAAAAACACTTTCAGAGTATACTAAAGAAAAAGAAGTAGAATCTGTTTTAAACATTTATAAAGAAATTAACAATGAAAGAATTGAAGAACTTAAAAACATTAAATAATAAAAATTTATTAGTAGTCGTACCAATTAACGACTTTGAAGAAGAAACTCTAAACGAGTCACTTTACAGCCTGTCAAATCAAACAAATGAATCAGATGTTTTATTTTTGGTATCTAATGACTGTGAAAAAGAATCATTAGAAAAGCTATCAGAAATTGCCTCTAAACCATATAAAAGAGTTTTTGAGTCAGACGAAGAAGGTAATCCAAAATCACAAATGGTTTCTTCTGAAAAGCAAATGAATTTTGCAATTGAAACCACAAAGTCTAAAGACTTTAATTCAATATTTAATGATGCATTTAATATTGCTTTAAATAATGGATATAAATGGCTAAGCGTTATTGATAAGGATGATAGCGTTGAACAAAATTGGGTATATAATTTTGATAAATATTCTAAAGAAATGGATAATATATCAGTATTTTTCCCAATAGTTAGACAAGTTTCTGCTGGTAACATGACAGGACATCTAAATGAGGCTACTTGGCTAGAGGGTAGGTCAGAAGTTGCTGGTCAAGCTGATTTGCAAATGTTAATGTCTTGGAATTGTCTATCTCCAACAGGGTGTATGATTAATTTAGAAGATGTTAAAGAATATAGTGAAGAACGAGATGGTATGTATTATCCATTTAAGGAAAACATGAACATAGCTTCTTCTTACGAATTCTTTTTAAGAATGATATATGAAGACTTAAAAACGTTTACAATTCCTAGATATGGATACCAAATGAGAATGGATGTTAATTCTTCTACATTTGACAGATTCTCGTCTAAAATACCTTCTAATATTACTAAAATAGAAAAAGATAAAGGTGGAATAACGGCACATGAAATTGGATTTTGGATGGAACAAGCCAAAAGTGAATATTTTATGTCTGAAGACAGGGACATAGAGTACGAACCGCAAGTCGCTTAAAAAAAGGCAACCCCTGCAAGGGTTGCCCTTGAATTTGCTCACAACATAGAGATGAAAAATTGTAAAGCATTTACAAATATAAGTAAATGTCCTAAACAAAACAAATAAAATGAAAAATGGCAGGACAAAATTTAAAAGCTTTAAGTGAATTAAAGTTTGATTCCATAGGAGAGGAGTTTATTTATCTACATAACAAAATAAATAAACAAAACCCAGAATTCGAAGAAAAAAATAAACATAAAAAAGAGATAACTATTGAATATTTAAGAGAAGAATATTCTAGAATAGTAAACGAAGGAGAGGTTGAAGAAAAATATGAAAAAAACTCAGTTTATTGGACAGTCGAACAAGAGAGGGCTATAGCGGCGTTTATAGTAGAAAAAAATAATGAAAAAAAGGAAAAGATATTTAGAGATGACATATATAAGCCTCTAAAGAAGCTTGTTGAAAATATTATATTTACTTATAAACTTTTTCGTTCTGATGTTGAAATAAGAGAGTTACAAGAAGATTGTATGTCTTTTTTAATAACAAAAATGGACAGATATGACCCGTCAAAAGGAACTAGAGCTTTCGCTTTTTTTGGAACTATAGCAAAACATTATTTGATGGGGGAAAAAAAGATTTCTTACAAAAACATACAAAGCAATGTTAGTCTGGAGGGTTCTTCTGCTGAAATTAACTTAGAAGAAGGGAATGAAGATAGACAAATGGATTTAGAGTCTGAAAAAGTAAATAATGTAGTTTTTAGAGAAGTTATAAAAAAATTAGAATTAGAACTATTGAATCCTAAAGTTTTGCCTAATGACAAAAAGGTTATGGAGGCTATTATATTTTTATTCAACAGACATGAAGTGATTAATATATATAACAAAAACTTATTATACCACCTCATTAAAGAAAGAACAGATTTACAAGCTAAAGAAATAACATATTCCTTAACAAGAATAAGAAGTATGTACAAAGAATTTAAAGAGATGTTTTTAAAGACCTTAAATTAATGGGCTTTTTTTTTGTCAAATATATTTATTTATAAATAGTAATGTTATGGATAATAAAGAAAAACCAAAAGATTTAGAATCTATGTTTAAAGAGCTTTTAGATAAGTCTTTAAAAAACATGGAAGAAGAAAGAGATTTATCTCTAGAAAGATATAGAAGGCAAGATGAAACTATAGTCAGTCCTGAAGATTTTGTTTTACAAGGAAAGTTTGCTGTGGATTATTTAAAGGTAGCTGCTGAACGCTCTAACTCAATGATAGGCGTTGCTAAAATGATAAAAGATATAATATATAAAGAAGGTTCTGAGTCTGTCAGCTCTTCAGGAGCTCCAAATGACGAAATGAAGAGAGAGATATATAAATACATAAAAGGAAACAAAGAAGACTCAACTGAATAAAATTAAAAAATGCCATTTAAAACACCTTTAAATTCAGTATTAACAGAAAGTCAAGACAAAGCTCTTTCTAAGTTAAATTCGCTTAACACCTATGTTACAGCGCCAAAAAGAGTGTTTCAAAATTTAAAAAAAAGTCAACAAATAAGCACTTTTGACTTATCTGGCAAATTTCTAGATTCAATAGCAGGCCCAGGAATTAAGGATGCTGTTATGCAACAGTTTACAAGAAAAATTTTTGCAACATATGGAGAAGACCAGTTTTTGCTAGAAGACATAATAATAAAAGCTCTATCAGAATCATTAGATTCTAGAGAAATATATTTAGCACCACAACTTCCAAGTGGAACAACTATTGAGTCCTTAACTGGTGGCACATCAGCGGTTACAAATGTTGTAGAATACACTTTTACAGGCATTGAAAGACAGGAGGAAAGGGTAAAAGAGAATGTGGCTACTCAATATAGGTATGTAATAGAATCTATAACAAACCCAGATGATATAGAAGTAAGAAACGGAGTAGCTTACACTAAGCGTTTTATATTTAGAAATAATATAGGTATACCAGGTTTAACATACAAAAGAGCAGGCAATAGAACTGATGAGGAAATAATCAACAAAGCTAAAGAGCAGACTGAAGGAGATGGGTTTACTGCTTCAATTAATAATATATTTTACCCACCAGAGGGCACTGTTGTAGAAGTTGATAAGCTTATAGCTGGAGGTAAGTTTGTTGAAGTTACAAGCAACATACCAGATAAGCTTCCAAAATTAATTGTTGGCACTTATTCTGGAGACACTGGTATGACGATTGATGAAGTTGTTACGCAAGTAAAGTTAGATATGGGCAATGAAGGATTCTTCTCTCAAGAAAGAGGGATTGAATATCCTCCTACAGGAACTCTTCAAGAAGAGGTGTCAAGTCTAAGGGGAGATATATCAGGAGAAGTATATGATATAGATGGTAGATATGTGACAGGTGCTTTAGTTGAGATTGTTGGTGCAACACCGCCTTTGGGTGTCTTAACAGACGCAGATGGGAAGTATTCAATAACTAACCTTACTGCAGGAAAATATCTATTTAAAAGCTCTGCAGCAGGTTACGACTCCACTCTTTTAGAGGTTGAAGTAAGTGATAGGCAAGATGTTATTAATTATGGAAATTTTAAATTGACCGCAAGCACTATTGATGTCAATGCCTCAGGAACAGCCTCAGGAACAACCACAGGAACAACTGTGGTCAATGGAGACATATATAACACTGCACAGACTACTTCTCAAACAACAAATACTACGGGGGGAACTACAGATACAATTAATATCAACTATCAATATTCTACAATAGCAGAGCCTTTATTGTATGAGTTCGATTATCAAAATTTACCACCTAATGCACCAAATGATAATTATGAAAGTATATTACTGGTAGTTACAAATAACAGAGGAATACCACCAGCCACTATCACTATAGGCCCTATAGAGGAGGACGGTTTGTTTCAAAACTATATTGAACTTAATGAAGAAAAAAACAGATGGATAGAAGCTTTTAATGATTCTGATACAATATATTGGGACGGAGAAGAGTATCCTGGAAGAACAGGCGATTTATATAGATTTTCCATATCCAACAATGCAGGCTTACCAATATATGAATTTTCACAATCTGGTGATACTGCTGAAGGTAACTTAAAAAATTCTTTTACAACAGAAAGGATTGTTAGTGGCGTAACATATCCACCAGAAGGAGCTCAGTTTTTTACTGGTAATAGTGTGGCAGATTCTTCAACATTTTTAGTGACAGGAAATACTGGCAGTACTCTAGTGGTTGATTCTTTTGATAATTTTGTTGGAAATGTAGAGGCCAACATAACTATAGACCAAGATGCTTTAAATGCAGGATTAAGCGGTATTACTGGTGATTTGAAAAATCAATTAGCTGGCGCATTCTCTTTTAATGTAAATCCAGACGATATAGGTTTGAGCAATAGAGAATATTTAGACAAATATTTAAAGCCAGTACTAAATGCTGGAAAAAGAGCTTTAGTTGCTCAAATTATTAAAATGATTTTTGGACCCAAAGAAGTCATGAGCCCAGACCCAGAAGTTCAAGAAAAACTCTTAAATTCAGCCGCATGTGGAGAGACTATGTACTCACTATCTAATAATCCTAGTGTAACTGAAAAGGAATTAGAGTTTAATAGAGTCCAATTAAAAAAGCAGTTAGAAGCAGGAAAGGTAGAACTAACCGTATCTTGTCAGAAGGTTGAAATAAAACTACCAGAAAACTTTGAAGAAGAATTTGATTTAAAACCATCTGAAGATGTAGGGTTGCCAGAATCTCAAAGGCCTAACCCTGCAGAGTCTTTAACTCTAGTTAGTAATTATGTCCAATCAGAAATGCAAAGACAAAGAAATCAAGAAGACTCAACCCAAGTAAGACAGAGCTTCTTTCAGATAATGATTGAAAAAATAATGCAATACATTAGTGTAGCGTTTGCTTATAGTCCTGAAATAGGTCAAGTTTTCAGTGTGTTAAATACTGAACTTGCAAAAACAGGAAAGGAGTCAATTAGTCCAAAAGAACTTCTTTCAAGCCCTTGTGAAATAACTTCAGCATGTAAGAGTGACAATAAAAAAGATTTTGAAGAAAAATCATCATTTTCTAAAAGTATAATAAATTCATTGTACTCTTTAGTTCTTTCTATGTTAATTAAAAAACTTATTTCAGAAGCTAATTCAAAAATAAGAAAATTAATACAAGAAAAGGCGAAGGAAAAAATATTAAAACTAATAAGAAAGCAAAAAGAAAGGTTTAAGTTTTTAAGTAAATTAGATGGAGCTACAGATAAGGCTCAGGAATACAAAGACCAAGTTAAAGGTGCTGGATTAAAGGATATTTTTTCATTCATAAACAAAAAGAAAGAAGAAGGAGGAGAGTCTGATGAAACAGATACTCTTTAATAAAAAATAAAACATAATATTTATAAACATGGGATGCATAAAGGTAGATGAAAAATTACAAAAATCAGAAGAACTTTCTAAGTTTATACTATTCTTATTTAAAGAAAATAGAGTTAAGATACCTAAGTTTAGTTTGTTTCAAATATTATTATCCAAAACTAGACCTGGTCTAGATAGCGACTCCATAAGTTCAGAAGTTATTTCAAAGTTTGAAAAAATAGGAATTCCATCTGGACCACTTGAAAACGGTACTCCAAACGTCATGGAAGAATACACTAAGGTTATGACAGATGAAATAATAGATGCTATACAAACAGATATGAGAGTTGACGTTGCGATAGATGTTGGAATGACTGTTTTAGGAACTGGAGCAAATGCAGGTGGACCAGTTGTTACTACTGGCTCCAATATTGCTCCTCATAGTGGAAGCGGTTTAGCTACTTAAAAAAAATGATGAAAGAAGTAGAAAAAAGAAATAAAACTCAAATACTAAGAGAGATTCAGGATACTGTAGATAAGTTTTTTGAAAAAAAAGAAATGATTGATTCTCTGTTGAAAGATGTAGAATTTTTGGAAAAAAAATATTACGAATTAAAACAAGAGGCAAAACAAAAATAAAATGGGCGGATTAGATAGTATGGCTGATAGCCTTAATATTATGGGAGGCCAAAGCTCTGTCTTTGGAAGTGCTACAAAAGGGGATAAGATAATATATCTAGCGAGAGTGGTTGACAATGTAGACAGGTCTAACATGGGTAGAATACAAGCTAATATTATAGATTTTAATGATGCAAATGGAGAGGAGCAGCCAGGCAAAGACAAGAATGATAACATACCCAAATATGCATTTCCCTTAATTTATCAATTTGTAAATGTAATACCTAGAATTGGAGAGTTAGTATACATATTTTTAGAAAACCCAAAAGACCAATCATCAAGAAGATTTTATATAGGACCAATAAGAAGTGTAAAAAAACAACAATCAAACTTTGAAAGCACTTCTTCCGCAAATAGTTTATTTACTGTAAATTCATATGGACAAAGAGATGCGGGAAATCAACCTATAAATAACGAATCTTACTTTTCAAATGACCACATTAGAATAGATGGAAAAAACGACTCTAATATAACATTTAAACCTAGAGAGGTTTTAATTACTGCAGGAGAGTTACAAAATAATAGTTTTGATTTAAACACAGAGACTCAGTGCTTCATTCAAATGAAAGACAATCTTGCCATAATAAAACAAGAAGTTACCTCTAATCAAGGCGCAACAGTTGGCGAAGTTCCTACAGAACTTTTGGTCAGAAGAGCTTACTCTCAGCAAAACATCGTGGCTTCAAATATTAATTTAATATCATCTGATTCTTTATCAAGACAAAACAGACCTTTAAATAAAGATGGAAGTTTAAAAGATTTATCAAACGTAGAAATAACAACAAACCCAGACTTAGAAATTTATGGAGTTGTAGCCAAAGAGCTACATCCGTTAGTTTTGGGAGATGAATTAATAAAAGTTTTAAAGGTAATAATCCGATTTTGCTTAAACCATAAACACACACCTCAAGAGAAGCCTTATGCTACAGAAGAAGAAATTAATCTATTAAATGATTATTTGGCTGACGAAAACATATCTGCTATATTATCCAAGTCTGTAAGAACAAATTAAGCAGTTCTTATCAATATGTCCGAATCTGGGTATCTTACTTCAAACATAGATAACGGAGTTGAATATATCGCATTATCTATAAAGTTTATTTCTGTCCTTCTAGCTCTACCAGCAATACCAGAGGCGCCAGCAGACAACAACTCCGCAACTCCATTTGCTTGAGATATTAATGTCGAAGAATAGTTTCCTCCATCTAGATTGTACGCCCTCATACCAGAAACGTTTATAACGCCCGGCACTTCTCTTAATATGTCTGTAACTTGAGCTACATATACATGTTGACCCATGTCCCATTTATTTACATCAAAATAATCTTTTAGCTGTTGAAGTGCACTAACTTTTATTTCATTACTATTAAAGCTTTTGTCTGTAAGCAAATCTATTTCAAAAGATAAATTTACCACTTTAGCATTATTTATTTCAAGAAAGTCATTTATCATTCTAAACTTAGACAAATAATTAACCATATTATTTTTAATTAAACTAGAGCTTTTTTCTGTTAATTTTCCATTTCCATCTTTAGACAATACGTACAACTGCGCCTTGTTGTCATTTACTCTTCCACTAACTCTAAATGGTGCGCCAAACTTACCTGGCATTTGTTTGGCTCTAGATACGTAATCTTCTATTGTAACACATCTTTCTTGTGCTGCGAAATTACTAGATGCTGCATATCTAATTTCTTGAACCGAAGGAAGTCCTCTACCTCCTAGTGCTGGTATTATATTAGTTCCTTTAGTCGAAGAAAGGGTAGAGTCGTTAAGTCTTGCGTCAGTACCTTGTATTAGCGCATTTATATTGCTAATACTATTCAGTACGTTTGTACCAACATTAGAAGATTCACCGCCCCCAACTCTATATTTCACAAAAAGGGTAGATTCTGAAGGCAACTTTTCTCCAAGAGAAGTATTATTCAAAACCCTTTCGTAACTAACCTCACCAGAGTTAGATAGTGCTAAGCTATTTAAGTATTCAGCATAAGCGTCAACGTTAGGCGTTCCCCCTCCAAACGTAAGCCTACAAGAGCCATTTGATAAAAATTCTTTTGTAAATCTTTTGTTTACAGTAACCCATTTTCCAAACGAAAAAGAACCTTCAGAATCTCCCGTGTCCTCTGTAAAAACTTCACTTTCTGACAAGTGGTCTACCTCATGGTATTTTTTGCTAAAATCTTTATAATCAGAATAGGCGGGTGGCTCAGTTATGTTAGAACCTGGCATTACAATCACGTCCAAAACCTCTAATACATTTGTTTCTGGCAACAGGACTTCCAAAAAAGGCGTTTCAGCATTAATGTCAGTTATTCTTTGACTTAAAACGGTTGTAGTCCCCGCAACCACAAACTCTCTTTTTGTTATATTGTATCCCAATATATTTTGTGAAGAGTCAAAAATTGGATTAACAGTCCTGTTAGTTACGCCAGCCTCAGAAAAGTCATTAGAAAAATCTATCTGATTAGCAGTTTCAAAAAACTGACCAACGCCTTCAAGTCTAACCCCAGGTCGAAAAATTGGAAGATATTGAGAATCTGGCCCAGTAGATATTGCTGGAACTCTTACTGTAATATCAACTAAAGTAGAACTACCCTTCACGCCGGGCACTTTGTAACCTAATGTTTTTGCTATTCTATAAGCTGAAGAACTTTCAGATACTCCATCTAAAAATAGTTCATTAAATCTTTTATCAGTATAGTATGATAACAAATCTGAAACATAAGCCAATAAATCAACCAACGCCATTCCAGCACTAGAAACATTAAAGTCTTGCCATTGTTTTGGGAAATATATTTTTAAAACCTTTTCAATATCTAACCTTATTGTAGAAAAGTCTCTTTTAAGATAATCTTGTTTTTTTATTTCTGGCATAATTTGTTATTTTGATTTTTATACAGATTCTCTGGCTATATTTAATGTTACTGAATCAGTTTTAAATGATTTGTCTATTCTAAACGTAATATCTATAGAAAGGAAGTTGTTTTCTTCTTCTTCAAAAAACTGTATGGCAGTTATAGATATTTGTGGTATAAATTCTGATACTTTTTTTTCTATGTCTTTTTTTAGTTCAGATTTTATAAAACCATCCAAAGGTTCCATTATGTAATCATATATCGGAGAGTAAAGAGAGCTTCTCATAGGCCTTTGACCTCTTCTAGTTGTTAATAGAGATATTAAATCAGCCTTTAAAGCATTTGCTGTGGTTTTAGTTGTTTCAAAAATGCCACCTGTAACCGTTTCTTTAAAGGGAAAATCTATATTTATACCGTTAGCCATTATTATTCTTTTTTTTTATAAATAGTAAATGCAAAAAAAATAAAGACTTTTTTCGGGCACTATTTACATATATACAATAAATATTAT
>ERZ887851.1622-NODE-1622-length-18981-cov-9.980926_pt1 | contig 18981 bp, 30 predicted proteins | sample MGYA00521100_ERZ887851 | MGnify/ENA primary metagenome ERZ887851 (study PRJEB32303, sample SAMEA104408602) | aquatic metagenome | biome: Brackish water; feature: Pelagic; material: water | place: Baltic Sea | collected 2014-06-06T16:11:00 | depth 11,444 m ...
TATTTTAATCTGTCAACACTTTTTCAATAAAATTTTCTAATTTTTTTACTTCATCAGAACTTAAATCAATCTCAACATCATAATCTTCCATTATTATATGTTCTATATAGATGTCTAAATTTTCATTTAATATTTCATAATCAGGTGGTTGGTAGTAATCACCTGGGTCATACCTTTCATCAAAAGATAATGAAACCTCAAAAAATACTGTAATCGGTTCGTCTCCGTATTTGGGTAGATAAAAATAAATTTCACAACTATCATTAGTATAATAACCATCTTCCGCATAACTTATCATTTCACTTAAACAAGGTACATCAAAACTTATACAAGTACCATCAGTTTCCAACATTTCTGATATAACAGATTCGTCTATTTTTTTAAACTGATGAAATGGCAGATATTTTTTAATCATGATAAGTTAATTATTTTATTGTTTTTACAATTTTTTCATAGGCTTCACCGTAATTAGTGAAAATTTCTTCACCAGATTTAATATCTTTTATAGTGAAAAACTTAAATACGTTATTTTTTTCATCTGTAAGCCAATCAGCGTTATTTTGTCTGGAGTGGTTATAGATGGAACCAAAACCCCAAACAACAGTAGATTTTCCACCCCACTTTTCTTTAGGCCAAGAAAAAACATATTCTTTTAATTTATTATCTATTTTTTGAAATGACTGTTCTAAAATAGTGAAGTGACAAGTCTCGATAACCTCATTAGCTTTAATATCTTCTTTTGCGAAAACACCCATTCCACTAATAGGTGATGGTTTGACTTCTATTTTATCACTAATAAAAATCATAAACCTTTATTAATTTCAGATAAAGTGGATTCTAAAAAACTTTTAGCTACCGACTGATTCCAAAATCTAGTTTGTTGTATATTCTTTTTTGCTTTTGATAGTTCTATTTTATAACCTTCTTCTTTTTTATTAACATAAGAAACCATAGATTCATTTAATAAAACACTTTTAGTTATATCAAAAACCTCTTTTATTTTAGTTTCATACTCCTCTTTTGTTAGAGTTGTCTTGTCTGTTAACTCATCTTTATAACCATCAGCAAAATCAACACAAAAATTAACAATAGGGTTTTCGGTTGGTTTTTCGGGATTTGGTTTAAAGATATTATCACCTTTTTTGTGGTGAACCTCCAGTAACTCACCCATCATTATTTCTAAATTAAAATTAGGGCCAACCCTTCTGTACAACCTTCTACAAATTGGTATTAAAGTATTTTCATAATTAACAAAAATATTTTTAGGTATTTTTTTAATGGATTTATCTGAAAGCATTATCCTAGTAGCGTTATCGTATACTTGAGCTAATTCTGTTTTTTGTATTGGTGGTAACCCATCCAATAAACCAGTAGGTTCCCACCTCTGTATTACATTTAAAATTTCATCTTGTTCTTCTAAGTTCATAATGACATTACTTGTTTTGTTGTTAAAAACTCTAGTGGTGTTTCATCAGATAATGGTGCTTGTATTTGGTCAGGATATGGGTTTTGTTTTTGTTCAATTACATCACTCTTTTTAAAAGGCATACCATTTAAATTTCTATTAGCGTCATCAACAACTTTTACTGCGTAACCCCTTTTAAGTAAACCCAAAACAACAGGACCAATCTCAATACCATAAACCATAAAAAGTGGTCTTTGCATTATTGGAATACCTAAATTGTGTATCAATGATTCAGAATATGTGTTACCCTCAAAAAAATCCATTTCTTTTTTAGTCACAACTACATTATCATTATTATGTAGTTCATGAAATTGTAGACCTTGTGGTGAATTCCAATCCATTAAAAAATAACTTTCGGGAGAAGTTTCTTTTAAAAATTTTGCTCCTTCAGTATTCATTAAACAATGTTTAGGGTAGGTTTTGTTGTAGTCAGGTGTGTCTGATAAAAATTTAGAATTAGGGTGATACCAACCTAAAGCACTAATTACTTTAGCACCTTTCATTTTTGCGTATTGGGTAATGTCATTTAAATTTGTTAGTATATGTTCAGTACTTGGTATTTTATATGTACCACCATCAAAAAAATCTCTTTGTGTGTTAACATTAAAAAATATTGGGAATAAATTTTCTTCCATTATATTGACCTTAATTTCGCTTGTGTTATAACATCTGCCATATCTTTTAATATATTACTGTTTTCTAAAGTCATAACAGCTATTAATGATGTTGAATCAATCAATTGGTACGGTGGTTTTATTTTATGTTCTTCACCTACTTTCATTTCAACATTCATAGGGTCTTCAAAAAACAACCTACCACCTAGACCTAAACTTTCAACCTCAACAAGTGTAATATATTCATCACCCATGCCACCACCTTCGTTAACTTGTTCACTAACCTCAACGTAAAAAACTGATGAAATTTCGTTTGTTCTACCAGGTAATACATAGAAATCTTTTAAATGATTAGAATAATCAACTTTATAACCAGTTTCTTCCATAATTTCCCTTTTAATAGCTTCTTCAGGTTTTTCACCTTTATCTATTTTGCCCTGAACAACCTCAACCATTAAACCTTCCGACCCAGCTCTATATTGTGAAACAAATATATATTTGTTTTTAACAGTATCTTTAATTATTGCGGCAACAGAGTTAGTGGTTGTTAGAATTTCTCTTTTAAATTCTTTATCACCATTAGCGATAGTTAGTTCTTCTATTTTTACATAACCATTATACACATCTTTTCTTTGCTTTATTTTATAGTCAGTAATAACATTATTTTCCATTTTTATTATATTTTTATTATTCTATTATTTCTGGTTCTTCACCACTTCTTTTTTGTTGTTCAGCTAATTGTTTAGCAACCTCTTCACCGAATTGGTTTTCTAATTTCTTGTAAAATGTTCTACGTTTTTGGTCTAGTCTTTGTCTTCTAGCTGCAACTTTTTTCTTATGATTTTTTCTATGTCTTGATTTTGGCATAATTAAATTTTTTATTATTTAAAATAATGATAAGATTTTTATTAGAATAATTAAAGCTTATTTTTGGATAATAAAATTTCGTCTAAAACTATTGGAGAACTGTGCTTTTGGTAATTTATTAACAGCGTATTTGACCCATACTTGTAAAAGTGTATCACCTTCTTCTGGTGTTAGATTACCATCTTGTATATCTTTTTGTATGTCTTCAAGCATAACCACATCTAGAGGTCTTTTTTCTAATTTTGCTCTACGATAAAAACCATGGACTAATGCTTCCACTTCAGATGGGTCCATGTGATGAGCAAAAGTTGTATTGTAATCTGCAGTATCTTGTAGTGGTTGTTGTCTATCTTTAAAAATGTTTTGTAGATAGTGTTCTATTTCATGCCTAACATCTTCATTTATTTTATAGAACATTTCCTCGTAATATGACCTACCATAACTTTCATCAATAACCATTTCCATAACTAAATTGTCATCTTCTGAAACATAACTATTAATATAATAAGGTACTTCCCTGTGGCCAATACTAATCTCATCTTCAGTCCTGTTTATAAACAACTCAACCTCAAGACCTAAACTTTTTTCTTTAAAATTAAAAGTATATTCTTCTTCACCGTTTACATCATAAGGTAAATCTATTTGGTGTGTGTGTTCTATATCACCTTCAGTTTCTTTTACTGATTTTACAATATCTTTACTAATCATTCTAGTGAAAGAATCATATCTACCTTCTGATATAATTTGTTTTTTATTCATCGTCAAACATTTTTGGATTTCTAATATACTCTATATCACCATCTATGGTATCAAAACTACTGTATATATTTCTTAATTCGTCACCAATACCTTTAACAGTTAATGCGACCATGTTGGGTTCACTAGTGGCCGACTCCTTGTCAGACCAATCGACTTGTGGAGCCCTTTTATAAAATTCGTCTATTTCTTGAATCCAATTGGAAACCTCATACCTAGTTTTGTCAACCCAATCCTCAATCTCTTTTATTGGTACTTCGGTAGTGCCATCCTCAACCCAATCAAAATCTGATTCTCTTAATATTTTTTTAATTCTATTCCTCATCATACGGTGTAAATCCAAATAATTTTTTAAAAGGGTCTTCAACTTTAATTGGGTCTACCGTTAATTTAAACCCTCTAACTTCTAAATGTTGTAATAATTCAGTATAATAATCTATTGCTCCTTGTATGTTAGACGCTCTTTTATCTTTATCATCTAATGGAAATCTTTCTTTTAAATCTTCTAGTCGGTCATCTATATCATATAAAACTTCTTCAATCTCATCCATATCCTCGAATGAGTATTGAGAGACTGACCTTGGGTCACCAAAGTCTATGCCCCAAGTCCCATAAGATGAGCCACCCGAATTCTCAAACCCTATTCTCCATAAACCAGGGTCCATTACTTTATTAGTTCTTTTATCAACAATAAGATAATAAGCTGTTGGTTGTTTTTTAGTTTCCTCTCTTAATATTTTTCTAATTCTATCTTTCATTTAACTGTATTTTCTTACAATATCGTTAATTTTATTAATAATATTCATGCTGTTAGGGTTTTCGGCCCACATTTTATCACCACCACTTTGTATTGACATTCTTAGTTTTTCTAAATCTCTAATTAAATCTTCATTGTTTGAGTCATAAGCGAACTGGGTTGCTGATTCGATTAATCTTAACCCTTGAGCGAAATGGTCTGCTGCTTCATGTAACAACTCCATTGTGATTTCAGTGGTACTTCTTTTTTCACGGTCATTATATTCTGTTAATGATTCTGATTCTTCTAAGTCACCATGAACTTGTTTCTCAAAATATTTATGTGTTAAATCTAATAGTTGTTCTAAGGTTAAATCATACTTTTCACCGTATGGACCAAAATACTTTAAAAAAGTCCATAATCTATTTTCTTCACTTCTATAAGTGTCTACATACCAACCATCGGTATTTCCGTCTTCATCACCTATATACTCCTGTATAGCTTTAAGCATATCTTTTGTGTGTTGTAAACCAGCTGAACTATTTAAATTTTCTACATACTCTAACAAAGTACGTGTCTCATCTGTAAGCTCTTCAATCCAATCTTTGGTTCTTACTATGTAGTGTAACCATTGTTTATCAGTTTTAGCACCAACACCAGCCCTTCTTACTAAACTGGTTGACTCTATCCACTCCTTGAAAGTGTCCATTGGGTCTATCTCTTTAATCCAATCGAAGTCTTCAGGATTAAAATCTTCTTTTAATATTTTCTTAATTCTATCCTTCATTTTTTATTTATATTATTATCGATAATGGTACATACCATTAATAAACCAAAACTAATTAAGATTATAAGTAATTCCATCACTTTTTAACCCAAACCTCCCTCTCATTCTTTAATATCACTTCTTTAGCGTTGTAAATTGGTCTCCCTGTTTCGTATTCAACGAAAGAATCGTGTTGGTAAGGGTTATAAGTAACCAAAGTCCATCCTGTTGTATCGTAGTTACCACCTGAATCTTTAATTTTACCTACAACTCCGGCGTGAACATTTTTTCTCATTTCTTTTCTAACACGACTTTGCCCACCTTTTTGTACTTTGAATATTACATCTTTTAAATGAATATCTGTATCATACCCGATAACTGGTCCACCACTTTTTCCAGCCTTAATAGAATAATAGGGTGGTCTATTTAAATTTCTATGAATAAAAACCCATTTATCATAATCTCTGTGACCTTTTAAAGTTGTTACCTCATCATCAGATTCATTAATTGATTCATCAATATGGATTGGGTACCATTCCCCAGACCTAAATTTTTTGTCAACATAATCTCTTACAATAGCATTAACAAACTCACCATCTTCTTTATGTATCCTAACAGTGAGGTTATTATCATCTTTAATTCTATAGGTTAAATCTGGTCTTTCTTTTGTTTTAAAAGTGACGTTGTCAAGTGAATCACCTTCAGCCCAAGAAAAATCATCTTCTTTTAAAGGACCCATTTTATCACCTCTTACACCCCAGTACTCTAAGTCTTCATTTCTAAGTTCTCTTCTAATCTTATCTCTTAGAACATCTTTCTTTTGTTGGTTAGATTTTTTTGCTTGTTTTATTTTATCGTAAAGACCTGATTTTCTATTTTGTTTTAAAGTTTCAGCAGCTTCAGAACCTTTTGGTTGTGAACCATGAATAACTAAAGCAAAATCATCATCAGAACCCCAAGCAATACTGTCATCAACATCTATCGGTAAACCTAACTCTCTAGCTTCTTCTTCAGAACCAACCACTCTTGAGTATCTTAAGCCATTATCCATAATAAACTTCTCATTGTGTTTATCCATTGAAGCAATAACTTTAAAGTTTTTAGGTAGACTATTCTTTCTTGCCATATAATATGGTAATGATACTGTATATGCGTAAAATAAGGTCTGTGGCATCCTCTTAGCAACCTCTATCCATGCGTCAAGATAATCCTGACTAAAGAAATCACCTGCCTCATGTATTCTTAATATATCTGTGTTAGCTAGACCATGATACTCCATTGATTTAATAATCAAGTTAGCCATCTTTTCTTTGGTCTTCATTCTTTTAAGGAGGTCTAAGTTTTTAAATGCTTGGATGTTAGCTCCTGGGTATTGTCCTTGAGCTCGTGCTGCGTAACACATTATCTCAGCTTGTGGACCAGGTTTAACATTCTTTTCCCAAGAAGCTGGTTTTTTAAATTTACCACCTTTAATAGGCCCTTCCCATTTCGCAGGAAAGTTTTTACATACGGTAGCAAAAGGACAAGTATATCCTGCTGGTAAAGAGAAATAAGGCCATTCTAGTTTAGCGTTGTTTTTGGAAAAACCTAAAACACAGTCTTTATCTAAATTAAACCCTAAATCTTCTAATTCTGTTTCTTCTTCATTTTGGTCTGTTATATGACCAAATGGGTCAAACTCTTCTTCATCATCTTCGAAGATATTATAAACTTCAGTGATTGTTTGGTCTGCTATCATCTCCACTACACTACGTGTATAATCTAACCATATCATATATATGTCAGACTTATCTTTTAAACCAAATTTTTTCTTACAGTATTGTGTGAATTCTTTAAATAAAGGAATATAAGCTTCACTCCCTAAAGCGTCAACAGCAAAACGTGTGGGGAACCATTTAGTGTATACATTATCGTTTTTATCCATTTTTGTATCACTAAGTAGTTTACCTAAAATACCATCCTCTTTATTTGCTTTTCGTTCATCGGATTGTTTCTTACGTTCAGCATAATCTTTCCAGTAATCTATATCCGATTCTTTTAATATTTTTCTAATTAAATTTTTCATTTAATATTGGTTTTATTAATAAATATCACTTATATTTGTAATATGAAAATTTTATATCTACATGGTTACCAAGGAAGCCCAAATTGGGGTAGAATTAATTGGATGAAATCTCTAGGACATGAGGTTATTGCTCCTCAAATTGACTATGATGGGGATAGTGATTTTTTTATTAATTTACTAGATATGGATTTTGATTTTATTGTTGGAAACTCTTTAGGTGGTTTTACGGCATTTTATCTTTCCTTATATAAAGATAAACCTTCTATTTGTATTAACCCACCACTTTATATGGATTTACGGGTTAGAATGAATGTACCACTTGAATATGAAATAAAAGGTTGTAGACATATATCAATCATTATTGGTAATGACGATGAGGTGGTTAATCCTATGAAAACATATAATTGGCTCACTAAAAATAAACCATTTATAAATATTGAGATGATTGATGGGATGGGTCATCGGTTTGATTTAGAAACCTTCACCAAGTTTACCCAACCCATTCTAAATAAGGATTTTATTTAGACATCTCTTTCAGTTTCTTAACTGTTGCACAAGCAGCCCATCCAAGAGCAATACCAGCATATAGTTTATAACCATATACCAATAAACCAACCCCTAAAAGTCCAGCTGCAGCTGAGTTAATCCACCAAGAATTCAAAATTTCTAATACTTTTTTCATTTTTGTTTTGTTTTGATTTTTATTATATCTTCACCTTCTATTTCTATTTTAAAATCATTGGGTGATAGATTCTCGTAATAAACTTTTAAATAGTCTATTCTTATTTTCATTTCATTCGGAACATCCACTTGTCTTACGTAAGGTGGTTTAGGTGGTTTTTTTTCCACCCACTTAACTAAATTATTTCTATTAGAGTTTTTATAAAATTCTGCTTCATCAATAAATGACCAATCACTACCTTTTTGTCTTTTATAATAAACAGGGCCACCAATATCTCTTATCTGATACTCCCATTTTTGAGACTCTTCCAATAAAATATGTCTAATTAAATTTTTCATAATTTATTTAACATTTCCCTTGAATTGTATTCAACATATTCACTACTACTATTGAGATAAAAATCAAATATTTCTCTCTGTGCTATTTTACTTTGTTCATTGTATGTTGAGCCCATTTTTATAAGGTTAGTATTTAAACTATTTGGGTTTATTTCTATTAAATAAACACTACCATTAGGTTTTGCGTTATGATTGTGTCCTCTTTTAAACCTAAAACCCATTTTTTTTAATTTTTGGAATAACGACATTCTTTCCTTTGGTTTTAAATTACCTAACCAAACAATTAATCCTTTACCATCTCTTAAATCACTATCTAATAAAACTGTTGATAATTTTAAATTGTGAACACTAGTACCAATTTGGTTATCAAAAGATTCTAACGATTCATCATCAGAAACATATCTTTGTAATCCATATGAATAAGACCCATTTACAGGTTCATCAGTTTCCATAGCTAAACCTAACTTAATCATTAACTTTTCCATTGGTGTTGGGTGTTTGTGGAAGTTACTTGGTCTACCCATGTATCTAGCTCTTGAACCTGAAAACCATTCCTCACTAGAAGGAACATCATCCACCCAATCAAAGTCAGACTCTTTTAATATTTTTTTAATTAAAATTTTCATCTTTTACCCTTCTTGTTTCTTATAAGATTTATCATCAGACTTTATTGGTCCACCCTCTACCCAAGTGTCACACCATTTCTTACCTGAACACATAAAGTGATGCATCCAACAGTAACCAACATCACCACTATCATTGTCCATACAATCTTTCATTCTTTTTGAAATATCAAAGGCAACACAGTTAGCACAACTTTGTCCTTTTTCTTTGGCTTCTTTGGTTGGTAACCCGTATTGATTGTTATCAGCGATTTTCTTTTTGTTCTTTTCATTCAAATCACTGTCTTTAGTTGATTTAGGGCAATCCATTTCTGCTTCACCTAACATTCTTTTGTTGTACCTTTCTATGATTAATCTTTTCTTTTTACTTACGTTTGTCATAACAATTTATTTATTCTTACTTTTAAATCACCCGTGCCTTTAATAACTCTATGGTAACTATTTTTAGGGATGTAAATCATTTCTGTTAAAGGTCTTGGTAATTCATTATCCATTTGAATCATCCAATTAGTATCACCTAAACTTTTAACTATCCTGTCTTCTCTATCTCTGTGCCAAACTAATTCCATATCATCAGTTGATTCAGAAAAAGTTCTAACTATATATCTTTCTTCTTTTTGTTCTTGAAATGGTACTTGATTTTCTTTTTCCCATTGACTTAAAGCTTCTTCATCAAAATCTTTTATCTCAGAATCATAACCACATTTATGGCAAAGGTGAGGTCTATCATCATCAGATTCTAATTCCCAATCCCAATCACATATAGGACATTCTATTTTACCACCAAGTTCCACCACCAGATAACCCTAATTTTTTAGCGTAACGTGGTAGTCTACATGACCAATAACCAGCTTTACACTTATCGTTATGTCTTCCTTCCGCACAACCGTGTCTAGCGTTGTAAGACTTTTTAGCTTGTTTATTACTTAACTTGGCTTTTAACCCACCAGAACCAAATCTAATTAATTTAATCCCTCTTGGGTTTGAATCAGTTTTCTTTGAACAACCAGCAACATAAACTTTATAAGCTTTACCACCCGAAGTATCTCTAGTTGGTGAACCAGACTTTTTACCTTTAAACTTATCATCCTCCGATAATACCTCGGTGTTTTCCATTGGGATGTCTAACCAAACTTCTTTACCCTCGAACATAGATTTCTCACCTATATTGGTTTGGAGTAATTCTTTATCGGCTAAACATAAATCTATTTCACCCCTTTTATATAATTCTCTAGTCTCATTAATAAGGTTGAAGAAGCTTTCTGAACCATATCTATAAATGTTTTCTACTAAAGGTATGTTACGGTCTATGTGATATTGTAAACTTTCAGAAATTACTGACTCTTCTATTGGATTTCCATCATCGTCTATATCATAAAATTCTCTACCCATCATATCAGAGTCGTTACTTAATAAAGGTCTTATGTCACGATAAAATAAAGAACCAATCCTATTTAATACTTTTAATTCATTTGGCTCTTTTAAGGGTCCTTTAATGATTCCCATTTCTTTTAGTTTGGGGAATATTATCATAGATAGTAAACCATGGGGACCTTGTTGCATTACCATCTCTTCATCATAATCATAAAATAAACCATCAGAAGTACCACTTTCGTCTTTATTGTGTGGCATCATAAAGTTTTCTACACCACCAATGGGTGATTTCATTAACATTTTAAAATCGTCTATAATTGTACCATTACCTGATTGACTAGGGATATTAAGTAACTCATCATATATCACATCATAAAGAGAATCGATGGTATAGTTTCTACCATACTCCTCTTTTATTAAAGTTTTTATGATTTCAGATATAGATTCTTTCTTGGCTTTCTTACCCCAAGACTTACCTTTACCTTTATCTTTACAAGCTGCCTTTGTTGGTCTACAAGCTGGGTATTTACTTCTTTCTTCACCTTCTTTCCTACCACATGATTTATAACCACCTTTACCGTCAGGAGCGTTACAATCGACCCAACCACCAGAAGAACCTTTGGCTCCTTTTCTTTTGAACCAATCACCTAAGTTTGATTCTGAACTAGCTTTCTTAGTTAGTGTTCTTTTACTTTTCTTTTTTTCTGTGATTAAGTTGTGGTTTTCTATTTCTTCAGATTCTTTTTTAGAGTTACCCCAATTCTTAGCCCCAACTTTCCTACACTTTACTAAAGCTCCTGAAGCATAAGCTGAAGGCCAAACATCATATCTAGACTTAACTTTATGATAACAAGCATCTTTTTTAGCTTTTTTCTTTTTCTTCTCAAAAATAAGTTCTTCTTTTATGATTTCTATAATACCCATTAGTCTCTAATTTTATTCATTATAAAATCAAACACTTGGTCCATATTATTTTTAGCTTCAGCTACATGGTCCTGTGCCCAATCATGTCCGTTATCAAGAATTTGTTCTAGTTTATCTTCATCCATATCTAATAACATTTTTGATTGTCTATGGATTTGTTCTAGGTTTGAAAAGAACATATAGCGTGAACTTCTTTCCTCACCTTCTTCTTTAATTATTTTATTAATTAAAGACTCAAGTTGTGATTCATCTAGTTTTATGATTCTTTTTTTCATATTTACGTTTTAATATAAATATTACTCAGGTCGTTTAAATTTAATAACTGTCCATATTAGGTAAAAGAAAGATATAACAATATTTAGATATGGTATATAAAAAAATTTAGATAAATCTTTTTGTTTTTCTAATGTTAGGTTATAATCTAACATCATACCTTTTTTCATGAATAGATGTGTTAAAGGGAATGTGATTAAACAACCAATAAAAAAATAAATAAAATTAAGAAACATCATCAAAAACCTCTATTTTTTTCTCAACCTCTTTTAAGTCCGACCAATTACCTAAATAAGTGGTGGCTTTGGTTGGTCTATTATCTATCCAATGGTATGTTTGCCCTTCTTTAATTCTTGGTTTATCCATTACTAGCCCATGATAATTAAAACCATTTTGTTTTAACCATTTTTTAGTGACCTCCCTATCTTTTGATTCTCTAGCCGTAAAAAAGGTTATTATGTTACCACTTTGGTACCATTTATTAGTTATTTTTAATGCTTCAGGGAAACATTTAGCTGTAGCATATAAGTGGGAATCTTCATTTGGGATGTCATCACAAATAGTTCCGTCAATATCTATTAAAAATACTTTATTCATTTAGTTGTTTTATTAATATTTATTAGTATATGAAAAATATTTCAAAAATAAAGTTAAACTTAGTTACAGAAAAGTTATATGTCGAGGGTATTGTAAATAAACTTTACGAAGATATCGCTAACTATGGTGAGGGGGATGTTAAAGCTAATACATTAATGGAATCTATTTTAAAAGAAGAAAATAATAAATCTATAATAGGTGATATTGTGGATGATTTTAAATTAGCTCCTAAATTTATTTTTACTTTCGGTACTGGTATTGGTGCATTTTATGGACCAATACAAAAGTTGTTAGAAGGTTCAGGTGTTGTAATAAATGAATATGAGACTTACTTATTAATTATTACAGCTATAGCAACTTTAATGAATGAGTCTGATTCTTCTCTTTTAGTTAAAACTTTAAAAGAAAAAGGATTATATTCTTCACTAAAAGACGTGATGGAATATATTAAAAATAGTAAAAAAGTGATAAACTCAGTTACTAAAAATGTTTTAGGTACCACCTACTCTTTAAGTGACATATTAGGTTTTACGGCGTTACTAGTACCAACAATGAATCTAATGTCTGATATCATTAATGACTATGGTGTAACATCAAATACTTTAGGTACCATGTTAAAAGGTATTATCCTTGCAACTTCAGTTTATGGTATTAAAAGTATTGTTAAAAGAATTAAAAATAAAATTAATTAATTTTTTTAACTATTTCACTAACGAAAGACCTTACCTTACCATCAATAAAAACCTCAATAATAGGTACATTACCTCCATGGTATTTTTCTAACATCATACCATCTGTCATAGGAACCTGTTGAAATGGTAATTCGTACATATCAGCAATTTTAGCTTTTATTGGTGGGTTAAAGGTTGTTATTAAAACTTCTTCACCTATTTTGAAATTCCCTATTTTTACTCTATTCATTTTTATTTTGATTTTCTAAATATAATCTTGACATACGTAAATCGGTAAATGTATCCATCATCGGTATTATTTCACCATCGTAATGTAACTCACAATATAAAGAAGAAACTATAGTATTGTCAACCTTATCTTTAATGTCTTTTTTAATTAATAACAATTTATTTAAATCAAAACCATCTTTCAATATAAATATTGTGTCTGAAAATAGCCCTTCTTGGTGTTGTATTGATGTTATAACGACATCTTTTGTTATGGGGTATTTAACTTTTTCTTTCTTATTTTTTACTATTGTTTCAAAAGCTCTAATCGGCATTTCAACCTCAACCTCACCATTTACCTCTATTCTAATATCACCCTTAATTAAACCTTTTTCTTCTACTATTTTTTTTATTTTTGTTTTTTCTTCTAGTTTTTTATATAAATTTTTAAACCAAACATTATTCAGAGAACTTTTTAATTTTTCTTCATTTCCTTTAGGTACAATACCTCTGTTTACTTCGCACCCGTAACCATTCATGGTTATTCTTATAACATCCATAACTATACTTTTTATTTAATAAAATTGTTTGCTTTATGTCATGAGTAATGTTTCTCATTTTAGACTGGACTTTTTAAAATAAATATCTAATAAATTTTGTTTGTTTAACTATTTATTCTTATATTTGTATATCAACAATTAAAAATAAGTTTATATGAAGTATTTAAAGATAATTTTTTTCCTAACAACAATTTTTTTATTCTCATCTTGTCAAAAAGAAGAGTTAAAACCAAACAACACAATAGTTTCTAACAATCAAGTTTATGAATTTATTGATATCGATTGGGTTTTAACTGACGCTAGATTTTACATGGAAAACATGGATAATGGCGATAAAAACTTTTATGACCACTTTGGTTCATCTCAGTTTCAAAGTACATTAGACCCTGTTAATGGAGCTGACATACCTTTTGATAGTATATCACAAGGGGTAACTACTTGGAGGTTTACTTCTGATAACTTTGTTTTAAATGGGGTTAATTATTATGACTTTACCCATACTGATAATACTATCATGGCTATAGGTATGGAGAATAATTCTTCTAGACCTATGACAATAATCGATATTGATGATTTATCTATTACTTTTTTGGTTCACGAAGCTTATGGTTCTTTGGATGGTGTAAATTATTCTTACTACTCAACATTAACTTTTGTGAGAGCTGGTGAGACTTGTACAAATTGCCAACCAAGTTCTGATTATGGTTATGTATACCAAGGTGTTGTTAATAATAACACAAGTTCTAGTCCAATAATAGGTACTAAGTGGGTTGTAACAAAATACTATGATGGGTTCTCAAATAACTACCCTAACGATACTTTAGATTTCTATAGTGGGACACAGTACCGCATAAATAGTGGTACACCAACGAACTATACCTCTTATAGTATATTCGGTAACAACATGTCCGAACTAACCTTATATGGTTTCTATACGATTGGTGGTGACTTTAGTGGGATGGTACCTGATAACTTTGTAACAAACGGTGAAATAAATTCAGCTTTGTTTACTGATATCTTTAACACTAATAATGATAAGTTGGTATGGATGGTAAGGATTCAGTAAAAACTAATTCACTTAAAAACAAAAAAGGGAAGACTAATCGTCTTCCCTTCTTTTTTTCTGTTTATATATTCCTTTTTCTTTTATTCTTCTATTTTTGACTGAGGGTTTTTCAAACTCTTTTCTACTATTAACCTCTCTCATTTGACGAGTTTTTATAACTTTGCTTTTATACTCTTTTAAAGCTCTTGCTATATTACCCTTACTTACTTTTATTTTTAACATACTTAATTATAAAAAAAATTATCTTAGAAATAAAGGTTATCTAACCATTGGAACATTTCTTTCTTTATCATAAAAAACTAAACCTTCAGATGACATTTTATCCTCAATCTCGTTAATCTTTTCATCTAATTCATTAATTTTAGTAAGTGATTTACGTTCTGCTTCTTCAAGTTGGTCAATAAACTGATTAGTTTTTTCTAGTTGTTCTTCTTGCCATTTTCTATACTCATCATCACCAGAACCATCCTCTAATCTGTCTCTAAAATATTGTAATTGTCTTCTAACATTTGATAATTTATCTCTTTTATAGTAAACCCCACTTTTAAATGTGCTTTCTTCGTCTCTTTTTTGTTTTAGTTCTTGTAGTTTTTCCATCTCATCATCTGACATGTCTAAAGAGTCGTAGTAATCACCCATTACTTTTTTGGTGTAACTTTCCATCACTTCTTTTAGTTGACTTAAGATTGCTCCGGCTCTTTGCGTTTGACCTCTACCAGGACCACCTAAATACTTACCAACAACAGATTCTTTTTTATTGTCATCTCGAACATTCCAATAATCGATACGAGTATTACCAATATTAGCACCATCCAAAAACTCACTTTTAGTCATGTCTTTTGCGTATTGTAAAGCTCTTTGACCGTTATTACTTAATCGCCCATTAAAAGGTCTGTAATGAATCGCCACCTTCCAATAATTTTCCGCCTCACTCATATATGATGGTGTCCATGAACGTTCTGGTTGTGACTTATCAATTAAAAAGAAAATAGGTCCTTGACCAAAATAACTTTCAAAGTAACCTGAATAACCCCTCATTGTAACACACCACCTTGTTCTTGCTCCATATCGACAAGAAGCTTTATGTGTTTTAGGCATCATTAAAATAAATCTATCATCTTCAAAAACTTTATCAACACCAGTATCTTTCATTTCTTTTCTAGAAAGTTTTTGTTTTGCTATTTCTGCAGCGTCTTCAAACTCTTTAGCTGATTTAAATTGATTGATGTCTTTAATTTCGTATTTTGAAGCATTTTTAAAAAAGTGTTCTAAATTATCTTTAAGCTCATTAACCTTTTCATTATTAATACTTGTCATTGCATTTCTATTAAGGGAGTAGTCATCCTCCCATCTAGGGTCTTCAGCGGTATCAGGAACTTGGAGTTCGGTCCAACTATAATATGAACTGCTATTATTGGCATTATCTTTAAACCATTTAATGTTTTTACCGTTCATATAGTTTTTAACCATCCATTCTAAAAATTTATTAGTTTTTGATGGGTCGACTCCTACCAACTTGTCTATAACATCCCAAGATGTGTTAGGCCATTTCTTTTTAATATTTTCTACTCTACCTTCTACTAAAAGTTTTTCTACACTCTCTAGCACTAGTTCAGTTACTTTATTTGTTTCCATACTAATAAATATTGGGTAAAAATAAAAAAGAGGGATATTCTCCCTCTTTTGTTAAAACTCTAAATCATTTAAATTTATTTCATGTTGTTGGTTGAAACCATTTTCAAATCTATGTCTATACCTATAACTGTCAGACATGTTAAACCAAAGGTTATTAATCACCTTCACAAAAGAACTAATCTTATCATCACAGTTAAGGGTGCTAAGTTTTAATCTTTGGCTAGGTTCCACCTTTGTTATAACATTATTTAATAAGCTCATTTTTATTAAACCATGTTCATCAATAAACTTACTTTTAAAAAATTTCAAAAATTTAATATGACTTTTTATATTACTAGTTAGACATATTCTAGGGTCAATAAAGTTTTCCTCAATTAATTTATTAAATCTACTTACATTAACTAAATCCTCTAAACTAAAATCACACTCAAAGTATTCGGGTGCAAAACCTAAAGTATCGATAAAATCAAAATTAATGTTAGTTGTTCTAATTTTATTCCTATACTTTTTTACGATAGACCAAGTGATTGGTTCTTTAGGTGCTAAACTAAAGTGTGTGTTTTGAACATAAAAAGTAACTAATTTATTTAAATTATCTTGATTCTTTTTTCTAACAAACAAATCCCAAAAACCTATTAATGAAGATTCACTCCTAAATTTAAATTGGTCGAAGTATTTTGTTAATTCAAAATTTTTACTTGTGTATTCAAATAGATTTTCTTCGTTTGAGTTGGGTGAAGTGAATTCAAAGTAATTTGATAAAAAAGAACCATATTTTTTTGATTTATCCCACCACTCACCACCAATGTATTTATGTGAGTCATTAAGAAACGTATGTTGTAATAAAGACATTTCTGTTTCAAAGTTACTAACATTAGTACTTAACTCCTTACTCTTTTTTAACATCCTAACAGCGGTTTGTAAAGGTGAAGAAACCATAGTCACCTCAATTCGATTACTAACCAAGAAATCGACAAACTTATCATTGTAAATAATTTTACCATTTAATCTATCTATTCCGGCAGAACAACAATTTAAGTCAAAGTTATCTAGTAACTGTTTGTAGTAATCTTCTATTATAAATTGACAGTTAGGATTTAGATAAACACTTATACCTATTTTGTTTATAATACCAAACCTATCAGTACTAACCATAGAAATAGATTCACCATTAGTACCAACCCAAGCCCTACCATAACCATCCATATTTAGAGTTGGGTTTATAGTTTGTGATATAAAGTTTTGGGTATCGAATATAGGTAACCCCCAATTCAAACCTTCACCCCTATTAAAACAAAACAAATCAATATCATTGATTATCGGTTTAGTATTACGGTAAGTTGGTTTGTCTTTATTGATAAGGTTGTGTACAGTGTTAGCTACCGCACCTCCAGCAATATAAGATTCTATCGAATAGTCATTAAGACGAACATCGTTTTTACGACACTCGTCTTTAATGATATCAAGGACTTTGTTATATGTCTCTTTGTTATCCAAAAAATCTATAACTTCCTTCCTATTCATTACACCAAGTTGTATTTAGAGATTAATGTTTTATCAACCAAATGCTGTTGGTTAGATTTTTTGATTTCATCCCAAGCGTACTGAATGGCTTTTGTGTGGTCATTAAAACCACTCTTAATCAAATTACGACCATGGTAGATAGAAGCCTCAACACTTCCTTTTGTTGTTGTAACTTCACCTTTAAAATTTCTAACTTTTTGTGGTGTCACAATTTTATGTCTGATATCGAAGTTACCAATTTTACAAACATATTCCCCACCTCTTGTTGCTTTTGATTTTGTAGCCATTTTTTTTTATTTTTAGTTATACAATACAAATATAGTAATAATTTTAAGAATAAAAAAGGCCCTTACGGACTTTTTTTTTACCCTCTTCGTCTTCCACTACAGACAGGACCAATACCAGACTTAATAGATTCTGGTGTTGTCAATTTTTTCTGACAAGCTCCACACCTTCCGTGGTGATAGACTCTTACCATTGGGTATTTGTCTTGGTCATTAAAAAATTTACTTAACATCCAATTAAATACTTGTACCTTTTGGTCATTCCATTCTATGTCAGAATTTTTACTGTGTTTGTACTTTTTATCTGAGAAACAAGTCCCAACAAAAACATACTTACCATATTGTCCGAGTGTCGAAACAAACCATACATCTTCTTCTTTGTGTTTTTTAACTTTAAAAGTTACGTGATTATCCGTATCAGTGTTTGCTAAAGTGAACAAAGCATTTCCTGCAAAAACAAAATCTCTTAATTGTTTCCCTCTAAGTTCATTCTCAGGGATAAAATCATGTTTTTTTTGTTTAGTAGGTATTTTTACGAAGTCCATAGTTTATATCTTTTTTTGTTCAATACAAATATAAGAAAAATATTTAAATAAAAAAACTTTTTACAAAAAAAAGACCCACATTTCTGTGAGTCTCCAATTAATATGCATATATTTTTAAAAAACTTACTTCTTATTCAATAGATTGACTAACACAACTACGGCTAGTAAACCTACAAATCCAGAGTTACCTAAAGATTCAATTAAAGCTACTACATTTCCAACTACATCCATTCCAAATACTGGTCCTCCGAAGAGTACTTGTACTAAAATTCCTACAGTTAAAAACGCGAACATTAAATCTGTTATTCCTTTAAAGAAACCTTTTACTTTTTCAAATACATTTTCCATTTTCTTGTTTTTTTTTGTATTGTTATTTGATAATAAATAT
>ERZ887851.1629-NODE-1629-length-18941-cov-75.808377_pt1 | contig 18941 bp, 14 predicted proteins | sample MGYA00521100_ERZ887851 | MGnify/ENA primary metagenome ERZ887851 (study PRJEB32303, sample SAMEA104408602) | aquatic metagenome | biome: Brackish water; feature: Pelagic; material: water | place: Baltic Sea | collected 2014-06-06T16:11:00 | depth 11,444 m ...
TAATGAACCGTTCCAAGTTGTACCATTATTTACTTCGCTATCCATTACTATTGGAAAAGATTGCGAAACCACATAATTTGCAGCCCATTGAGCCGCTACAGCTACAGACATGGCTACGCTACGTATTTTATTTGGAAACATTTCTGAAAGCAAAACCCAAACAACAGGCCCCATCGATAGTGCAAATGAAGCGATGAAAATTAACACCCCTAATAAGGATAAAAAACCAACAGATTGCTGCTGTAAGGTAATACCTAGTAATAAAAAACCAACTATCATTCCAATAGACCCAATGTATAACAATGGCTTTCTTCCAAATTTATCTACCGTGAACATCGCAACAAATGTGAATATAAGGTTCACAAATGCTAATAATATTTGTTGTGCCAAAATATCTTCTTTACCAAAACCAAGTGCTTTTTCAAAAATATCGGCTCCATAATATAACACGGCGTTTATCCCTGTAAATTGTTGTAATACAGAAAGTGCTGTTCCAATAACTATAATTCCAATTATTAGTTTTGAAAAGTAATTCACTTTATTATTCGCATTGTTCGTTTTAAGAGAGGTTTTAATAGCTTCTATTTCACTTTTTGCATGCTCTGCACCATGAATCTTGGTTAATATTTCTAATGCAGCAGTATCATTTCCTTTAAGCGCTAGCCATCTTGGGCTTTTAGGAACAAAAAACAACAATATAAAAAACAAACAACTTGGAATTAGTTCTGACCAAAACATATATTTCCAGCCAAACGCTATATTCTCTGCTTCAGATAAATTATTTCCAATAAAATAGGTTGCCAAAAACACTACAAAAAAGCCAACAACTATAGCGAGTTGGTAGTAGGTAACCATTTTTCCCCGTATATCACTAGGCGCAATTTCGGCAATGTACATCGGCGCATTCATGGATGCTATACCAATACCCAATCCTCCAATAATTCTAAAGACCACCAATAAAGAAATAGACTCTGAAAAAACAGAAGGTAAACCAGAACCATACGCTGACAAAGAAAACAACACAGCTGAAAGAATTAAAGAATGTTTTCTACCAAATTTTATACTCAAAGGCCCTGAAGCAATAGCTCCAACTAAACAGCCCAACAAAGCACTTCCAACTACCCAACCTTTCATTGCTGAGTCCAAATCAAAATGTTTACTTAAGTAAAATTGAGCGCCATTAATTACACCTGTATCGTACCCGAATAGCAGTCCACCTATAGCAGATACTGCTGTTATTAATAATAAAAACGTTTTTTTATTCATGATTTTTATTTTGATATATTTTGTTTACTGATCGTCGATTTACCTCTACTTAATATTTAAGTGTTTTATTAAAACATGAAGGGTCTGATATTACAAAAATAATTGAAATCAAATTTGTTGTAAGGGGCTAATGGTTATTGGTTTGGGGGTAATAGGTGAATTTAATGCGTAGTTTACGACACGACTTTCTTGAAATTGGACAAATAACTACTTGGTGTACAACCAAAGTGTTTTTTAAAACAGATTCTAAAATATTTTGGGTCAGAAAACCCTACCATATAGATTATTTCGGTTATGGAGTATTTTCCAGATTCAATAAGTTTTGCAGCTTTATTGAGGCGATTTGTTCTTATAAATTCAGAGGTGGATTGTCCTGTTATTGATTTTAGTTTTAAAAACAATGCCGATCTACTCATCCCTATTTCTAAAGCAAACTTTTCTACAGAAAAATCTGTATTATCAAGGTTCTTCTTGATTATGTTAATTGACTTTTCTATAAATTTTTGATCCAATTTACTGGATAATTCCTTCCAAGAATTAGAACTCGAATTCGTTCTAAACTTTTGAATCCATTGCTCTTTGGTACGTAAAATATTATCTAATCTTAACTTTAAAACTTCAATATTAAAAGGCTTTAAGATAAACTCATCAGCTCCAGTCTCTAACCCCTCTTTTTCGTTTTCCAATCCAGCTTTTGCAGTTAAAATAAGTATTGGAATATGACTTGTGTTAATATCCGTTTTTAATTTTTTACACATCTCTATTCCATTCATTTCGGGCATCATTAAATCGCTTATAATAATGCTAGGTATGTTTTTAATTGCCAGCTCTAAACCTTCTTTGCCATTATTTGCGGTTAATATCCTGTAATCATAACTAAAAAATGTCACCAAATAATCTTGTAATTCTCTATTATCTTCAACAATTAAAAGCAGTGGTGTATCCTTAGAGTGGTCTTTAGAACTCTTATTTGTTTTTTTCGGTATTAATTGATTTTCCTTAATAACATCAACTCCAATTTTAGTGTATTTAAAATCATATTTTTGGGGTTGTAATTCTATAATCGAATTATTAGAATATGCTGTTTTAGAGATGGGTATAATAACAGTGCAGGTAGTTCCTTTATGAAACTCGCTTTGGATATTAATTTCCCCTTTATGTATTTCTACTAAATGCTTTATGTATGCCAACCCTAAACCTGAGCCTTCATTAATAGCATTATTTTCTTTTCTGGTTTGATAGAATCTATCAAATATGCTCACTAATTCATCTTTAGGAATTCCTATTCCAAAATCAATTACTTTAATAATGGCATAGTCTTCATTATTTATAGTTTCTTTTTCAAGACTTACTGTAATACCTTTTCCTTTAGGCGTAAATTTAAAGGCGTTAGATAATAAATTATATAATATTTTTTCAATTTTATCATTATCAAACCAAGCATCAAGTTCTTTTTTTGGAGACAAAAACAAAAACTTAATATCTTTTTCTAATGCTATGTCTTCAAATGCTGTAAACACCTCCCCTACAAAGGATACAAGTTCATCATTTTGAACAATTAAATTTAAATTTCCAGACTCTGCTTTTCTAAAATCTAAAAGTTGATTAATTAGTTTGAGTAGTCTATTGGAGTTTTTATACATTATTGAATTTAACTTCGGAACATCTTTAGTATTGATCTCCCCATTCATAATTTGACTCAATGGACCAACAATTAATGTTAAAGGTGTTCTTAATTCATGTGATATATTGGTAAAAAACTGAAGCTTCATCTGATTCATTTCTTCGGAATTTTCATGGATAGCACTTTCTATATCCAATTTACTCCTTAAACGTATCTGATTTAAACGAATTTTAACAAAACTGTATATAATGGCAAACGTTAACAATGAGAAGAGTAAAATAGCTAAGGTTGTTAAATACCAAGGTTTGTTTATTATTACAGATATCTCTTTTGGTTCATCTGTCCAGACACCAACACTATTAGAGCCATACACTTTAAATATGTAATTTCCTGGCGGTACGTTCGTATAAGATGCAAACCGTCGTTCATTTCCTTTAGAGTATTGCCATTTTTCATCAAACCCTTCTAATATATACTTATATTGATTTTTTTCAGGATTGGAAAAATGCAAGCTTGAAAAAACAAATTCCATAGAATTAAGATTATATGGCAATACAATCTTTTTGGTTTCATTAATACTGTTTTTTAAAATTATCGTTCCGTTTCTTTTCTCTAATGGTTGGATAATTTCATTAAAAAGTTTAAAATCTGAAATAATTAGTTGCGGTTTTATTTCATTTACGGAAAGTTTGTCAGGTTGAAAAAATGTAATCCCATTTACACCGCCGCAAAGCATCATCCCAGAAGTGGTGAACAACATGGCATTATCCTTGAACTCGCTTACATTAATGCCATCTTGGTTTTCGAAATAGGTAACCTCTCCGGTTGTAGGGTTCAGTTTAGAAATCTCCCTAACGTGCAACATCCATATATTGCCTTGTTTGTCTTCCTTTATTTGATACACAACATCACTTGGAAGGCCTTCCTTTGTAGTATAGTGTTTGAAATTTAATGTATTATTTGAAATTTCAATTTGATTCAATCCTCCTCCAAATGTACCAACAAATAAATGACCATCACTGGCTTGAAAAACATCCAAAACATAATTATTACTTAAACTGTTTTTATTCTCAGAGTCATTTAGATAACTCGTAAAAGCAATAGTACCGGCAGCATCATATTTTAGTTTATTTAAACCTCTAATGGTTCCTACCCAAATATCTCCACTAGAGTCTTCAAGTATATCACGAACAAAATTGTTTGATAAGCTATTTGTATTGTTTAATTCATTTTGATAATTAACAGAGGTGTAGGTTTCATTTTGTTTATCAAAAGTGATTTTCGCGATGCCTTTCTTCCAAAATCCAACCCAAATATTTCCCATTCTATCTTCTTCAATAGCAAAGACTGGATTTTTAATAAGGTTGCCCTTTTTGTCTCTTATATCATTGAATTTCTTAATATCAAATATTTCTGAATTATTTTTAAAGCTTATTTTGCTTAAGCCTGTTTTAGCGCCTACCCAGATGTTGTCTTCGCTATCATTCATCAATCTTTTAATCTCAAAAAAATCTTCAGCATCAAATTGTTTATTTGTTTTTGCAAGATAATTATAGTCCCAAACTTTATTTGACTTACTGGATAAACTCCGTTCAATTTCTTTACGCTTAAGTATTGCTAAACCGCCTCTTCCTTGAGTACCTAGCCAAATGTCTCCTTTAGAATCTTCGCACATTGTAAGAATGGGATACTCATGAAAAACGGGAGATTGCTGTTCAGAATTATTTAAAAATTCGTTAGAATTCAAAAATGTATTATTTTCTAAATCCATTTTGTACAACCCATGGTTTAAGGTTCCTAACCATAGAATATTGGTGTTATCAATCATTAATTGTTGCGCTTGTTGAATGGCAATCTCTTTTCTATGACTGGAGTTCAAATTGAGTTTCTCGCCGGATTGCGTATCATAATTTAATAATATCCCATTACCAGCTACCCAAATATGCTGTTCTTTATCAACTGCAATAGCTAATTTTTTGAAATTTTTATCTGAAAATCCTGAACTGTTATCCGAAAGGCTTATTAACTCCCTATCTATAACCTGAAGCTGATTGTTTAATTGAATTTTAAGAAGTTGAAGTCTATTACTTATTACCCAAATTGTGTTCTTTGGGTATTCAATAAAGTTTACAGGATAACTCGAGTCAAATTCAAACGCTTTAATGTCTGTGCTTTGAATTTTAATATCTGGCACATTTGTGATTTCATTTATCTCTACTAAATGTAATTTTATGTTATTTTCAGGAGTAAAAAACCAATGTTTCCCATTTAGTGCCGGAATAATATTTTTAATACGCAAACTAAAGTTGTCTACACGATTCTTTACGTCTTCAAATATTATGCTACCATCAACAGCTACTTTAAAAAATTTAATACCCTTAGAGGTTTTAATAAAAAGAACTCCAGATGATGATTGATAAATGTGATCTATTTCACTTGCGTAATCAAGTGCATTTGGGTCGTCAAAATACACCTCTATCTTACCTGTTCTTGGGTCAATTCTATTTAATCCCGCATTTGTAGTTCCTGCCCATATGTATCCATCTTTATCCTCAAAAAGACTGATAATGATGTTACTACTAAGGCTATTAACGTCATTTAAAAATTTATAATGAACCATAGAATAGCCATCATATTTATTAATTCCGTTGTAAGTACCTACCCAAATAAAACCATTACTATCTTGAATAATGCTTTTCACAGTATTTTGTGAAAGCCCTTCAGTGCCCGATATTTTGTTTAATTGTAATTGAGCGTGCAGTGAAATACAGCTAAATAAGCTGACTATAAAAATAATTTGTTTAAATAAATTAGACATGATGCGCGCTCAATTTGTGTACGACTGTAACTTAATCAAAGATAAGGAAATACCATTGGTTTTATTATTTCTTAAAAAATACCGCTTAATATTCTCTAGCGACAACAATCTTTTTATGTCTTAAAACTTCATTATCACTTGTTGTAACTTGAATTAAATACATTCCATTTACCAATTTAGTAGTATTTATCTTAAAATAATTCGCTGATTTAGGATGATACTCCGCCACTAGGCGTCCATTTAAATCAATGATTTTTATGTTTTTTATATTTTTTTCTAAAGAAAGTAGCTTAACATTTACAAAATTCATACTTGGATTGGGGTATAAAACCATTCTATTATCCAATTCATAGTTAGCTGTTGATAAACTTTCTGTATCAGTAATAGTGGTCTCGAAATCATCAAAATAATACGTACCTATTTGATTTCCTAATAGAACCTTAACTTGTATTGAGGTGGTTGGTGCCGTTAAATCAAAAGTATATTGATAAGCACTATATACTGTTTGAAGGCTTAAAACTGGTGAAGTTAAATAACTGGTGGTACCGTTTGTATAAATCGTCTTAACTTGAAATTTAATACTTGTCGCACCATCAGCTTTTGCAAAACAATTTAGGGAAATTGTTTTTCCATTTAAATCATTAGTAAATACACTATTTTCAAGTGATACTTTGTTGTACCCTAAACTTGTTTCAACACTAATTTTTGCAGCAACAGCTCCATTATATGCTTCTATTGAACCTGAGTCTGATAAAGTTGCCGAGGAACCCGAAAGTACATTTAAGTTCCAATCAGAATCGTATCCACACTCGAAATCTGGATTGCGAATAATTGGGTCCGCGTTAGGCCCATAACATAGCGGCCATGTTCCTGAAATAAATAAAGCATCCTTTACGTCTTCCACCCAAGTAGAGTTATCTGCAACGGTACTAATAGTTGTGTCTTTAGGGTTATAACTTATCACTGAAAAGTTATTAATATTATAATTTAAAGAAGACGAACTGTCTGTTCTATTATGGATTGTTTTATTAGACTTTGGTCCAGAATCCCACGCTGCAAATGAAAATCCTCTATTGATAGCTTGTTCTGCAACAAATCTATGATACTCCACTCTTGAGGCATTATCTGGTCCTCCATCAGCAAAACCAGTAGCATTGTTTGAAATCACATTTAAATCTCCTGTACTATAATTATATCCACCGCTATTATCTGCACCAAATTCTCCTACAAAAACAGGAATGTCGTTTGCTGAAGCCCATGCGAAAACTTCATTAAATCTTGTTGTTAATAATTCTTTATCTTGAACTGTACCCCAAGATTCATTATCCCTCGAGTCTGCACTAGAACTTGTAAAATTAAACGGTTGGTAATAATGAAAGGTTGCTATTAAATAACTATCACTAGAAATAATTGAGGATTCAATTTGCAAAGGCGCTTCATGTGAAGTTCCTGTTCCACCTGTGACAATCACATTACGAGTTCCATTACTTCCACCAGAAGCTCTTATAATGGCTATGATATCAGTATTAAGTGTATCCATATCTGTCTTGCTCATATGAAAATAGGGCTCGTTAATAACTTCAAATAATAAATTCTCGGAATGGTTTTTAAATCGATCTGCTACCTGAGTCCAGATAGCTCTGAATTTTTCATTATCTGCAGCTCTTTTTGCTGAAGTTGGGTGTGTATATTCTGATTCCCAAGAATCAAATGTATAGATAAACTCAGATTTTAAAGTGGATCCATGAAAATCAAGGATGGTTACAAGTCCTTGATTTAACGACCAATCTATAACCTGTTGAATTCTATCAAGATATACTGAGCTAACAACATAATCTGCTGATGTTCCGGAATAATTTCCTGCAGTTCCAGCTGTACTAGAATACCCAGAAGTATCACCTGTAGTTCGAGCTCCAAAAAAGTCAATTGGGATTCTAACATTGGTAAAACCAGCGGCAGCAACATCAATAAAATATTGTTCCTCAACAGCGGCAGCCCAGTTTCCTTCTACAGGGGCACTAAAAACGTTTCCAAGGTTTATCCCTCTTCCCATTTGAAAGACCATATCATATGGTGATGTTTGAGCAAATAACATAAAAGAAACTAGATTGGCTACTAAAAATAATGGGGCTTTATTTTTCATTTTAATATTGTTTTTAAAAAAAAAGCCAATGCGAATGCAATGACCTTGTTGTACTATTTATAATTATATTAATTTAACAAAAAAATGAATTTTTTATTTTATTTCTTTTTTTGGTTCAGGTCTTTTAACAGTGCATTTACCTTATTAATTTCTTCTTTAGAAAATATGGCTGACAATTTATCATTGGTATCTTTAAATGATTGCCTGTAAATTATTCTTTTTTCTTCATTTGATAAATCGTTGCCTTTTATTTGTTTTGAAGTTTCTTCATATTTGCCCAACAAAATAGCATACAGCAAAGTTTGTTCACTCTCATTTAAATCCATGGTATCGGCAATATGTTGTGCATTTGTAGTTGCCTTTTTTTCTTGGTAGGACTGCCTTTGTGCATTAGCTGTGGACAAAAAACCACATAATACAATCAGTAAAATTATTTTTTTCATTTCTATTGGTATAAAATGTTTAAAATCGTTAATTGGATTTTATGAACTTTTTCGTTGAAACAGCATCATTCTCGTCAACAATTTTTAAGATATATGTTCCTGGTTTTAATTTATTTACATTCAAACTATTTGTGTTTTCTTTAACCATTACTTTTTGTCCTAACAAATTAAACACTGCTAGTTTCTTAATTTCCGAACGTGACTTTATTGATAACATATCTGAAACTGGATTTGGGAATAAATTCATTTTTTCAATACTTGAAAAATCATCTACGCCAAGTGATGAAGTTAGAACTAAAGAAACATCATCAACTTTAATAGATGTATCTACCGTTTTAAGACGAATTCGTGCCGTCACATTAGCTGCTGCTGGAATATCATGTGTTCTTACAACTTGTTCCCAAACACCTGTGTTTACTATGGTGTAGTCTCCTTCAACAGGAAGTATGTTTCCAGAACCTGTGACAAAAAACCAAGGTGTAACAATTTGACCAGCTGTCCCTTTGACATAAAATGTAAATGTGTAGTTATCCATATCAACCGCAAATGCAGTAGCCGATTGCAAACGATTATTATTATTATCGCAAGCATTTATTTGCCAACAGCCGCTACCATCAGCGGTATTAGTTTCAGATGAGTCGTATGCTCCTATTTCTGCACCTGTACAGCCACCTACGGCCTCACCATTCCACTCTGCTCCTGAAGTAAAGGTTGGATTTAATAGTAGATTGGTCTGACCAAACAAACCTATGCTCATTAGGACTGAACATGCCAATAATGTGTAATTTTTTTTCATAATATTAAATTTTATTAGTTAATTTTTGTAAATCTAAAAATTATGCTTTTTTAATATAGGGTGATATGGTTACTTGTAAGGGGGAAATGATTTTTTTGGATTATTATCACTAAAAAGTGATTGCAAGCCAATTAAATTTTTCTGTAAAGTAAACGCAACATCCTCATCTTTAACATGTCCCAATATACCGAATGGAGCTGTGTAACCCATTTTTAATAGAATTTCAATCATTCTTTTTTCAAGTGTTCCCTGTCCAATCGTAATGATTTTAGGCCCTTCTTTTTTCATGCCATTTAAATTAACACACCATAAAAAAGGTAAAATTTGTTTGATAATACTTTGGTATTTATCTAATTGTTCATGTGCATGATGAAAATTATAAATGATACCAATGTCGTATTGCGGTAAACGTTTCATAATTTCTAATTGATTTTCGGGCTCTCCAAACCAACCACCATGATTGTACAATGCAATTTTACAGTTAACTTTTTTGAGCTTTTTCAGAAATGTATGAAATCATGTCTTGAGCTTTCTCTAGTGACTGAGACTGCGTTAATCCCTCAAAAAACTCAGCATCAATTCCTACCCATATTTGGGTGGATAGTCCTGTAGCTTTTAAACTTTCAAACACCATTTCGTTTGCGCTTTTAAGAGCTGTCAAAGTATCCTTATTGTTTATATAAAGCCATACAGCGCTAATTTTGATGCCTTCGGCTTTTGCTATGTTTAGCTCCTGCTCCATGGTTTCAACATGCTTTCTTCTACCTCCAAAAGCATATTGATTGAAACCAAGGTTTTTTATCATAGTCACCCGTTCTAAAGGAGTGCGTTCTAATTTATCAAAAGCAACTATAGACCACGGGATGAGATTTTCAGCTCTAAAGGGAGCTTCTTTTTTTTGCTCATGATGACACAATGATTAGTAATGTAATTGTTATAAAGATTGTTTGTCTAATCGATATATTAAATCTATTTAATATAAGCATTAATTTCCTTTCGCCAATTTTTAACTAAATTTAACAACTCATCTCGTTTTGTTGGTTGGTTTTTTGCTAGATTATTAGTTTCACCAATATCATCTTTAATATTGTAAAGTTCTATTATACCTTCTTCATAAAAGTCTAGCAATTTATAATCCCCTTTTCTAACTGTTGTATTTGCCCTATCACCCGTACTTTTTGGTCTAGAAAGTGGTGAATGCCAAAAAATAGGGCGATTCTTGTTTGAAGAGTCCTCACCTTTTAGAATCGTATAAAAACTTTTGCCATCTAAATGTTGCTCTTTTTGTAGTGGCAAGCCTACCATTTCTAATAACGTAGGATACAAATCTGATCCTGTTACAACTTCATTACTAACTGAATTTTTAGTTACTTTAGGAAATTTAATAAACATTGGTACACGAATTCCGCCTTCATAATTATGCCCTTTCCCTGCGCGTAAAGGTAAATTAGATGTCGCTAATTTTCTTTCATTTCCTCTATTTGATAGACCTCCATGATCAGACGTGAATACGATAATAGTACTGTCAGATAATTCCAATGATTCTAATAGCTCCATTAATTTACCAAAGCTTTTATCGACACTTTGTATCATTGCTGCATAAGTAATATTATCTTGATACATTTTGGTTTGCCCAGTGTCACCTATTCTGGTTAATGCATTTTGTTGAGGAACAGGGCAGGTTTTTAGTTTTTCGTTAAATACCTTTACTTGCTAAATGCCATTTACCGGCAAAGAAAGTGGCGTATCCACCTTGTTTAAATGCTTTTGCAATTCCGAATTCTGAACTATCAAGATGTCCAGAATCTCTTCCTCCTCTTCCTGGAATACCTGCTCTTGCTGGAAATTTACCTGTTATTATTGCATAACGAGACGGCACACATCTTGGGTGTGCGGAATATGCTTGACTAAAACGCATACTTTCGCTAGCTACTTTATCTATATTTGGTGTGTTATAAAATGTACTTCCTTGATAGCCTAAATCCATCCATCCTAAATCATCCACCAAAAAGAAAATAATATTTGGTTGTTTTGATTTATTTTGGGCATAACAAAAACTTAGCCCAATGAAAGATATGCTAATAATTATGATTTTTACAGTTCGTATCAATCTTTATCAGTCTTTTTTATTTGTTAAAATCTGTTGTACAGATTCTTCATCCTTAATATCATCTACAATTCTACCAAAATCAGTGTCGGTTATTTTTCTAAAATCTACTAAACTTTTATTATCCTCAAATTTGATCATTAAGTTTTTCAATTTCAACTTTAGCTCAGCCGTCACCTCAGCATAATCTGGATTATTATAAATATTATTCACTTGACCTGGATCTTTTACTAAATCATACAGTTCCCAAACATCAATATTGTAATAAAAATGAGCTAAGGTATATTTTTGAGTTCTTATACCATAATGTGGTTGTACATGATGCCAAAACGGAAACTCATAATAATGATAATACATCGCATCTTGCCAATCTTTTGGAGTATTGCCTTCTAAAACAGGAACAAAACTAGTGCCTTGCATTTTTTGAGTCGTCGAAATACCCGCTAATTCTAATAAGGTTGGCGCAAAATCTATGTTTGTAATAATGTCTTCATTAACACTTCCTGCCTTTATTTTTTCTGGATATTTGACCATAAAAGGCATTCTTAAAGATTCTTCGTAAATAAATCGTTTATCAAAAAAACCATGATCGCCTAAATAAAAACCTTGATCTGAAGTTAATACAATAATGGTGTTTTCTTCTAGATTATTCTCTTTTAAATAGTCTAAAACGCGTCCAACATTATCATCAACCGATTTAACACAAGCTAGGTAATCTTTAATATAATTTTGATACCTCCATTTTCTGCCTTCTTCATCACTCATTCCAACAGGCTGAACGATCTCTCCTGGTTTAGCTCCATAGAAATCCCATTTGATACTTTCTCTTCCTTTTTTTAAATCCTTTGGACGCTCTAATTTCATGTCTCTACGACTAAAATACTCCATCGTCATTTCCGTATCTCCAGCAGTCAATTCACGCCCTTCATAAGTATCATTAAATGTAGATGGATAAGGCATTTCTATAGCATCCCATAATGTTTCATACTTTGTGTCTGGTTCCCATGGTCTATGGGGTGCCTTGTACTGTAGAATCATTAAAAATGGTTCCTTGAAAGTTTTTGTAGAATCGAGCCAATTCAATGCGAAATCTGTACTTAAATTAGTGGCATAACCTTTTTCTTTTACATCGGTTCCATTATCATTAAAAACAGGATCCCAATAATGACCTTGTTGTCCTGCAGAATTATGGTATTTAAAAGTATCGAATCCAACAGGTTCTGTTCCTAAGTGCCATTTACCAAATAAGCCAGTTTTGTAGCCTTGTTTTTGAAATTCTTGTGGAAACGTCCACTGCTCTGAATTAAACTTCCCACCACTTTCGTTTTTGTAATACCCATTTAGGTTGCTATAATTCCCTGTTAATATAGCCGCTCTACTTGGTCCACAAATAGCATTGGTGACCAAAACATCTTGAAATAGCATGCCTTCCTTTGCAACTTTATCAATATTGGGAGTTGGTGCAATATCTTTATAAATCCCACCATAAGCACTTATCGCCTGGGTAGTTAAATCGTCTGCCATGATGTAAATAATATTTGGTTTCACTGTTGGCGCTACTTTTGCTGAAATAGGTGTAGTAGACTTTACAGTATTACAGGAATTTAAAAACCCGAAAAGAAGCGTTAACACACAAAAGCTTTTAATAAAATTATTTTTCATTTTGTTATTTTTAATCTGTTATTTAAAATTGTACTTAAACTATCTACAGTTCCTGCGAAAGATGCTTCGATTGCCAAGTTTCTGTTTTCGTCTGAATCGTTAATATGGTCATAGAGCATTCTGGCTATTGTTTTATCATTTTTTCGCCATTCTGTATAAAATAAATGATCTGCAATTAGAGTTTCTCCCTTTTGCCAACGCGCCAAGGCTGTGTTTTTAAATACTTTTGAAGGCGTTTGTAGGGCTTCAACCAGCGATTCGCCCTCTATGTGTGGTGGAGTAGAAATCGTTGCCAATTCGCATAAGGTTGGATATAAATCTACCAATTCGGCAATAGAATTACTGCGCTTATCTTTCGGGATATTGGGAGCACTTATGATTAAAGGGACTTGAAGCGCCACCTCAAAGTTACTATGCTTTACCCATAGTCCATGTTCCATTAAGCTCCAACCATGATCACCAACTAAAACAACAACCGTGTTGTCTTTTAATCCCAAGTCCTTAAGTTCTTTTAAAACTTTTCCTACTTGCGCATCCATATAACTTACAGAAGCAAAATAGCCATGTATCAACTTTTTTGCAACGGCATCAGAGACTTGTCCTTTTTTAGGAATATCTTTATAATAACGTAATTCCCCCCAAGAATGGTTGGCTATTTTTGGTGCTGAATCAGAGAAAGACGTATTTTTAGGTAGGTTGATTTCAGATTCCTTATACAAATCCCAATATTTTTTTGGCGCATTAAAGGGCAAATGTGGTTTGACAAAACCAACAGCCATAAAAAATGGCTTCCCATCTGCTTTTAATTTTTTTAAATCTAAAATTGATTTGTTTGCCGTTTTACCATCGTAATAAGCAGCATCATCAATATCTGGATTTTCATAAGCGTAACCATGTTGACCGTTGTTTTCTAAATTTATATTCTCTATAGATTGATAATCACGCCAACCTTTTCGATAAGGATACCATTCCTCATCCCAGTCTTTAATATCTCTTTTTAAGTGTGTTATTTTATTGTTGCTAATGGTCGTGTATCCTTGATTTTTAAAATGCTTTACCAATGTTAGAATAGTGGGGGCTTCCTTTGTAATACTCGCATTATATTTTAAAAAACGCTTGGCTGTAGGTCTCACTCCTGTTAAGATACTAGCTCTAGAGGCTCCACAAACAGGCACATTACAATAGGCTCTATTAAAGGTGACACCCGATTTAGCTAAGGCATCAATATTGGGGCTACTAATTTGAGTTTGTCCATAAACACTTAATTCAGGACGTAAATCGTCTATCATTAAAAATAACACGTTTTTTTTGCCAGATGTCAACGTCTTGTTTTCCTTAGTTGTTTTACAACTTAAAAAAACTAAAAGACATGTTATGACAACAAATTTAGACTGTTTCATGTGTTTATATTTATTGTTTTTTATCGGTCAAATGGTGCATCCATATAATCATTTCCTTGGGTATCAAGTTTTAGTTATGGATGTTTCATGTTATAATTCAATTCTGTTAGTGACTTCTAAGGTAGTTAATTTTAAATCTTTATCGTTTGAAGAAGACCCTGTCATTATAGTAAACTCACCAGGCTCTACACAATAGTTCATATTGATGTCATAAAACGCTAAGCTCTCGGCATTAATAGTGAAACTTACTGTTTTTGTTTCCCCTGCTTTTAACGCCACACGCTGATAGCCTTTGAGTTCTTTTACGGGTCTTGTAGCACTACTAACTTTGTCTCGGATATACAGTTGAATAATTTCCTCGCCATCCATTTTCCCACTATTAGTGACTTCAACAGTCACTGTTACGGCTTCCCATTGTTTGAAAATCGTACTTGACAATTTTGGTGCGTTATAACTATATTTCGTATAGCTTAAACCAAATCCAAAAGGATATAAGGGCGTATTTTTCTCATCGGCATATTTATGAAAATAAGCAGAGGGTTTGTGATTGTATACCATTCTTAACTGACCAACACTTCTTGCCACAGTTAAAGGTAATTTTCCACTTGGATTTATGTCTCCAAATAAAATTTCAGCAACTGCTTGACCTCCTAAATTACCTGGTTCCCATGACTCTAGAATAGCAGAAATATTTTCTTCTAACCAAGGTTCAGAAATAGGTTTACCATTTACCAAGACAATAATTACGGGAGTTCCTGTTTTCTCAATAGCCTGAACTAATTCCAATTGTTTGCCAAACAAATCTAGGTTGGCACGTCCCATATTTTCACCAGCTGTCTTATCTTTCCATTTGTAGCGCATAGAATTATCTCCTACTACAACAATTGCATAGTCTGCATTTTTGGCTTTTTCCGCAGCTTCCTGAATTTTAGAGCTTTGAATCTTTCTAATATTTTCTCCTGAATCATAAAAATCTACAGTATAGCCTTTGGTTTCTCCAACAGCTTTAATTCCTTCATAAATAGTAATTACATTTTCATCAGGTTGAGCAGCATGCCAATCGCCTAAAATAGATTGGTTATTTGCATTGGGTCCTGTTACAAATAGTTTCTTTTTTGAAGTCGTTTCTGGTAAGGGTAATACCCCATTGTTTTTGAGTAATACGATCCCTTTTCTTGCAGACTCTAGCGCAGTCGCTTTATGTTCATCTGTGAAAAGTAATTCCCCTTTTTTCTCTAAATCTACAAATCGATTTTCAAATAATCCTAATTTAAACTTAGCGTTTAAAATTTTACGACAAGCGTCGTTTACACGATTTATTGAAAGTTTACCTTCTTTTACAGACTCAATAATAGCATCTGTAAATAATGGGCCATGCATGTGCATATCCATACCAGCATCAACAGACAAATAAGAGGCTTCTTTCATGTCTTTTGCGGTATGATGCAAGGAATTAATACGTTCGATATCTAACCAATCACTTACATAAAATCCTTTGAAGTTCCATTCGTTTCTTAAAATATCTGTCATAAGCCATTTACTCATATGCGATGGAATACCGTTTATTTCATTATGTGCAGCCATCATGGAATAGACACCCGCATCAATGGCTTTCTTATAAGGTGGCAGATGGACTTCTCTGAGCGTACGTACTGAAATATCTGCAGTAGCAGCATTGAGTCCATTTACAGATTCGCCACCACCAATTAAATGTTTTACACAAGCAATTACTTTTTGAGTTCCCGTAAAATCACCTTGTTGAAATCCATTAATCATTGCAGCTCCCATGTTACCAACCATAAAAGGATCTTCCCCCAATGTTTCTCCAACTCTACCCCAACGAGGGTCTCTTAATATATCTATATTTGGTGTAAAGGTCCAATGGCTTCCCGTAGCTCTCATCTCTTTTGCCGTTTGTTTTCCTATGGAATATAAAAAACTATCATCCCATGTAGATGCTAATCCAATTGGAGATGGATATACGGTTGTGCCGGAAACTAAAGCATTGCCATGTATCGCATCAATTCCTATTAAAACAGGAATTTTCAGTGGAGATCTTAACGCCAATTCTTGCAAGTAATTTGCTTCTTTAGCGGTTAGAACATGTAAAAAAGAACCTATTTTCCCTTCTTCACACATTTTTGAAACGTCATTAACAGAAAGTGTTTTATAGAAGCCTTGTGCATCATTATTTTCTTTATCGTCGTTTGGGTTTCCTTGTTTCATATGATCTAATCCAACAAATTGATTCATTTGATATACCTTATCTTCTAAGGTCATTCTTCCCATTAAATCGTCTATTCTTTTTTCAGTAGGTTGTAATGGATCTAAGTATAAAGGGGTTGAATCTGAATTAAGATTAGCTGAATTTTGCGCATATGAGCTGCACATCGTTACTATGAAACTAAATAAAGCTCCTTTTGTAATTACTCTTTTAAACATATTATTCGTTTATATTTTTAATGACGTTATAACTTGGTGTTGGCTGAAAGTTTGAATCGTAAATGGATTGAAAAGCACCTTCTTTTCCTTTTTTAGTGCGCTCGCCAATATCCCAAAGATTAAGTGTAACTACACCTGCCGAGGAGATGATCACCCCATCAATTACATATAAAGGCTCATTATTACCTCTTAAACTACTCGCCCCTCTAATTTTTACAGAAACTCCAGAACCTGGACTTCCAGCATTTTGAGTCACCTGTACTCCAGCTGCACGACCCTGTAATAAGGCATCAATTGTGCTGTTTTGTGCCACTGCAATAGCATCTACCTTCACAGAAGTTACAGAGCCTGTAATATCACTCTTACGTTGGGTCCCATAACCAACAACTACAATTTCATCTAATGTATTGGTATCTATGTCTAATTGAATATTAAAGGTTAGGTTCTTACTTATAACCAATTCTTTAGTCATATACCCTAAGTAAGAAACAACGAGTACTTCTCCAGTCTCAGGAACATTTAAAGAAAAATTGCCATCAAAATCTGTAGATGAACCAATATTTAAACCTTTAACCAAAATACTTGCTCCTGGCAAAGGCATCTTATTTTCATCTACTACAGTCCCAGTTATCGCTTTACTTTGAGCAAATAAAATAATTGGAAAGATTAATAATAAATGAATGAGTCGATTTTTTTTCATAATGTTATCTTTAGTTATTTAGGATTGATTGTTTACAAATTTACTACAGATAATAAACAAAAAAAGGGCTTTATGGTTATTTAATAAGGTGAAATGTCTTTTTTAATACTAAGTAAGCTCCCTAGAGTTACTACATTTACTCGGACAGAAATTTTAAGACTGTTTAAATAAAAACAAATATCTTAGAATAATGAAAAAACGAGTTTACAGTACTGAGTTTAAATCAGAAGCAGTACGATTAAGTTATCAGCGAGAAAACATTAAAAAATTAGCAGATGAGCTAGGAGTTCAGGTGCAACGGATTTATAAGTGGAGAGTAGGTCAAAAAACAAAAGCTTCTCCAAAGGCTACTATAAAACTAGAGACCGATTCTATAGAAGTAAAACGATTGCGCAAAGCCCTTAAAAAAAAAGAATTACCTACAAGTGACTATTGGTATAGCATTACTATTGAAGAACAAAAATTTGTTGGTCATTTTACATTAAAACGTTAAGAATTTTTTGAAAATTGATAATATCTAAAAAATATGAAAGAACATATTGACTCCAAACAATTTGATTTAGAATATCGTGGTGAACACATTCAATTATTTACTTTAAAAAATAATAATGGATTGAAAACTCAAATCACAAATTTTGGCGCTCGAATAGTAAATTTATTTACACCTGATAAAAATGGAATACTAGCAGACATTGTTTTAGGTTATGACAATATCGACGATTATCTAAATAAAGAAGAAGTGTTTTTTGGCGCCACAATAGGAAGATATGGAAATAGAATAGCACAAGGAAAATTTAAAATTGACAATGTAGAATATACTCTAGAAACCAATAGTGAAAATTCAAAAAATCATTTACATGGTGGCACTAACGGATTTCATAATGTGGTCTGGGATGCAAAATAAGAGCAATGATTAATGCCGTATTAAATGGGAATTTAAAAGATTATACATACGAAAATTATCATATACATTCTGTGTTTGGTGTTGCACAACCAAGAAAATGTCTCGGAGTACCAACTAGTGTTTTAAGTCCAAGGCCCACATGGAATGATGATGAAGCTTACTACAAAACAGCCTTTAAATTATCAAATGCATTTAGAGAAAACTTTAAGCAGTTTGAAGAATTTGCAAATGAAGAGATACGTAGAGGAGGCCCACAGCGTTATGATATTTAATTATTATCATCTCACACTTCAATGAAGGTATTAGAAAACCACTACATCAATCCACTTTTATTAAACGTTGAAGAAGAGAAATTAATGAAGGTTAAAGTCTTTGGATAGTCGTATTTTATCTAACACAAGAGTCTAGGGTTCTGTCGCATTAATTATTTTTTGACGATTTTTCAATAGAATTGCACTTCCTTCAAAAAGTTAAATCACTAATAAACATAACTTTGGAGTTTTCAGTTTTTTTCAAAAACGACAAAAATTATTAGTTTTTAGTTTAATGCGACAGAACCAATAATAGAACTATTACTCTTTCTAATAAATAAAAAAGTGTAAAAACACGTAAAACAGCGTTTTTGGTCGTTTTTCA
>ERZ887851.1636-NODE-1636-length-18893-cov-10.136373_pt1 | contig 18893 bp, 21 predicted proteins | sample MGYA00521100_ERZ887851 | MGnify/ENA primary metagenome ERZ887851 (study PRJEB32303, sample SAMEA104408602) | aquatic metagenome | biome: Brackish water; feature: Pelagic; material: water | place: Baltic Sea | collected 2014-06-06T16:11:00 | depth 11,444 m ...
CGTCACTTTCTTCTTCGTCACTTTCTTCTTCGTCACTTTCTTCTTCGTCACTTTCTTCTTCGTCACTTTCGGTTCCTTCGGAATAGCCATTTAATTTGGTTTCAAGGTCCTCTTCATTCTGACTATTTTCCAAAAAGTGTTTAGCTTGATATTGTAAGGCGTACTGAATGTCTTCTGAAGTCAATGTGTCTCTACCCGCAGCGTGGGCGTATTTGACACCGATCGTAATGGCTTGTTCCGTAAAGTAAGACAGGATGTTTGTCAAACGTTCATGGTCAATGGTAGAACTTTCCTCGGTAAGACCAAACCCAGTACGCATAACAGAAGGAACATTCATTTTGTTATTAGCTTGTATATTGCTTTTCCTTTAAGTGGTTTTTTTAAAGATAAAACTGGTATACAAATAGCTACATTCGGTGTAATCCGGACCCATTCGGAAATTCATTCTGTTGTTGTAGTCTCGGAACGGCGTGTAATTGACCAAACGAAGACCGTGTTCCAGGCACTTCCGGGTCAGGATTTCTTTCTTTACAAGGTATTCGTGGCTCACTGATTGTTCTCCGAAATACAGCGTTCCGGCGAGATGAACGCACAGCGGTGTGCCCGTGTCTTTTTGTATTTTGAGATCCGACACATTCGGGGTTCGGATACACATCGCCTGATTTGAGTAGCAGTTGGACCCGCCAATCTTTTCAATGACCCGATCGCCGTCCATGAACGTTCCGATGTAAAGTCCGTTCGGTTTCAACATCCGGGACACGTAGGAAAGGTGTTGATCCAATATGTAAACGTTCTCAAACATGTAATGGATCGCAAACTGACACGACACAATGTCAAAGTAATTCTCGAAACTTTCAAAGAGTTCAGTGGAAAACACGTAATTCCTTTTCAAATGACTCGCGTTAAAACGCCGGTTCGCTTCTTCAATATAAGAAGGATTGGGGTCGTATCCAAAGACGTAGTCCAATTTTGCGCTGTCCCACTTGAACAAGTCCCCACCACGCCCACAACCGATGTCCAACAAATGGGTTCCGCTTGTCATATTGACAGATGCGTCTATCAATTGGGTTTTTACCTTGTTATGAAAACTCCGCATGTTCTTTGCAAATACTTTACGTGCGTCGTCCATATTTTTTACATGTTCGTAATTAAAGTCTTTAAGTGTTTTTTTTAAGGTCTTCCAGCCATAAGTCCGCGTTGCATTGAGTCTTAATCTTCTGAATTTTGTTCTGGTACTCCTTCTGACGCCCCTCGAGTGCAGTCAGGTTTTCTGTGGTAAACGCGGATATCCTAACACCAAGAAGATTGTCGTTGTACTTGGAATCAAACCGGTGAGACTGGAGCTGTTTCAGAATGTTTTCTTTCGTCTTGCGAAAGACAAGTATCTTGTCGTTCATGACCAACTCGATAAACCGGTGTCTCTCACTGAGTTCTTCGTGGGTCGTCGTCCAGATCTTCAGCAAATGCGCCTTGCGGGTTTCGTAAAATCGGAGTCGCACCGCGCAGTAGTCCCGTATAATGTCCTCGGGCGTCCGATACAAACAGATTTTCCCCTTGGCGTCAAACAGGTGCATGTTCCCGGTGTAAAGCCCGGTCGTGAGCTTCTTTTCCAAAAAGTCGGTTTTTTCCGCCCGGACCACAAATCGGACCGTCGTTTCCGTGCTGTGATTCTCGTACGCCTTGATCTGATTGTCCACCAAGAGCTTGTCCAGGTATTCCTTAAAGTCGGACGTCCAGAGCCCGATCGGCAGTTCGGTAATCTCCACCGTGTCTCCTGAAAGCTGCTTCATGATCCCACGTGTTTCGTACCGAGACCCGTCGAGCGCCTCGATGGTCCCCTGAAAGCCTCTGTACCAAGGCGTCATCGGAACAGGCTCTTCGCCCCGGATCACACGACGCACATTCGCGAGGACGTCCTCTGGGTTGTAACAAGGGACCTGTGTGCTGTACCCCGTTCCGATGCCCGACGCTCCGTTAATCAGAACCATGGGCAATGTAGGGACAAAGAACTCCGGTTCAATCGGGGTACCGTCGTCCTCCAGGTACTTTAACACCGCATCATCATCCGTGTGGAAAAGGTCATCCGCGCGATCGCTCAGCTGCGTGAATATGTACCTTGGGCTCGCCGCATCCTTTCCACCCAAAAGCCTTGTGCCAAACTGACCCTTCGGGAGCAGCAAATTGATGTTGTTGCTTCCCACAAAATCATGTGCCATATTCACGATGGTCATGTTCAGGCTCTGCTCGCCGTGGTGGTATGAGGTCTCAGTAGACACGTACCCACTCAGCTGCGACACCTTGATCTCAGAATTGCTCGTTCGCTTCCGACACGCGTACAGCACCTTGCGCTGGCTCGGTTTCAGTCCGTCCATCACGTTCGGAATAGACCTTACGTTGTCCGACACAGAGAACCAGATCAGGTCGTGGTGGATGAAATCCGACACAGAAACCTTGTTGGTGCTGTCTGGAGCGTCCTTTGCGTTACCGATCCATCGCTTGCGCTCGTGTGTCAGGGTCTTTTTGAACGCGAGCTCAAGGTCTGTGGCTTGCTCCGGTGTGTACGAGTACACCACCTTGTGGTGGGAAAAACTCTTGAAGTACTCCCTCGCCTCCACCGCGCTGCTCGTACCCAGACCCTTGTAGTACTTGACCGTCCATTGCTTGTACCCCGGTGTGTTTTCCTTCCATTGGTCGTATTCCTGCTTGGAATAAAAGCTTTGAACTTGTTTTCCCTTGGAACACTTCAGGATCGGGGTGCGCATCGAAGTCAAAAAATCGGGTACATGCTCAAGCAGACTGGGCCAGAAGTGATGGACAAAATTGATGAACAACCCCTTGATGTGCGACCCGTCCACGTCCGCGTCCGTCAAAATCATCACGTGTCCGTAGCGGAGTTCTTTCGTGGAACTGTACTCCTTACCGTTTTGAAGCCCGAGGATCTGTTTGATGTTTGTGATTTCTTCGTTCCCCGCGAGTTGCTTTGCCGAGGCGTCACGCACGTTCAGAAGCTTCCCCTTTAGTGGGAAGACGCCGTAGTAGTCTCTCCCGAGGACACCCAGACCGCTGATGGCGAACGTCTTTGCAGAGTCTCCCTCTGTAAGGATGAGAGTACACTTGTTCGACTGTACCGTACCAGCCTTGTTGGCGTCTTCCAGCTTGGGAATACCCTTGATGACCGACAGTTTCCTGCCGTCCGTCTTGTTAAGCTCCCGGAGGCTCTTGTGTTTCGCAGAACTCACGATTTCCTCAATAAAAGGCATCTTGACCATCTTTTTCAATAAATCATCCGAGACCCGATAGATCGACCCGAAGTCCTTCCAGCGCGACGTGCATTCGGTCTTGGTCTGAGAGCTAAACGTAGGGTTTGTCAGCGTGCTCTTTACGAACAAAAACATATGCTCTTTGATTTGCTGCGGTTTCACGGTGAGGTCCTTGTGCTTGGACTGAAGATGCTCGGTAATCTTCTTGACCAACTGCGAACAGATGTAATCTACGTGCGTCCCACCTAAACTCGTATGAATGCCATTCACAAACGAAACCTGCTGAAAGCCGTTGTCCGACTGAGACACCGCGACCGACCAGCGATCCGTTTCCTCGTAGACCCGCTTTTCCCCTTTGAAGTACAAGTCTGCGTACTTGTCAAACGTCTTGATTCCCAACAAGGATCCGTTGTAATACACCTTGACCTTCGGCCCGGAGCAGGCACACGCGTCGTACACACGGCGTTCAAACAGGAGCACGATGTCATTGTCTGATAGAGACTTCATCCCGAAACGAGCCAGGTCAGGCCAGAAGGTGATTTTCGTGTAACCCTTTTTCGAGTTTTTTGTGACTTTTGGCTTGGTCTTTTCAGACATATTGTTGGTCCATTCTTGAAAGTACTTATGGCCATCGGAGACAATCTCCACACAGAACTTTTTGGAAAAGACGTTCACCAGCTTGCTGCCGTAACCGTTCCGACCGCCCGTGATCCGCTGTTCATTGTCGTTATAATTCGAGCTCGTTAGCAAGTTTCCGAAAATCAGTTCCGGTACGTAAATATTGTCGTAGTCTGCGTGGGGTACAATCGGAACCCCTTTTCCTGTGTTTAGTACTGAAATGTACCCTTCAACGATGTTGATGTCCACAGCAATCTTGTCCACAGTGGGATCCACCACACATTGGTCCAACGCATTCACAAGGATTTCATCAAATATCTTAAACAAACCTGATACAAAGGTACATTGTTTTTGTTTCATTGTGTCATTTTCAAAGACCCACTGTTTCGACACGTCCGGATTCAGATTTCCAACATAAGTATCTGGACGGGCGAGGATGTGCTCGAGCTGCGTGTATTTTTTGTAATCTTTGTACCCCATTGTGCTTGTTGTATTATTTAACTTCATTCAGTTTTCTTTAAGTGATTTTTTAAATCGGTTTCATGTGCGTAATTCGGAAAATCATCGTAATATATCCTTCAAAATCCAAAAGGACGTTGGTGTTCGGGTCTAAAAACCGAAAGGACAGACGATTCAATGCTGTCAGTGGTGGATTGAAGTGCTTGACCTTGTCGTGAAAGTCAAACTTGACCGTCTTATTCGCGAACGTGTCGTGCGTCGTATGAATGACCGCGAACGTGCGGTTCGCCCAGGGAACGTTCGAGAACGTGTTGTTGTTCAGTTCGTTCACGTCGATTACTATATACGGTTGGTTTACCAAGCCATTGAAGCGGATCGCGTGTAGCTCCACATGGGTGACTTCCCGAAAATTTTCTCCCGGGTACCCGTTGTTGAACGGTACGTAAAAGTCTGTGTCGGAAGTACGAACCGCATAACGCGAATCGACGTGTAAAATAGAAACGGTTTCTTTCATTTTATTCTGTAGGTCTTTTTTTTAATTTTCCGTAAAAACCGAAAGCTTTCTTGCGCTCGGATCGGTCTCATCGGTCCACCGAGGTCGCCATATGGAATTGTGTGAGCAGTCCCAGTCGTCGTAATACTCGTGGAAAATCTCCCGGTACCATCGCTCCTCGGGGGTCAGTGGGGGGTTTGTTTCGTACACTACCTGACCTGTGGGCGCGGCGGCCAGTCTGAGACGATCGACCCACGAATACCCCACCGCGTCGCTCATGCCGTTCTTCTGTCGCGATACAATCTCCTTCGGAAGCAGGTGCTTGAACGCCTCGCGTAAGAGCTTTTTCTCGACGTTTCCGTTCTTCGCAGGGTGCTTCATCGACGGACAAATCGCGGTCGTGACGTAATCTACGAGCAATTTGTCCAAGAAGGGCACTCGCAGTTCCAGTCCGTGCGACGCGGTGCAACGATCGGCGCGCAACCCGTCAAATTGATGGATGTTCTTCAAAAGACGAATGGTTTCGTCGTGAAACGCCTCGTCCGTCGGGGCGTTGTGAAGGTACAAGTATCCCCCGAAGAGTTCGTCAGCGCCCTCTCCCGACAACAAAACCTTGAAAGATGAATGATGGGCGATGTACTCGGAAAGGATAAACATCGGCACGGACGCGCGCACGGTGGTGCAGTCATATGTCTCCAGCTTACAAATGACCCTACGGACGTATCCCAGCGCATCTTTCGGATCGATGAGGATTTCTTTATGACTCGCTCCGATGTGCTCCGCCATAATCCTAGCGTGCACAAGGTCCGGTGAGTCCGCCCCGCGGATGCCAATAGAGTACGTCGTAATCGGGGAGTCCGACATGGACGCTCCGATGGCCGCAATTACCGACGAGTCCAACCCACCGGAAAGAAAGTACGCCACGGGACGATCCGCATTGGTCGCGCGCTTCTCCACCGCTTCGATCAGGTACGAACGGACCGCGCTCACATGCGACTCGAACGTGTGAGAAAAACAAGCTTGGTTGTACTTGGGTAGGACGAGCGCGTTGTAGGAACGAAACGAGCGGTCATTGGACGACCAATACTTTCCCGGAGGGAACTGCTTGAAGCGCACCGCTGTGGACAGCGCCGATAGTCCTTTCGCCTCAGAAGAAAACCCAACAACCTGTCTGTTACTGTCGTACGCTACGTACAGAGGACGCACCCCGAGGGGGTCGCGCGCAGCGATGAGTTCCCCCCTTGATCGGTCGTAAAACACACAAGCGAACTCCGCGTCTAACAATTTAAAAACGGTCTCGCGATCATTTAACTGACACAAAAGCCACAACAAACTCTCGCAGTCGGACTTGGACCGCACCGGTAATCCAAACTGACTTTCCAGCTCGGAGTGATTGTAAATCTCTCCATTGCATATCAACACTCCGTCACCGTTGTCAAACGGCTGGTTTCCTTCCATTGTCAGGTCGTTCACCGCAAGACGGTCGAAAGCAAACAATCCAATGTCCGTCGGAAGCTGACAATGACTGTCGGGCCCCCGATGGCTGATGGTCGAAAAGAAAACCTTATTCTTTGGGACATGTTCTGAGAACACGAACGTTATACCACACATACTTCATCCAATCCATTTCTTTTTTAATTTAAAGTTTCTTTTGAACTTTATATGTAATGTTTAAACTCATCGACGGAAACGCTTTTAAAAAATCACGACATGTGTGCTGTGTGTCGCTGCACCGTGTGGAAAAACCGCATCAGTGTGTAATCTGTCTGAATTACGTACCGGATCGGGAGATTACGAGTCCCAAACGCTTTTTAAAAAAACTTCCGTGCGGACACGCGTTCCACGTGCACTGCATTGACCGGTGGTTATCCAAGCACGTCAACTGTCCGACGTGCCGCCAGATGGTGTATTATCCTTGTACCATTCCAAATCAAACTTTTATTGCCGACGTGATTAGCCACGATTACATTAATTTTGACTTTTTTTAAAAGTATTTTTCCAACTTGGGTACAATCTTGTTCATAGAATACCTGGTAACATTCATACGTTCCAACATGGCTTTCTGTGTGGGATACGCATCAGGCATGCCGTGCTTTGTCGCGTACAAATAGGTCAACCCGAACGCGATGGTGTTGGGCATGTGCTTCTCTAAAAGCTTCATGGGAACCCTTGCGACCGTTTTCTGAATCGCAATACGCGTCTTGGGGGGGTACTCCAGCAAGATGCTCAGGCGCTTGATGTTGTCCATCACAGGAACGTGGTTTGCTTTGATATTATTTTCTGTGTTCTTATTGAACACAGAAAGGTGCTTCTTTATGAAAATAATATACTGGTTAACCATCTTCTCGGTCACCACGACGCGTGACGACGAACGCACGTGGTTCACGGCTTTGACCAGCTCCTGGATGGTTAAACGCGAGCGCTCTTCGGACAAAATGACGAGGTACATAATGGCTGCAATCAGCCCCTTCATACTCATCCCACGCATCCCCACAAACCCAGCGTTCGTGCGCGCGCGCTTGAGCTCTTTGTACACCCCGACCACATGGACCACAAACTTGGGCTCGCCGTACAGTACCGTCGTTACGTGACTCACCAGCATCTTCACCCCAGCGTAAGGATCACGCTCCATAATCTCGCGCTGAATGTTCGTCTCGAAAGGAATGTACGTGTTCAGTTCTTCCCCGAAAATCAGCTCTTCTCTGTGCCACTTACCTTTTCTCGCCTTCGTTTCGTTGTTCTCGTTGTTGCTGTTATTGTTCTTGTTGTTTTTCTTTTTCAATTTATTCATCGTTGCAAAAATATTTGCAAAGTTCATTATTATTTAATTATTATTTAAATTATTCAACACCGAAGGAGGTTCAACGAACCGTTGCGGTTCGTTTGCCTACTAGGCTGTTCTCATGAACGCCTGCAGGTTTCTTTCTAGATTTTCCTTTAGGTCCGCGTCGTTGCTCAGCATTGTGCGCACGGGCTCTGTGTCGGGTAGGGTGCTCGTTCAAACTGTCCCCGCTCGCAAAAATGACGTTGTTGTGCAGGCTGTTCACGCCGTTCAAAAAATCGTACGTCTCGGTCGCCGACTTGGCCGCACGGAACTCGTCTTTAAAGGACACTTTGTTCTTGTCGTTCGTTGCTTTTGCACCTTTTTCATGTTCGAGTACACCTTGAGATCGCCCACCGGATTGTCGTTAGTTGGCGTCGTTGTTGTTGTTGACGGTCAGCGATTGTCGAACAGCGACTTGTCCCAGGATGTTGATAATATGTTTGATTCGATTAATCCTTCGCTTTGATGGTGCGCGAACGGCACCCGGTCGCGACTCTTGGTCGCTTTCGCCAGTTTGGTAACCGGTCTTCACGCCGATTAAAATTAACTTAAAGAATTTATCTTGAGTGAAGGTAAGACACATCATGTCGTTGTGTAGCAAACCTTTTAGGATGGTCACACGCAAAAAGGTGCTCGTAGTGGCTTACACTGGTAAGAATTTTGAGAAACTGCTTATGGTTCAGGACTCAAAAACTGGCGAATGGGCCAGTCCTGGTGGAGGACAAAAGAGGTCTGAAAAATTGAATCTGAATCCCAGTGAACGCGATTTCATTAGGATCAATAAAATAGACCCAAACGCATATGTTGCCGCAGAGCGGGAACTCTCTGAGGAAACATCCGGTTTGTTCACAAAGTTCAAGTCCGCCCCAGAAACATTCACCTTTACCACCTATTACCGCCCACCTGAGCTTCTCCGGGTGGACAACGTACGACACGAGGTGGTGCGCAGTCTTTACACCGTGTTTCTTTACGAAATTCCCTACTTTCACGTTTCTTTGAACAACTTTGTTCCGAACAAGGAAGTTAGTGCCATTAAAATAGCTCCTTTCCACGAGTTTTCAAACGTATGGTGTTTTTTCAAGGACTTTTATACAAGAATACTCGCGAATCATATTAAGAAAAAGAATTTCAACGAATGTAATCATGTCTCACTCTCTTCCTGGATCAAACCTCAAAGTGTATCGGCGTCTTCTTGAAAACCCGAAAATCAATATGGTCATCGGTACCGGACCAGCTGGAACCGGAAAAACGAAAACCCCTTGCGCGGTTGGACTCAACCATTTGGTGGACCGGAATTATGAACGAATGGTCATGACGCGGCCTACCGTGGCCGTAGGAAACGAACAACTCGGGTTTCTTCCCGGAGACATTGACGATAAGATGGGACCATGGGTGTCTCACATGATGGAATATGTTAATAATTACAATCTTCGGTTTATCGAAGACAAGATTGATGTGGTTCCACTCGGCTATATCCGTGGTGAAACCTGGCACGATCGGTACATCATCGCCGACGAGATGCAAAACTCTACTGTGATGCAGATGAAAACCTTGCTCACCCGTGTCGGTGAAAACACCAAGCTCGTCATCACCGGTGATTTGTCCCAGTCTGATCTGGAACAAGATGATAACGGCCTCAGTGATCTACTGCGTCGTCTGGAAACGACTGATTTTTCTTTTTGCGATCATGTCGCATTCACGGAAGACGACGTGGTGCGCAGCGAGTTTGTAAAACAAATTATAAAGCTTTATCGGTTGAATTGATCCGTAACGGTTGTTTTTCTTGTGGCCACCATGAAAAGACCACAGAAAATGCTGTAATTCACAGAACCGTAATTGAGGTTTGTAGTGCGTGGATCTAAAATGAGATTGTCGCTCGCGTCCACTAACAAAGGACCCCTGGCGCTCCAACCGCGGCGATGGGTAAAAAGGTACGGCGGTTGTTGTTCGGCAATCTGATTTACCGCCTTCGGTGGAGTGTCCTTTCGAAACTTGGACCAGGCGTTCGCCACCGCAGACAAAGGCACCCTCCTCAAAAAGTGAAAGTCGGTCCCGTTGCCATTCTTTCCAGGGGACAGGTACGCCGCCATCAGGTGGTAGTCGTCCGATAGATTTCGGTTCAGGTAATAGTCGTACTTTTCCGGTTTGATTTTCCTGACGTGCTCCGGATTGTCGCAAATAATGCGTTTGACGATGTCCTCGCAATTGTGAAAATCAAACGGTTGATCCCTGAAATGCAGGCACTTGTCTCCCGGACGCGCCTTGTACAAACGATTTTTGTAATAACCGCCTCGACCGATGTTCAACCCAAGACCGTATGCATAACAATTCAGCTTGTACTCTGGAACCTTCCAAGCGGGGTCAAGAATGTTCTGTTTGGACCTCATTTAAAATAACTTTAAGAAATAAAATTCTAAAAAATAATATGGATTTTGATCCTTTGTATTTTGATAATCGTGTCTGGTACTTGTATGTGACCTCTGATTGCACAATTGTACGCAAGTATGGTGTTCTTGATGGGGCACTGACCACCAGCGTAAAACAAATCAATACAGGAAAGAACATCGGTAAAAAAAACGAAACAACCCCTTTTGAACAAGCATGTATTGAAGCCAAGGCTTTGTTCAAAAAACAAATGGACTCTGGGTATTCCACCAAACAAGGACTTCAAAACAATGAAGTTCCAAAACCCATGCTCGCTCACGGGTATGACAAACAAATGCATAAAATCTCATTTCCGGCCATGGTCCAACCCAAGCTAGACGGCGTGCGCATGCTTCTCGGTCCCGATGGCACCTGTATAAGCCGCACTGGAAAAAAATTCTCAGCTGAGGTCCTTGGACACATTGTGAAAGAAAACAAGTACGACCGTTGGCTAGACGGTGAACTGTACTCAAACGAACTCACCTTTGAGGAAATCGTGAGCGCGTGCCGCAAACAATCGGGAACTGCTAACAAGAATATTCAGTACCACGTGTACGATATCATAGACCCTAACAAACCGTTTTGTGAGAGACTTGCCGACTTGAAAGAATATGTCAACGGTATGGTCTTTACCCGTATTGTTAAAACGTTGCACGTAGAAAACCACGAACAAGTCTTGGAACACCATGACACTTTCGTCCAAGAAGGCTATGAAGGTATTATGATACGAAACAATATCAGCAAGTATGAACATAAAAGAAGCTATCATTTACAAAAATTTAAAAACTTTATAGACGATGAATTTGTTATTGTAGACATCAAAGAAGCCACCGGTAATGACTCGGGTACTGCCATCGTTCAGTGCAAAAACAGCAAAGGAGACACTTTCTGGGTTCGTCCCCGAGGTACCCGCGAGTACCGAGCGGAAATCCTCAAACAAAAGGACCTTTTTAAAGGGCAACTTCTGACCGTGAGATTTCAGAATTTGACCGATAAAGGAATCCCACGTTTCCCCGTCGGAATCACTGTAAGAAATTACGAATAGTAATATATAAAAATGGCCTCTTATGAAAACCATTTACAATTTGCATTTCCCGGACCATACGACGAATCTCTCAAATTTAACACTTTTGCACATGAACTTTCCAACGTTGATGAAGTAATCGTCCGTGTAAGTAATAATGCAAAATCCGCCAACGTGGACACGAATCCGATCAAGGTTTACGTCAATACATTCATTGATGACAATTCTCAAGAAAATTCCTTAGACATCGATACGGACTATTTCACTTATATGCTTTTAAACGACGAGTTCATTGGATCGTTTAGTGGAATCGTCGATCGGGTTCCCGCACCCACTGGATATTACGTCGAGAGTTCGCGCTCTCCGAACAACCTCCAATTGACCTTAACCTTTAACGAAGAAACCATAGGAGGAGTTCCCTTTGACGTGTTTGTTCAAATAGGAAACGTCGACTTTACCAACGTTTCTCCGGACTTTTCCAACAATATTTTCCGAACCTTTGATTTTACCGTATTACCGGACGGTAGTCTCATTGACACCGTGACCCCGTACACCGCTCACGTGTATGTGGTCAACAAACACTCCAGTAACATCACAGCAACGTTTAATGTCCAAGGAACGCCTGATTCGCAATTGGATTCTTTTAACATTGAATATTTTGAATTGGTGTCCATGGGTAATCTAGACACCGACGGCGATATCAGCCTTTCCGTCGATTTCACTCCGAGCACCGATTTGTCCAATGTGACATACTACATCACCGCTAACTCTTCCCAACAAGCAATAACGAATTTTGAAATGATCCAACTCGATGCCAATGTAGAAACCGGGACGATGGTTGCCAGTTTGAACACTGTTGTGATTACAAAAGACTTTCAAGGAAACCCTTTTGAAAAAAATGGTAACATCGATATTAAAGGACTTTTTATTCACGAAGACACAAACAAACAATTTATTATGGAGTTGACGAACATCATGATGGACGTTCCCGTTATTGACGCCAACGTGTTTGCGGCACCGATCAAAATTTGAAAATAAATTCAACAAGTTATAAAAACAAGAAAAAAAAATCATTTAAGAAATAAACCTGTTTATGAAATATATCAGTTCCAATAACTCAGTTGGTTAGAGTGTAGTGCTTATGACGCTAAAGTCGTCGGTTCGAGTCCGACTTGGAACAAAAAAAAAAGTCATCATGGCGGAGTTGGTCTAACGCGTGGCACTTAAGATGCCATCCTCTGACGAGGGCGCAGGTTCGAACCCTGCTGGTGACAACACATGACACTATGCCCGAGTGGTTCTAAGGGGCTCGCCTGCTAAGCGAGTGGGAATTTCCCGCACGAGTTCGAATCTCGTTGGTGTCGTTCTTTAGATTCAAGAAGGCCACTTATTTGAGTGGTTTTTAAATGTTTTTTTAATAACAAAATGGAACAAGAACGCGGTCTTAAGATGTTGGCACATTCGGTTGTGATGGGATGCGTCGCATACCTCGTGATGGTGTACGGTCTCAAAAAGCCGGCGCGTGTAGCGGAAAACCAGAGCCTGGTACTCGCGTCCGTCGCACTTATATACATGGTGACGATCGGTCACAAATTACCGTCTTTTTAAAAAAAAATTAATTAATTATAATGTTTACCGATAATGTTACATCGGTTATAGCGAGTAAGCTTTCAAACAACAACAAAGTGAGACTGTCATTAGCTACTTCAAATACCAAAAATACAATGGAACGTCTCGGGTATGGAGATTGTTTTAGACAGGGTGTGTGCGAAAAGCGTGAAGCCGATTTACTTCACTCCGGTTTGATTACTCTCGCTCACATGGCTCCAAAAAGCTTTTATAAAGCGTACCCTGGGTTGTTACAACATCCGAGACCGTTGCCGTTGTTGCTTCGTGACATGAAACCAAACAAACTACGAAACTTTATGTTGCCTTTTTTCAAAATAAACGGCAGCCTCGATGTGAACAGCGCGTACCTTAACAGTTGGATGTATGTGCTCACGGGAAAAATCCAACCGAGTGTGTTGGCTGAATTTAAAACGTATTTTCCAAAGGCACCCAACTATTTCTCAACTTCATCAAACGGTAGAGCGTTTTTGGCGCACGCGATTAAAAGAGTCTGAAGAACGCGTCCAAATCGATCAAAAAAAATTCTGTATAAAATAAATATAAGATCCTCGGTAGCTCAGTGGTAGAGCGGTCGGCTGTTAACCGATAGGTCGCCAGTTCGAACCTGGTCCGAGGAGCACTTTTTTCAAACTAAATACTTTTAAACCAAAAGTATCTAATTTGTTAACTTTTTTTGCACGTCAAAGTCGGGTCAAGGAGCTTTAGGACAGTTCGATATCCAATTTATCTCGAAAATTTAAATCAACCGGTGTTCAAAATTTGAAAATGAGTTAGTAAAATGATACTATTGTTTTTAGTTATTTTTCTCTTTTTCTTTTTGAATTCAAATAGAATTCAAAAAAAAGTTCGTTTCAACGAACACGTACGAGTGTACTACATTTAAAAAAAAAACCAACAAACACACAGGGTTTGAAAAAAGTGTGGTCCAAACAACTTAAAGAACCGATTGGGGTTATCATAATAATCATGAACCACCTGTTTACAGACGAACCGAGCGTGTACTACGTGGTGAATAGAGAAAGTTCAGAAAAAAAAAGATGTAATCATCGCCTCAAGAAAAAAGGGTCCCGATGTCAAAACAAGACGAATTTTATTGACAAAAACTTCCGACCGGTATGTGGCGTTCATCTGAACAAGTACGACCGAATGGTGTGTATCGCCGAGTTTCGTATGTCAGACAACCGTTGCCACACTCAACGTGTGCTCCGCGAAACGACGATGCGCGACGAACTTCAACATTTTTCTGAGCGACACCAATGTTCCGTTTGTTTGAACGAAATTAAAGCAAACTCTTCGGTGCTGACCCCATGTGACCATTTTTTTCACCAAGACTGTTTGTCCGAATGGCTGTACACCGCAAATACATGCCCGCTTTGTAGAACATTTTTAAAAGAAAGCGAAGCAATTGAAATGACAATTGATCTTCCTGAAACCGAAGATGAATATGACGAACTTTACAGTGTGCTTGATGTCATAGAAGGTCCGGAAACACGAAGAAGAATTCGAGAAGCGAACATCCGCTTTTTGATTGACCGTGTGCACAGTTACGACGTGGCAGTGAATCTCGCCGGTTTTTTTCACTCCATTTAATTCTAACAAAAAAAAAATTGTGTTTTACATGACGAAACTTTTTCTTCACGTTTCTTTCAAATGTTGCAACTGGGGTATCAAGTGTCTCAGAACGTCTTTCCGGGAACACCGTGCGTTAACAACGCCGGAGACCCGTTTGTTGGAACCTATTACCGAGTAAACTCTCATGAAGAGGAAAGACAATTAATTCAGAATTTCTGTCGATATTTCTTTTACAATTATGAGGATATCTGGGGCTATTGCGCTTCCGGATCCACCGAAGCGATCCTCCACGGTCTATGGACGGCCCGCAAGCGCTTTCCCATCGGCACCCCGGTGGTGGCTACGGAGCATTGCCACTTTTGCGTCCCCAAGATTGCGGACATGCTCTGTATGCCGTTCGTGTCCGTGCCCGAAGAAGAAAGTATCGTAGATGAAATACAAAAGCATTCCCACGCGGTGGTCGTGCTGACTCTAGGATCGACCATTCGGAACGTGTACGACCCTCCTGTGAAAAGTAAAGAGAATCTTCATGTGCACCTCGACGGGGCGTTCGGTGGAGTGATCACCGACCTGAGCGCTTACGAGCCGTTCGACTCCTTCAACGTGAGCTTTCACAAGTTCCTTGGTTGTCCGTTTCCATGCGCTTTGTACTTGACCAAAAAGAAACTGATTTCCAGCTTGCAAGGCGTCGGGTGTTTTGGCAAAGACATGGTTTGTCTTCCTAACAAGGACTTTACGGTCTCTTGCTCGCGCAACGGTACCGCGGTGTCCATGATGAACGAACTTCTGAGCCGCCCGGACTTTCTCAAAACACACGAAATGAATGTAAATACCTGTTTTGAAAACAAAAAGTTTTTGGAAAATCTTTTGAAACAAAATAAAGTGTCCTTTCGTACCAATCACCATGGACTGTCCGTGGAACTCTTTGGAATCCGGACAGATCCAAACGCTTACGGGCTCAGTGTGAGGAACGTTCGAGACAATGGCTCCTTTGACACGCATGTGTTTGTGATGTCTCACGTCGACCAAAAAATGCTAACCGAATTCGTAAAGAGCATTTTACAAAACTGACACGAAAAAATCGCCGTCCGGCTGCTGAACCAACATTGTGGTAATCTGCGAATCCGTTTGAAGTGCGGCGTCACAGTACGTCTTATGCTCCTTGTTGGAAAATCGCAACAAACTCACACACACAATCACACAGGCACATACGTGACAAGAAAGTAATGCGACGAATACCATAAGCACTACAATCATTTCTTTTTAGAATCAAGTGGCTTTTTCTTTATTATAATATTTGTATTGCTTAATAATTATAATGAACGCTCTCGTCTTTGAAGGCGGAGGTATCAAAGGTTTGTGTTACATCGGCGCCTTGGAAAAACTGGAAGAACTCCATAAAGTGTCCTTAGAAAGCGTAAAGTACGTCGGGGGCACCAGCGCGGGGTCCATTGTGGCCGCTTTGATCGCCAGCAACCACTCCGTGACCGACATGAAGGACATCCTGTACAAAATGGACTGGAACAAACTCAAGGACGGAAACGGGTTTTTTAACTTTTTCCGCCTTTTTAAAAAGCTCGGGTACCATAAGGGTGAGTCCCTAGAAACGTTTATGGAAAAGCTGCTGTTTGACAAGGTCCACCGTAGGCACTTGACTTTTCAACAGTTGTACCTGATTACCGGCAAACACCTCCGTGTCGTCGGGACCAACCTCACCCAGGGCAAGTCCTTCTACATGGACCACATTCACACACCCAATATGACGGTCGCCAAGGGCGTCCACATCAGCTGCTGTCTGCCTCTGTTCTTTCAACCCGTTATACACGAAGGCGACTACTGCATCGACGGTGGGGTCCTCAACAATCTGGACCTCCAAATGTTCGTCTCAATGCCCGACGCCCGTGTGTTGGCGTTTGACCTCCAGGAAAACCGCAAGGAAACAAAAGAACATCACTGTTCCAAGAACCTCGCCGAGTTTGTCATGAAAATTGTCAAAAGCATTCACAAAGAGCTCAACAAAGTGCCCAAAGACAACCAGGTGACCGTGCTGCCCATCAACGAGACCCAAATCGAATTCACCAACTTTGACATCAACGACCTTCAGAAACGCTACATGATCTCCGTCGGTAGAGAAGCCGTGGAAAAAAATAAACAACTAATTTAATTAATGAAGACTTACGACTGTCTGGTGATCGGTCTCGGATTTGGTGTGTGGATCCACCGGCGGGTGCGACTCCGCGGCATCGACTGTCCCGAATGCCGGACGTCCGACCCGGAAGAAAAAGTATACGGTCTCCTCGCGAAACAGGCTCTCATTGACAAACTTGTGGAAACCGACTTTCACGTCCAAGTCAAGTGTCCTCCCAATAACGACAAGTACGGCCGGGTCCTCGGTGAGCTCTGGCAAAAACCCGACGTAAACGTCAATCAATGGCTCGTGGACCATTTCCAGATACAGATTTGAAAAATTCCCACATGAAAGTACAAAAATAACTTAAAGAACTATTGAAAAACAAGTTAAATAAAATGAAGTTTACCAAAGCCAACGTGGATTCTGCTCGCATGATCGCCATCCAGCGCGAAAAACGCGCTTTGGAACAAAAAGCCAATCGTCTTTTAAAAGACGCTTACAAGTCCGTTATAATTAAAGAAAAGTCAAAGTCTTGGAAAGACTACCAAAAAATACATCACCGATTGTCTTTTATAAACAAAGAAATCTCTAATCAATTCAAGAATTCACAAGGAGTTCACTCAATTAACCGATGAATGATGTCGTTTTGAATTCTGTCCGCGTGTTCCGTGTTCTTAATCGTGTAAAACAAAAAATCCCCGTGTTCCACGTTCGTGGGTTGGTCGGTGTATTCTCCGTCTGTCCGATTGATCGTAAGCACCTTGAAACTTTTGAGCTTAGTTCCCAAGATTTCACAGAGCTTAATGGGGTACTGTTTGTGAAACAAAATAAATAATGCGTCTTCGGTAAACCTTGTCTTAAACTGTTCTAATTTCTTTTCAGTTTCTTCATTCAGTTTTTCGTAATCGTTGCGTGCGTAGTACAAAAGCCGTTCAGCGCCTTTCGACTCTTTACTGAAGACCAGGTCTTTGTAATCACGATGCGTGATTTCACCATTTCCATTTATCATTAACCGGACGCCACTGGTAAAGTTTGCAAAGTCGTTTGAAATCAGCTGACATATCGTTTCGTAAGAATATTCAAAGTCAAAGAAAGACTCAAAAGAAATGATGTTCGACACTTGAGGGTACTTTTCCGGGTTGACAAAGCTCAACTGACGCATCTGACGGACAAAATGGTCACCGTAATAATGACCGGTTCGTTCCAAGTCTCTCAGTTGCTCGTGCGCACACTGGACCCTCTCTGGGTTATCAAGCAGCTCCGGTACTTCTTCCAGGGAATCAAAGAAAAGACAATAATTCTTGCCGAGGTACTCCTCTGTAGAAGCCAACCTACGCACCACGATCGGTACGTGACGAACTATCGCTTCTATAATAGTGTTGTTGCAACTGGAGTCGTACAAGTCCACAAACATGACGGACTTGCTCAAGAAATCGTCGTACGCGTCGTTGGACAAGCTCAATACATTCACCTTTTCCTTGTTACAAATAATCTTCTTGATTAAGTTTTCGTTGTAAATCTCCTTTTCCAAACAAGCAAATCCGTGTTCGGCACGGTTGATCCAATATTTTTTCCAATGCTTGTTCGGAACTTTCACTTCCCATATGGAAGACAATCGACGCAACCAGTATCCAACCTGAACCAACCTGTTTCTTTTAAATGAACCCAGACAATGGAATGGACTTTTCTTCCATCGGACCAAAGTCGGCTCTGTCGGGTGGGTCACCACGTCAATCTCACACGGCCAACCACTCATATTTAACAACTTTTGCTTGAGGTTCTCGCTAAAAACAATCAATCCACGACAAAACTGCAAGCTCTTTTGGAAAAGCTCCTTGCGTAAAAGCTCCTGGGGACTGTTGCAGTAGTCAAACCAGACAGGCATGTCGACCGGGTTATGAATCATACCCACCCAGGGCGTGGTGAAGATGCCGTACACGTCCGCCGCGCGTACGATGTCCGTGTCCAGGTCCGATTTGACCCACTCTTGCCCGTTCCAAAACACCGGTATGTGGTCGTTCAACAGAACGTACTCTTTCCCGTTAATCATCTTCACGTGCTCCACGGGTACATTGTAACTTTCGTTCTCATAATAAATATCCTTTTCCTTCAAAGAAAAATCCTTCCAACACCAAATATTTTCCACAAAGTCCACCAATATCGGCGCACTCGGATCGTGCAAGTAGGCGTTACACAATCGCTTGACGTAGTTCCATCCCGAACGATGCTCTGGTATGTCCAGCATGCTGCTGCAGTCCAAAATGCCTTTTTCTGCACTCGCGTTTTCATTCAAACTTTCTGGCTCATTGTACAAAACACTCGTATAGAATGACATTCTTACCTATACTATTATTGAAACAGTAAATAATTAAACGATTACTTTTGAAAACTAGTATTACAAAGTAAAAAGCTTTCTCGAAAATCTGAAAAAGGCCTTTTTTTTTCTCCGCCCCCCTCTC
>ERZ887851.1643-NODE-1643-length-18829-cov-11.635560_pt1 | contig 18829 bp, 12 predicted proteins | sample MGYA00521100_ERZ887851 | MGnify/ENA primary metagenome ERZ887851 (study PRJEB32303, sample SAMEA104408602) | aquatic metagenome | biome: Brackish water; feature: Pelagic; material: water | place: Baltic Sea | collected 2014-06-06T16:11:00 | depth 11,444 m ...
GTCCATTGTCGTTCAGGTCGGCAGGACATGGATTGGTGGAAGACCACTCACAGGTTCCGTCATCAAACAGCGCTTGTGCATCAAAATTCGTAGCCTGGTCGTAGGTGCAACCTGACGCACTAAAAAACAGCACATAACTGCAGCTTCCATCTTCCTCATTGGCCAACGGATTGTAATTGTCCGCGTGGGACTCGGTACAACCCGGAAGCAGCTCAATGCATGGATTCGCAAATTCACCCGCAGGAAAAGGAATCATTGCCGCTGCATTGGTCTCCGAGGCGCCAAAAGCCCCCATCGAAACGGTCCAATCAGCACCATTGAAGACCGCACTCGGCATGGATTCACAAGAACGCCATGCCCAGCCCAATGTGTATTCCCAATCAAAGCCCGATCCATCCAGATTGGGATCGCCAAACGCATCAATCGTCCAATCGTTTTGGAAGAGTTCAATGGCGTCGTCTCCGTTGAAATTACAGGCCAATCCATCGTCAATGAAATCGGCTTCAAACCCAAAGAAAGAAGCAAATATTTCGGATTCTTTGGAGACATAAAGGAATTCCCCTGCCTGGACAGCCATCGGTGGAAATGTCCATTCCACGCCGGCACTGCCTGACCCGTTGTTCGCGGTACCAAGCCCAAATTCGGACAAATCATCAATGTCTTCGAGAACAAAGCACTCCAAGGCTTTTGGTGCACCGGCCAAGCCACCATGCACTACACCGGTGATCTGCATGGCCGCGGGTGCTTGACTCCATGCATTGGAGCTCCACAAATTGAGCGCAAGAATCAACACGATCCAGCGCTGTTCATGAAGCCATCTGCCCAACATCATTGAATGAGTATGCGAATCAAACGACGCTCCGTAGCGTTTTCAAGTCGCAAGAAGTAACAGCCCGTTGCCAGCCCTGACAAATCAAGGGCAGATTGCAGAGCCTTGGGCTCCCAATTGCGCATGCACTGCCCTTGTGTGTTCATGATCGCAGCACTCGCCAGTGGCTGAGATGACTCAATGAACAAGGCATCCGATGTCGGGTTGGGAAAACAGCGCGTAGACCAACCGATTTCGGACACACCATCCGGATTGACCGTGACGTTGTACGTGCCTATTGGGAACGGTTCATTGCTGAAACCATTCGAAATCGCACCATCCAAAGCATCCAAGCTACTCATCAACCAATTGGATTGCACGAACTGATACCCGTCTGGCCCTGTGCCATCAACGCGGTAAGCCCATCCGCCAGAATACTCCCATTCCGTGCCGATTCCATCCACATTGATGTCACCAAAAACATCCACTCCCACTCCTGCTTCGAACAACTCAACCGCATCGTTGCCATTGAAATTACAAGCCGCTCCACCGTCTACAAATGTTGGGGGGAACCCAAAGAAATCCGCAAAAGCGACCGTATCGTTAGCGACATAAATGAACGTGTTCGCATCCGCAGACTGATCCGGAAAAGTCCACTCAACTCCGTCCGTTCCTGCTCCATTTTGTGCGGTGCCGATGGCATACTGGGCCAAAGTCTCAATGTCGTCCGTTACGTAAAACTCTAGCATTTTAGGAGCTGCACCATGGTGCACAATCCCTGTCAAAATCAGTGAGTTGGAAGGAGTGAAAACTTGTCCCAAACAATTACAGTTTTCGTCCAATGCGTCAAATACCGTCATCGGGTTGAGATCATCGCATTCGTCACCAGGGTAAACGCAGCTGAGGTCATCAACTGTCGCCTCCGCGTCGAAGTTGCAGGATGTCGTGTCCATGCAGCCGGGAATGCCTTGAGCATCATCGCAAAGCGGATAGGGGCAGCTCGAATCTTCTGTGGTTGCTCCAGAAGAACAACCGACAGCGGCCGTTTCCCATTGTCCCGATTCGGACTGATACGCCCACGAGTCTGCATAGTCCCAAGAGGTGCCAGTTCCATCTTCATCGGCGTTACCATACGTTTCAACCACGCCACCATTGTGGTACAATTCAATGGCATCGTTGCCATTTTGATTGATCGTTGAAGGAGCCGCGAGGACCGATTGAAACTCTCCGATGCAAGCACCGAAATAAGCACTCATCGCAGCTGTTGAACGCGCCAACAACACATGCTCCCCCGCGGCTAAGGCCTGAGCAGGGAATGTGTATTCTTCCCCATCCGTGCCTCCCCCGTTGTTTGCAGTGCCCAGTCCATAGACACTCAGATCGGCAATGTCCTCGACAGCATAGACATGAATGGCCTTTCCATCCGAACCTCCGGATGGAACATCAAAGTCCATGACACCCTGCAAGCGCAAGGAATCCAATTCAAGAGAAGCAAAACCCAATTGAGCGGAAAACAATAACGTTCCGAGAAGCGAAAATGACCTGAATAATTTCATGATAAGCCGTATGTAATTTATACCTGCAAGATGACGAAAAACTCGAAATCTCACACGCAAAATTGAAACAATTCAAACGACCCTGAGACCAGCTATTATTCACAATTGGTTCCAAACACAGAGAGGAAGTACAGCAAATCTGGCGTCGCCACCAAACCATCGTTATCCAAGTCACCCATGCAGCTTGAGGCCTCTACGACACAAGACCCGTCGTCCGTGTTGGCCAATGCGTCATAATTGCTTGCCGCCTCATATCGACATCCCCAAACCTTGAGCGTCGAACACGTGCCGTCATCGGCGTTGGCATACGGGTCAAATTCCATGTAAAAAGGATCGGTGCACCCCCCAATAAAACACAGGGGATACACACAAGCCGATTCGAAGGTCGTTGTGCCCTCGTCTGTACAATTCACACCTCCGTATGTCCACTCTCCGTTCGTTTTGAATGCCCACGAGTCCAAATATTCCCATGCTTGACCGGTGCCGGATGCATCCACATCACCAAACACTTCGATGGTGATTCCCGATTCAAACAATTCAATGGCATCGTCTCCATTCTGAGAAATGCTCGAATTCGCAAGAAGCACGTGCTCAAAACTGGCATAACACCCTTCGAAGTACGCTTCCATATCAACCGGTGATCGAGCCACCAGGATGTCATCTCCTGCACTCACCGAGATGGCTGGAAAAGTGTACTCCTCACCATCCGTACCTCCACCATTGTTGGCCACTCCAAGTCCAAAAACACTGATGTCCGCCACGTCCTCTAGCGCAACCACGTGGATCGCTTTTCCATTCGAACCCGCTGATGGAACCGTGAAGTCCATGACACCTTGGAGCATCAGCGCATTGGTCAAACTTCCCGTGTCATAGATGCAACTTCCGTCGTCCGCATTGGCCCCGTCATCAAAGTTGAGCGCATCCACATCCGTACATCCGCCAAACAGACAGCAATCTTCGCATGCGGTATTGGCCGCTTCATCATAGTTGTCAGCACCTGACGTCATGCAACCAACCATGACTGCCTCACAGGAACCGTCGTCCACCGTTGCATTCGGATTGTAGTTGAATGCCAATTCATCTGTGCACCCAGGAATGTCATCGGGCACATCGCACATGGGGTAAGGGCAATTGCTATCGAATGTCGTGGTGCTTCCGTCGGAACAATCGATTCCGCCATACGTCCAAGCTCCATCAACCTTGTATGCCCAAGAATCCAAGTAATCCCAGTCTTGCCCGGAACCATCCACATCCACGTCACCGAAAATCTCAACCACCACGCCCTCTGCATACAATTCAATGGCATCATCACCATTTTGGCTAATGGCACCCGACGCGTCAACAAAGACATGCTCAAACTCCCCAAAACAGGTAGTGAAATACGCTTCCATGGCCGACAAAGTTCGCACGACAAGAATGTCATCCCCTGCCGATACGCTGGACACAGGGAAGGTGTATTCTTGGCCATCTGTACCGCCTCCATTGTTTGCAACTCCAATCCCATAGAGGCTCAAGTCTGAGACATCATTGACCGCAATGAGGTGAACGGCCTTGCCGTCAGATCCCCCAGTGGGCACCGTGAAATCAATGACCCCTTGCAAAGCCAAGTCATTTTGACCCAACATGGCCGAAGAAAACAAAACTCCTAAAAAGCTAAAAAAAATAGATAGATTCGACATAGCTTAAGATTTTACTGATATAATCGATGTCAAGATAATAATTTATTTTTTCATATCAAACTTGAATGAATGATAACCAGGCTTTTAAAAAAATTCAACCAACAATCAGTCATTGTTGAATTGCCCCTTATTTTTACCCCATGCCGATATTATCAAGACATCGCAACGGCACCCTCCTTGCCTCGCAGGCCTTTCTATTCTTGCTCTTGGCTTCTTTTTCGTTGAGCGCATGCCGTGTTCCTGAGGAGGGGATCTTTTCCAACCCCGAGAACTTTAGCCTCACACGCGGCTCGGGCTCTTTTGATTTTGACCAAATCCCAGATCCCACCAAACCCGCCATTGCCGTTCATTACTTCATTCCCCAGACGGGAGAAATTACGGAAATGCCTATTCTCATTGGCTTCCATGGAGCCGACCGCAATGCCGCTGGATATCGCAATGTGTGGGAGGCCATCGCCGAAGAAAAAGGCTGCATGGTCTTCTTCCCCGAATTCACTGATGAGGCCTATCCAGGAAGTGCCTTCTACCAGCAAGGAAACATTCTCGCCTTCGGCCAAGTCACGCCTCAAACGGAATGGAGCATTTCCACCATTGCCCCGATGTTCGAAGACATTCTTGACCGGACAGGTAGCCCTCAAATTCAATTTGATGTTTGGGGACATTCTGGGGGAGCTCAATTTGTCAACCGACTGATGATCTTCGGTGGAGAACTGAAAGTCAGAACGGCCATCGCATCCAACGCGGGTTGGTACACCGTTCCCTACATGGAACAGGATTTTCCCTATGGCCTCACCAGCAGTCCGATTCAACTGAGTGACTTGGCGACTCCTTTCTCCTATGATTTCAGGATACATTTAGGAACCGCGGACACGGCCTTCAATGATACGGGTTGGTCGGGAGCGTTTGTTCAAGGTGACAGCCGATACAGCCGTGGCTTGTTCTTTTTCAACCAAGCTGCACTTTCCGCTCAAAACGAGCTCCTTGGTTTCAACTGGTCCCAGGTCGATGTTCCTGGAGTTGGACACGATCACATCTCCATGGCGACGCATGCTTCAGACGTACTCTATCCCTAAATTGTCTTTAAATTCTAACCCCATGCTCTACTTTTCTTTCACTCGCAAGCAACCAGCGTTGGCCTTTCTCTTTAGCGGATTGATCGGAGCCTTATTTTTGATCGGCTGTGCAAAAACAGATGATGTTGAGACGATTGTCCCAGAAGACCCTACGGTAGGGTTCGATTTCTTGGTGCCAGATCGAGCATTCGGAGAATACCTGGTTTTCCTAGGGATCAACGGAGTCCAAGAACGAACCGACACGTTGGCAACGGGTGCGGTGCAGGTCAATTACTACTTAAACCCCAGCTTTGTTCTGGGTGTAAACAGTTTGCAACTGAGTAAAACAAGCGGGTCCGTTGCGGCCCTGGAGGCAGCCGGTGTCGCCACAGCCTCACAAAAAATCATGGATCTTTCCGGAGTGGAATTTTTCACTGGACTGGACACGTTGGTCATTACATCCAATGACCTCACTTCATTGGACCTGAGTGGCAACCCCACCTTATTGGAGTTGAGTATGAATTTCTGCAAGGTGGAAGCCTTGGATCTCACCGGTTGCCCGTTGCTTCAAAAACTGAGATTTCGAGGCTCATCCCAAGCCGATGCTCTTCTCGAAACCATTGACTTAAGTCAGAATACGGCCCTCAGACACCTGCACCTTCGATCGCACAATTTCACATCGATTGACTTGACCAATAACGTTCAACTTGTGGAGGAGATTGACTTATCGAGCAATCCTGGCCCAGATGGAGATGTCAACACAGGAGACATTGTGATTCCCACCAGCATTTACGAGAATGTTCAAGGAGCTGGGGGCATCCTGATGGGCGTCATTCCAGGGTGATAATGGCATTCGCTCTGGCCATTGCCTTCATAGTTTCCATTGCTGCCGGTTATTTCATGGTGCGAGGAAGGCATCCGCAACTCATCTTAGCCGGTGCCGGATTGGTCATGTTAGCCTGCTCCCTGTTACTCGGAGGAAGCGGGACAGCCGACCAGTCGACAGGGTTGGCTTTTTTTGACCTGTTTCGGTCCGTTACAGAGTCCCTCAAATCCAAACTATCCGGAATCGGCGCCATGATCATGGTCATCGCTGGATTCGTTTCATACATGGACTACATGGGGGCCACTGCCGCACTGGTACGCATCGGAACCAAGCCCATATCCGTGCTGAAACGCTGGCCATACCTCGCCGCTGTCGCTGTTATCCCACTTGGACAACTCCTCTCCTTGTGCGTGCCCAGTGCTGCGGGATTGGGTCTTTTGATGATTGCGACAGTTCACCCCATCCTCATTCGAATTGGCGTTTCGAAAATCACATCCGTCTCCATCATCGTTCTCTGCACTTGCTTCGACATGGGGCCCGCATCCGCCAATACGGCCCGAGCCGCTGAGCTTTTGCAAATGGACAATGTTCAATATTTCGTGGCTTCACAACTCCCGTTGGCCACCATGCTCACGTTTGCTCTGATGGTGTTTGTCTATTTTCAATCGAAATATTTGGACTCCCGGATGTCTTCTGATCAGCCCTTGGCACAACAGACAGCTACTGCCGATGACGCTGCATCTCCTTTGGCCTACGCTATCCTGCCTGTATTGCCGCTTATTTTATTGATGACATTCAATGCATTCTTTCAAACTGGAGAGCATCCGATCGTGTTGGACACCACCACGGCCATGCTCATTTCGCTCTTTGTCAGCATGGCATTCCATGGACTTGTCGCTCGCAATGTACGGGAGCTAGAATCCGGGATCATCGCTTGCTGGAACGGGATGGGACGTGCCTTTAGTACCATCATCACATTGATTGTGGCAGCCGATATTTTCGCGTCTGGCCTGATTGCATTGGGATTGATTGATGGGCTGCTTGTGTTGAGCAACGCCATGGGCTGGGGTGCGATTGGTATTTTGACCCTTTTCATTGCGCTGATTTTCTTTGCTTCCATCTTGATGGGAAGTGGCAATGCCTCCTTTTTTGCCTTTGGCCCGCTCATTCCTGACTTGGCAAGAACCTTGGGAATTCCGGGAATAAAGTTCCTACTCCCCATGCAGTTGGCCTCCAGCATGGGACGTGCCGCTTCGCCAATTGCAGGCGTTGTCATAGCGACTGCGGGGATTGCAGGAGTTAATCCCATGCACGTCGCACGCCGCAACCTTTTGCCCATGATGTTGCTTTCCGTCCTCATGGTCCTGATTCAACAATTCGCCACATGATTCTCCTTAAAAACGCCTCAATACACGCTCCCCAATTCTTGGGAAAGCAAGATGTCTTCATCGCTCAAGGAGTCATCCAAGCCATTCAACCAGAACTCGAGATTACCGGGGTGCCTGGCTTGGAGGTTCATGATCTCAATGGCGCGATGCTCACGCCTGGATTCATTGACCATCACATCCACATTACAGGAGCCGGTGGCAAATATGGTTTTGGATCCATGACCCCCGAAGTGCACATTCGGGATCTCGTGGCGTGCGGCACAACAACCGTTGTGGGGCTGTTGGGAACGGATGGTACCGCGCGCAGTTTGAACACGCTGTATGCCAAATGTGCCGCATTAGAAGACGAGGGAATTACCGCGCGCATGCTGACCAGTTTTTTCGGGCTGCCTGTCAAAACATTTACCGGAAACGTGCACGATGACCTGCTCTTTATCGACCGGGTAGTCGGATGTAAGATCGCCATCGCAGACACGCGCTCATCGTATCCAAGCGCCAAAGAGTTGCTTGCTTTGCTGCGTGAAATCCAGGTTGGCGGCATGATTTCTGGCAAAGGAGGCGTGCTGCACATCCACCTCGGAGCGCTCCCTGAAGGCATGGAGCTGCTGTTCGATTTGGTGGAGCAATATCACGTGGACATTCGAAGGCTCTCCCCGACCCATGTTGGACGGACCGAAGCGCTATTCACACAAGCACAGGCGTTCGCTAAGTTGGGCGGAATGGTGGACTTATCGACTGGAGGCACTCAATTCATTCCGCCATGGAAGGCCATCGAGTTGGCCAAAAACAACGGTGCTGACCTCGGTCAATTCACCTTGAGCAGTGATGGCAATGCCGGGATTGGCGTGCTCGACAAGACGGGGCAATTGACTGGATTCAAAAAAGCTCCCATCGACCTCAATTTATGGAACGTGCAGCAATTGATCCGTGAAACGGAAGTGACTCCGGAAGAGGCCATTGGACTGGTGACAAGCGGACCGGCCAAAACCATGGGGCTTCACACCAAAGGACGGCTGGCCGTCGGTATGGCTGCGGATTTCTGCATTTTCGATACCGAGTGGGAACACACCGGAACGATCGCGCGAGGAGCGTTCTTGAAACGAGACGGGGAAGTCCTCGTTCAGGGGAACTTTTAATTCAGACCCGTCTTGTGGATTGGAGTGAGACGCCAAAGGCCGAACTCTCGCATTAGCGCATTGCCTCTTTAGAACTGGAGCTGAACCAACACTTGACCACTCCAACCATTTTTAGCTGGTGTGTTGAAATAATTGAGGTAATCTCCGCCGAGCTGTACTTTCATGGCATTGCCCCGGTTAAACCAGGTCAGACAAGCCCCAACCGCGTCAACCGTTTCCAATACAGACTCCTCATTGGATTCAAACTCTGGAAATGACTGGGAAAACCGGCCGTTCACGGCCCATTTACCATCAATGGTCACCCCCAATTGAGCTTGGTATGCATTGCCCAACACCAAATACTCGCTGATTTGCTCACTCACCAACGACTCTCCATTGGCGGGATTCGTATAGGCCCCTTGTAAATTGTAGGCCGCTGCGTTGACATATTCAACCAAGAGCGTTGCCCTTTTCCACTTCAGCATCGCATCGACATAGTTCTTGAGATACTGCGGAAGTTGGTCTTGGCCATCCACCGTGTACAACCCAAAAGCACCATGGCTTTCACCGACCGGACCACTCGCACCGTCGTTCCAACTCGATGCTCCACCCAGGACCAGTTTTGGAGTGGACTCTCCAATCAAATCGAACCCTGTCATCTCATTGCCCTCTGAAAAGCGTCCAAACGGATACACGTCCAAGCGACCGCCATATTTCAAACCGCCACGGTCTACATCGTTGGACAACAATCCAAAACTGTTCATTCCATCTCCTGAAGTGACGGACAACATCGGAACAAGTCGGGCCTTGCCCAAACTCAAATCTGCTTTAACTGCCACACCAAATTCCCGCCCCGTCTGAGCAAACGCTGTACTGACCATCGACCGATTGAGCATGGCCAAATCGCCTTCGAAAAAGAGCATTTCTCGGTTGTTGGCGATGGACTGAAACTGACCAATGGTTGCGGTGAAGACATTGTTGATTTGAGCCACCATGTATGCATCCAACAATGGACGCTCAGCCGCAAAGTCAGAACGAATCAAAAAGGAAACACCCTTTTCGCGATCGGATGCGCTGAATTCGATGTACGAACGCTGGATGTAAAAACTGCGCTCCAAATCACCGGATTCAACCTGAGATAAGTTGACCACTGGTTGAAGCAACCCACCCAGACCAAACGTATACATCCCATCTGAGAAGGACACTTCCAAACCATCACCAAGACTCAATTCCGCGCTGCCATCGGAAGCACGTTCCAAGTCCTCATCTTCCGATTGAGCCCACAGCACGTGAGCACACAACACACACACAACGAGCAATCCAGTTTGCAATCGATTCTTCATGACAGCTGCTATTTTAATGTGGGTTTGATCACCCTCAGAATTGGAATGGTATTTTCAATCTCAAGAACACGGTATCGAATCAGCCCACAGTGAGCCTCTGGCTCCAGGCATTCTATCGCCAAATTGAATCGCTCTTGATCCGCAGGGACCCACCATCCATCCGCGGGCAAATCCATGTCTTCGCTTTCGGTCGTTGCGGATACTATTCGCTCCTGGAATCCCTCGAAAAAATCAGCTTTCAGTCGGTTCTCCGTGATCACGTAGCGCTCCACTTCGTATTGCCCCATGGGCAGAGGCTCCACTTCCACATCCAATATGCGCAGCTTTTCGATGACATGTGCGGCCTCTGGCAAGATGATATAGGCCATTGGACGTGAACGAATCAACTGCGGAGACAAGGCCAATCCATCGTGTTTTTCAATGTCAAAAGTCCGCAGGGAACCGTCCGACAAATCGATGAAATCCAGTTGGGACTGGGTGACTTTTTTAGATGATTCAATGACAACATCCTGACGAGCATTTCTTCCCTGTTCGCGCGCCATCTGAATCGCGACCTTGGAGTGGTGCGCTGATTTCAAGAAGCTTGAGGCCAAGAGGTAGCCCGTTTCCACGCGGCGCTCAAACCCTTTGCGCTGCAAACCCACCCCCCGAATTTCCATCAATACCGACAGGCTATTGGCCAAGGCGAAAGACGTGGAACTCGAATGAGCACTTGTGGCGCCGACATCGAAGCGCATGTTGCCCCGAATCACCACGGGCCGGATGTAATTGTGGAAGCGCCTTCCATGGGCTGCGAGCGTTTTACGGGCCGGATCAACGAGCAATGTCTCTGTTGCCTCCCGGATGGGTTCTGCCACATTCAAGTTGCCGGTGTACAAAAACATGGCGTCAAAGGCCGATGTGACTCCAAAGGTTCCCATGGAAACGAAATCGGAACGATACGGCTTGTATTCGTGGAAATCCACCACGACGTCAGCGTCAAAAGCCGCATAGGCCTTCTTTAAAAACACCACCTCCTGGTTCACCAACTTGGTTTGATCCCGATTGAGATCCAATCCATTGGCAGCGTAACGATTTTGCTTGTCATATCCATCTGGATTGGCCATCGGAATGACCAACAATTCCACCGCATCCAGATAGCTATTCAGATGCCCTTCCTCTGACAACTGCTGCATGAACGCCAACAAAGCTTCAGTGCCCGCTGGTTCATTGCCATGAAGTCCACCCAAAAAAAGCACTCTAAGTTTGTCTGCGCCAGCAGAAGAACGCACACCCCAGATCACCTTTCCTTTGGCACTCATCCCCAGCGAATCCATGGACAGGTTGCCCGAATTCTGAACCAATTCGAGCAAGAAATGCTCCATGGTCTCATGCGTCGTAAAACCCCGCTTGGTGTCAAATGCAGGGGTCGTATACGTGGTGTCTGGAACGGGAAAGTACGTTTCTTGGATTGCCCGTGGGTCCTGCCCGCTCAATTCTAGGGCACTGCATGCCATCAACCCCAGCACTCCCCAGAAAATTGGACTCGAAATTCGCATTAAAAGGCCATTTGCGTCAGGATGCGAAACGTCCACTCGTTGCCATCAAACACGTCAGAATCCACAGTCAAAGAACCCAATTCCGGAATGGACCGAATGGCCGACGCCTGGATTTTATAAGCAAAATCTCGACCAAAGTACTTGGAGGCACCCAATTCATAGTAGGCGTTTCGGTTGTAGAACGTGGGGTTGTTTAAGAATGAATAATCGTCCGGGCTAAATTTTGTGACGCGCGCATCGACGGACCACAAATTCTTGAAGACATAACCCGCTTGTGCATTCCATGCAGAACCCAAGATCATGCGCCCTCGGACATACGCGTCCACACCGCCTGTAAACGTTGTGGCGACAGTCCCGTCGTTCCGAACCCGCTGGGTGATCTCGTCGACCGGTACATCGCAATCTGCGTAGACGTATTCTCCCAAAAAGGTGAACCCCCGAAATTTGAACAAGATGTCCGCGCCCAATTTCCAATAGTCTGGTAAGGCTTCATTGCCGAAATTGTCCAGATATAGAATCGCGCCACTTTCCCTTCCGCGCCTGCTGCTCATTCCACGATTCATACTGCCGTATGATCCAATCAGCAGCTTGGGTTGAACTTCTCGCGCCAAATCGACTTCTCTGAACTCACCAAAGGACCGAAATAACCCCAATGGCAACCAATTCACACGGGCACCAAATTTCAATCCGCCATGATCCACTCCAAACGCGTTGGAACCATCACCGCTTGTCAAAGCACCAGACACTTTGAACCACCCAACCGCTCCAGCTCTCAGTCGGCCTGAAGCAAACAATCCAAAATCTCGAATGGATGAAAAGGCTGATGTCAAACGACTGCGGTCGGTCAACTGCAGCGCAGAGGAGGCCATTTGAAGTTCCAAATTGTCCAAAGGAGTCGCTCGCTGGCCAAAGCTCAGCTCAAACCGATTGCTCGGACGATAGGCCACCCAACCATCGAGCAACATGCCCCGCACTTCGTCATCACCTTCAAGCGATTGTGCAAAATCAAATTGCACCCGGTATCGTAATTTATCGGAAGGACTACTTCCCACAATCCGCATCCGCATGCGGCGGGCACGAAAGCGATTGTACGTTTCATCCACTCCGTCAAAACGCCTCGACTCCGCCATGAACTGAGCATAGGCACGAATCTGCATGCGGTAGCCCGTTATTGGATTTCGAATCACCATTCCATCACCAGGACTATAACTGTCCAAGGAGGAGGATTGAGCTTGTATCGGATTGGTATAAGCCCAAGCTAGAGAGCAAACCAACACCACAATCTTTAGGACACCTGGTACCCTATGCATGCCGCGAAAATTTTATAAAGAATATACTCCCACACCCACAGCGAACTTAAAACATAAACTTTGAACGCAGAGCGCCTATTGAAAAACTCGGATGTAATCGACGGCCATGAAAACCGGGAAGGTGGTCGTTTCATCAGGATAACCAGGCCAATTTCCACCCACCGCTACATTCAAGATAAAAAAGAAATTCTCATTGAAAGGGTAATTCTGCCCATTCATCATCGCAGTATTCACGGTGAAAAACACTTCGTCATCCATCAAATAATTGATCTCATTCGGAGTCCAATCGATGGAGAACACGTGGAATTCTCCATCAAAATGATCCGGGTAAATGCTGATGTCATTGCCTTGGTGCTGCCATTGCGAATAGTCATCACCCCAATGGGCTGTACCGTGCACGGTGCCAGCTTGGTGCCCCAGAAGTTCCATGATATCAATCTCGCCACAAGCCGGCCACCCCATTTGAGAATAGTTGGCTCCGAGCATCCAAATCGCTGGCCACACGCCTTTGCCCTTTGGAAGCAATGCCCGCACATCGATTCGTCCATATTGGAACTCCTGAAGCCCCAAAGACTTCATTCGAGCCGAAGAGTACGAGTACTCCCCGGTCTTTTCTGCCTTGATGATCAAGCGACCGTCGGAGATGTATGAATTGGTTGGACTGTTGGTATACGTCTGCAACTCATTGTTGCCCCAGCCACCGTTTCCATTCCCCAAGTCATAGCCCCAATTGTTGTAATCGATGTAATCTCCATTGAATTCATCGGACCACGCGAGCGAAAGGCCTTCATAGGACGCTGCCGATTGGTAGCCTTCATCGGAGATGTTGATCATGGAGTCGTCATTGCGAATTCCTCCTGTTGCCGTGGGCTCACCAATTTTGATGTAACCGTTGATGGGATTGGAAAGGTTGACGGTAAACACCTCATCCTGTTCCAAATAGTCATCCACAATGATCGGAATCACAACGGCCTTATTCACTTCACCTGGCGCAAACACCACAGTTCCCGAAGTGGCAACGTAGTCCTCCCCGGCTAGAGCCGTCCCGTCAATGGTCTCATATTGAACCGAAACCTCTTTGCTATTGGCCTGATTGAGGCGCACCTCAAAGGTCATTGAAGACGTGGATTCCGTTTCAAACACCGTGATGTCATTGGCCCATCGGATTTCCGAATTCACTTCCGGCTCCGGTTCATTGCATGCTTCACATGAAACCAGCGTCAGGCAAAGAACTGCTAAAAAAGAATGTGTCAATTTCATCATATAAACTAGGTTTAAGCGCCCAAATCAACTGCTGACTTAAGGAGCTGCTGTAAAAATTAAAGTAAACCAACCATCAGTCTGCTGGCAATCCCCAGATTGCGTAGGACCGTGAATCACCAAGCGATCTTCTGTGATCTCGATGATGTCATAATAGGGACCTGAATCCCAAATCCCCATGAAGCCACAAAGCGTTTCACTGAAGGCAGCCAAGTTGATTTGATCTTCGCCTGAAGTTCCTGAACCTGGCGTCAAAAAGTACGTCGAAGGTGGGATTTCAAGCTCCGTCTCTACATATCCATCGAAAGGATTCATGGTACTTCCGTTGTTGTTGTACAGATAAGCTCCATCCTCTGTGAATTGGTAGCGGTCGTCATCCTGGAATTCAGTTTGACCATTTGGAGGAGAGCTGTACCATTCCGTTGAATACGGCGCAGGCCCGACTGAAACCGCTCCGATTTCTGTCGAAAGCTTCCACGATTTCTGGTTGTCACATCCTGTGAGCAACGCCAACGTGCCTTCGCAAGGAAGCTCCAACGTTTGCGCAATCGACACCATCGCCGAAGCTTGTCCCATGCCGCCATTGGTATGCACAGAGTATGAAACATCATAATCTCCTTCAACAGGATAATACGCTGTATCCATAGGTTGATCGGACGTCATCCCATTGCCAAAATCCCAAAGGTGCAAGAATGCTCCTTCCACGGCTTCAGCAGAGACCGCGATGCGGTTGGAATCGACACCAATAACGGTGCCCGTTGAATCCAACGCATCAATGAATTCCCATTGAATGGAAGTGACCGGAGCTCCAGGCAAATCGATTCCTTCATCTTCATAAGGAGCGCATTGACTGAGGATCAAAGCACATGCAGAAACCACTGTGACCGAACTGAATTTTATAACCTTCAACATATCAGTATCCATTGTTTTGTGTAATCAAACCTCCCGAAAGCGTAATCTCTGCTTCAGGGATGGGGTAAACTTCATGGGTTCCAGAAGTGAAACCATCTTCGGCCAATATAGTTGCAGCCCGGCCCTGACGAACGATGTCAAAAAAGCGATGCCCCTCAAGCCCAAGCTCAACGCGGCGCTCGTGGTAGATGGCTTCGAGCAAAGCTTCACCCGTGGCGCTGTTCACCGCCGTATTGGGCAGCAGGCCGGGGAATTGCAGTTCAGCTCCTCCTCGCGCTCGATCACGGATCATGCGCACGGCTGCTTTGGCCTCCACTTCATTTCCCAAGTAATAAGCCGCTTCCGCTTTGAATAGAATCACATCGGCGTATCGAATCATGCGGTCATTGGAATAACCGTTGGGATTGGGATCGCCAAATGGAGCCTCATCCCCTGCATTGATGAAGTACTTCTTCGAGTAATGCGCATGCGGCATGCCGGTGGCATCCGGTGTGAAGACACCGCGATCGCCCATCACGTCGCCCTCTTGGAATACGGTGGCAGTCAATCGTGGATCATTCGCTTCAAATTCATCTACGAAATTTTGCTCAGGAATGTTGAATCCATATCCTCCAAACTGACCACGAGCTCGTGTAAACACATTCGTGAATGTTCCTTCCAACTGGTTGCCCCAGTTTCCTCCAGAGGCATTCATGTATTGAATTTCCCAAATCGAACCCGGACCATTTTCACCGTTCTCCGTGAAGATGTTGCTGTAGTTCGGATCTAAAAAGTACTCCCCCGAATTCACGACTTCGTTCGCCATGTCATAGCAAGCTTGCCACTCACCCTGGTATGCGTGAGCCTTTGCCAGCAGAGATGTCGCAGCGCCCCATGTTGCACGGCCAATTTCAGAAACAGACATGCCACTGCGCTTCGGCAAGCCATCGCGTGCAGTTGTCAAGTCCGCTTCAATTTGCGCCCAAATCGCTGACGCAGGAGAACGCTCCTGTTGGTATTCGCTTGGAGCCAAATTATCTAGCACCAAAGGCACATCACCAAACATCGTCACGAGATTGAAATACCACAATGCTCGGATGAAGGCCGCTTCACCCAAGTATCTCGCTTTGTCTGTAGGGTCCATGTCGATATCCGGAATCCGGTTTGTCGATAGATTGCAATACGCAATGCCACGGTAAGCTGCTTGCCACTCCGCTAGAATCAATTTTGAAGTCGAATTCCCTTGGAAATTTTCGAACAACAGCAATTCTGGCTCATCGCCATCGCCGGATCCTCCTTTGAAGGAATCATCCGAAACAATGTCTCCAAAATACCAACGGAAGTGCGGTGCCAATTGACCAAAGCCTTGGAGGTTCGTTACCTCCTGCTGCAAAGGATTGTAGCAGGCAATGATGCTAGACTCTGCGTCCGCTGCGTTCAAAAAGAAGTTGGCTTCTGAAGCGCCCACGAGAGGCTTGATCTCCAAGAAGTCTTGCTTGCAGGCCATCAAAGAGACCGCCAAAATGCATGCTGAAAATAGTGTTTTCTGATTCATGATTCTGCGATTAGAATGTGATGTTTATACCCGCCATGAAGGAACGAGCTGAAGGATAAAATCCACGATCAATGCCGATTTCCAATGTTCCTCGTGATCCAATTTCAGGATCCAATCCGCTGTAGTCCGTGAAGGTGAAGAGGTTGCTGGCTGCAACATAAATACGGAATTTGGCGATTTTCATCTGCTCCAAGACAGAAGCTGGAAGCGTGTACCCCAACTGCAAGTTCTTGATGCGCATGTAGGATCCATCCTCGATGAAGCGATCCGAAACTCGGTTGTTTTGGTTGGGGTCAGAATGGGAGATGCGAGGATAGAGATCGCTCGTGCCCTCTCCTGTCCAACGCTCCAAGGCAGACACAGGCAAGTTGGTCGTGTTCAAGTCATAACGGAACACCCCGTTGTACAAATCGTTGCCATGGGAGCCTTGCAAGAACAAGCTCAAGTCAAACCCGTTGTACTTCGCTTCCATGTTGAGTCCATAGGTGAAATCCGGGTGTGGATTACCAATCTGGACCTTGTCTTGACCGTCGACGACGCCGTCATTGTTTTGATCTACAAATATGACATCTCCTGCCTGCGCATCGGGCAATGCCGTGTATGCACTGGCCTCTGTGTCGGTCTGGAAAATACCGTCGGTTTCGTAGCCATAGAAATAGGCAATCGGCATGCCGATCTCCGTGTAGGAAACAAAGTCGCCTGCGCCAAACACATTGCCTGTTGAAATCGGCTGACCGCCTTCTCCAAGATCCGTCACTTCATTCTTGATGAATGCGATGTTGCCTCCAATGCTGTAATTCCACTTCCCCACCTGATTGCGATGGTTCAATGCCAACTCAACTCCGCTGTTCCTCGCTGACGCCACGTTGGTGGCAGAAGGACTGAAGCCCACGACACCTGGCAATGGCACCACGGCCAACATGTCATTTGTGCTCTTGACGAAGTAATCCAACACAATGTTGAGCTTGCCTTTGTACAAATCTGCATCCAAACCGAAGTTCGTTTGAACAACCGTTTCCCACTTCAAATCAGGATTCGAAGTGTTGACAGGACCGGCTCCGTTCACCTGCTGTTGGTCTGGGCCGAACGTGTAATTCAAGCCGTTGTATACCAACGAGGTGTAGTCAAAGTTTCCGATGCCGTCCGCATTTCCGTTTTGACCCCAGCTTCCACGAAGCTTGAGGAAATCGATCCAATCTTTCTCCGCAACCCATGGCAATTCTGTCATGTTGTAAGCTGCTGAGAGCGATGGGAAAACACCGTAGCGATTGTTTGCTCCAAAACGAGACGAACCGTCCCGGCGAACTGTACCTGAGAATGACCACGCATTGCCCAAGCTATAGTTGATCCGCATGAATTGCGCAACAAACGCTGATTCACTCACGCCGCCATTGGCTGAGGGAGCCTGCTCGGCTGCATTCAAACTGTTGTTGAGATAGGCATACTCAAACTCGTTGGAGACCAAGCTGTCTCGAGAGCCGTAAAAATTGGTGTAATGGCTGCGCAAGGCTGAGTAGCCTGCGGTGACTTGAATGTCATCCCCGTTTTGGAATTCCTTGGTGTAATCTAAGGTGTTCTCCCACTGCCAAGTACTCCATTTGTTCTCTCCGCGCACCAAAGAATTGGTTTCGCGCCATTCGTAGGCGGGACGATTCGGATCGTTTGGTCCGATACCCAAATCGAATGTCGGGTTGAAAATCGTTTGTGATCCCAAGCTCAAATCCACGGACATCGTTGAACGGAATTTGAGGTTGGAAAGAATGTCATACTCACCAAAAGTGGATCCAACAAAACGGTTGGTGACCCACTGGTCATTGGTGAGTGCAATTTGATTGGCCGGATTGGCAATGTCTGAATCAATGAATTCCGAGTACGCGAACGAACCGTCTGGTCGTCGTGCTGAAGTGGTCGGATCCATGTTCAACGCTCTTCCTACAGGCGTTGCAAATTCATTGTTCTCGGACAACGCTGATCGGTCGAGATAGGTGAAGTTGACATTCTGCCCTGTTCGGAACTTGTCTCCCCCATCTTGTCGTGTGTTGACACGGAAGGTATAACGCTCAAAGCGCCCCTTCTCACCGCCAATGATACCATCCTGGGTGAAATAGCTCCCTCCAATTGCAGTGGACGAAGTCGCCGTGCCATTGGTGAAGCTAAACGAATGGTTCATCATGGGTGCACGCTCAAAAATCTCATCCTGCCAATCGAAGCCTTCACCCAAAGCCGTTGGGTTGGACAAGGCCGCCAATGGGGTCAATCCACCCGCTGAGCGACTTTCATTCATCAGAATGGCATACTCCTCTGCATTCAAAAGGGCCATGTGCTTCCAAGGCTCTTGCATGCCGTAATAGCTCTCATACGTGATTTGAGCTTTCTGGTTTTTTGACCCTGATTTGGTGGTGATCAATACGACACCGTTACCACCTCGGGCTCCATAAATCGCAGCCGATGCTGCATCCTTCAAAATTGAAATGGACTCGATGTCCGATGGATTCAGGTAATCGATGC
>ERZ887851.1644-NODE-1644-length-18828-cov-7.411921_pt1 | contig 18828 bp, 16 predicted proteins | sample MGYA00521100_ERZ887851 | MGnify/ENA primary metagenome ERZ887851 (study PRJEB32303, sample SAMEA104408602) | aquatic metagenome | biome: Brackish water; feature: Pelagic; material: water | place: Baltic Sea | collected 2014-06-06T16:11:00 | depth 11,444 m ...
ATATCAAAACTGTAAACAGTAAAGATTACATTCTTAATAAATATTAAAAGAAAAGATACTATGTTTTTTCTTTTAAAAAATCATAAATGAATCATAAAGAGCATAAAGTTTTTAGCGAAGATCAAGATATTGCTTCTATTAAAATAATCTCAGATCTTGTAAAGAGCTTTGATGATCTTGATGGAGGAGAAGGAGAGCGGAATACCATTAAAAATGTGACGGTTCAAAATCTTGATTTAAATATTAAATCTTTTAAAGTTCCACATTTAGTAAATAGAATTGCCTATTCTTTTTTTAGAAAATCAAAAGCTAACCGTTCTTTTGATTATGCAAATGATTTAATCAAAAAAGGTATAAAAACTCCTAAACCATTTGCTTATTTTGAATATAGTAATTTAAAATTACTGCATAAAAGTTTTTATGTGAGCGAGCAATTAAGTTATGATCTAACATATAGAGAGCTAATAACAGGTTTAAACTATCCTGACTATGATAACATATTACGGGAATTTACACGTTTCACTTTCGATCTTCATGAAAAAGGAGTCAATTTTTTGGATCACTCACCGGGTAATACATTGATTAAAAAAAATAAGAATACGGGTAAATATGATTTTTATTTGGTTGATTTAAATCGAATGAATTTTCATGCTATGAGTTTTGAAGATCGCATGAAGAACTTTGCAAAGCTTACTTCTAGAAAAGATATGGTAGCGATAATGTCTAATGAGTATGCTAAGTTGGTTAGTGAAAGTGAGGAGGAAGTTTTCAGTAAAATGTGGTCACTAACAGAAAAATTCCAAAAAAAATACCACAAGAAAAATGCTATTAAAAGAAATGTATTTTTTTGGAAAAGGAGATACCGGAATTGCTAATTCATTCTTGATGCCAAAGTCAATAACTGAATTTACCTTCTAGTATTCCATGTCCCAGAAATTTCAAAAAAACTTAGCTAAATTCAAGTTTAACTTTACTTAAAGCTGAGGCTACTATTTGGTGCATATCATAGTATTTATATTCAGCAAGTCGCCCACCAAAAATAATATTAGAATCTTTAATTGAGAGTTCTTTATATTTTTGATATATTTTTTGATTCTCGTCATTATTAATTGGGTAGTATGCTTCTTTTTCTTTTGTCCATTTTTCTGAAAACTCCTTAGTTATAATAGTATGTTTTTGTTTACCAAATTCAAAATGTTTATGTTCTATTATTCTAGTATAAGGTATATCTGAATCGTTAAAATTCATTACAGCATTTCCTTGATGGTTTACTTTTTCTAACCTTTTGTTTTCAAATCGTAAGGACCTATATTCTAAACTTCCATATTGATAATTATAAAATTCATCAATTTTTCCTGTAAAAACAATTTTATTAGCAAGGTTTGTTAGTTTTTCTTTATTATTAAAATAGTCAATATTGACTTTTGTGTCAATACCGGTTAATAAACCAGTAATAATTTTATTATAACCACCAATAGGTATACCTTGATACTTATCATTAAAATAATTGTTGTTAAAAGTATAGCGAATAGGTAAACGCTTAATAATAAAGGAGGGAAGCTCTTTGGCTTTTTTACCCCATTGTTTCTCAGTGTATTCTTTAATTAGTGTTTCGTAAACATCTTTCCCAATCAATGATAAAGCCTGTTCTTCAAGGTTTTTAGGGTTTTTACATCCATATTTTTTAACTTGATTATCTATAATAACTTTTGCTTCTTCTGGTGTTTTTGTACCCCATAATTGATAAAAAGTATTCATATTAAAAGGAAGATTATATAACTTCCCTTTTGATAATGAGACTGGTGAGTTTATATAGTTATTAAACTCTGCAAATTGATTTACATAATCCCAAATGTATTTATCGTTGGTATGAAAAATATGTGGGCCATATTTATGTACATTAATTCCATCTACATTTTCGCAATATATATTGCCTCCTAGGTGTTTTCTTTTATCAATAACAAGACAAGTTTTTCCCTTTTTTTTTGCTTCATGAGCAAAAACGCTTCCAAATAACCCACTACCTACAATTAAATAATCATACTTTTGCATCTAATATATTTTTAACAAAATTAAGAATATAATACTTTAAAAAAAACAATTAATTCTATGTACTATATTTCAAGAAATTATAAATCACTATTTGATGCTTCAGGAAAAGCTAAGACGGATTGTGAGTATACCCTTAGTAATATGGGATTTAAAAATTTAGGTTTTGCACAATCTTCAATTCCAAATTCTGCTATTGGGGCAATTAAAAATAGTATAGGAATAACAATAGCATTATTAAGATTACCATTTAAATCAATAATTTGCACCCAATACCCTAATAATAAGTTTAGAAAATTAATAATGTTCTTTGCAAATTTAAAACGTTGTAAGATTATTACAATTGTTCATGATGTTAGAAGTTTAAAAGGAAGAACTAATGATATTGATGCTGAATTATCTAAAATTATAAGCTCTGATGTTATTATTGTACATAATTCATCTATGAAAAATTGGTTTTTAGAAAAAGGAACAAAAATTCCAATAATTGAATTAGGGATTTTTGATTATATCTCGAAAGAAAAACCTAATCAAAATAAAAAGGATAACCCAATAGAAGTATTTGAAATTGCCTATGCAGGTGGGTTTGGAGAAAGTAAAAATTCTTATATTTTTGATTTTGATATTTTAGAAAATAATAAGTATAAATTAAAACTATATGGTAAAGGTTTTAATAAGAATAAGCTTAAAGTTGAAGAAGGAAAATCTGTGCTATTTTACCAAGGAGCATTTCCTTCAGATGAGATTGCTTATAATATTGAAGCAAATTTTGGATTAGTATGGGATGGGATTTCTACTGAAACGTGTAGCGGACAATATGGTGCATATTTAAAATATAATAACCCACATAAAACGTCTTTGTATTTACTTAGTGGTTTACCAGTAATTGTTTGGGATAAGGCTGCAATAGCTTCATTTATTTTAGATAATAATATAGGGTTTAGTGTCTCTAACTTAAATGAATTAAATGATATTTTGAAAAATATAAAATATAGTGATTACTTACTAATGAAAGCTAATGTTCTAAAAGTTCAGGAACAAGTTAAAATTGGACAATTTTTAAAAAATGCCGTTACTAAAGCATTGGAAACATTGCATTAAATTATATTAATTTATTTCTGATGCCAAAGTTTGTATAGTTTTTGATATTTTAAAAAGGTTACAATAAATGATTGCTTAGAAATCCTATAGCCATTTTTCCCATCAAGTATACCCAACCTTAAAAAATAGGATTTAAAAAAAGCCCAGGAGGGTCTGAAAATTATTTTAAAATAGGTAGATTTTATTCCTAATTTAAAATATGCTTTTGATGCAATGCTTGAAAAATTCTCAACTTTTTCTTTATGTTCATCATAATCTCGGTAAATCCAATGAAAGAGGTCACCTTCTAATTCACCCATCTTTTTTCCTTTTTTTAATCGATAGCTGTCATGCGGATTGATGCCTTTCCATACTCCACTTCCTTTTTTAAATAATCTAAGTTTTTTATCTGGATACCAATCGGAATGTTTAATCCATTGCCCACAATAATTATTTAACCTACTAGAATAAAAACCATCATGATCCCAATGTGGTTTTACATTTAGAATAGATTCTTTAAGCTCATCAGATAATGCTTCATCACCATCTAAAGATAAAATGTAATTGTGTGTTGCTTGTTGTATAGCGAAGTTTTTTTGTTCAATATAACCTCCAAATTTATGTTGGATAAAGGTTGCGTTATAGTGCCGACAAATTTCTTCAGTTTTATCGGTAGAGAAAGAATCAACTACAATGATTTCATCACAAACATCAACTAAAGAAGCTAAACATTTTTCAAGATGTTCTTCTTCATTATAAGTAATTATTACTGCTGATAAAGGGAAAATTTTATGTTGAGCATATAAATTATTGAAATTAGTAGGTATTGTTTTTTTATTCTTATCCGCTAAATTATAGTCAATAAATTGTGATAATTTAGATTCGAAATAGGAAGGTTTTAAGTTTGGATATAATGCAATTGAGTTATCTTTTAATTGTTTTTTAGTTTTTCCTTCAAATAAATTAAGTTGATAATCCAATAAATGAACTGAGTCGTGAAGTTTTCCGTCTTCAAAAGTGGACCACATACGTTTTTCTATCCAAGGAGAAAATATAATAAAAGAAGGTTTGTTTAGTGCTTTAGCCATATTGATGGCACCACCATCGTTTCCAATAATGAAATCACAAGAATCCATGATAATTATAAATTCTCTTAAATCTTTTCCGAGTAAATTAAAGAAGATGTTTTTCTTGGTTTCTTCTTTACAATGGTCATACACTTTTTGTGCTAACTCTAACTGATTTGGAATGTAATTAAAAAGAATATTTGCATTTATTTTAGTAGAAACAAAATCAACAACTTCAGACATATATCCCAAAGGATAGGTTTTATTAGCACTACTCCCAATGATCGATATCATCACAGTTTTTTTTGCTTGATCTAGTTGATGATGATTAAATATTTCGGATGCCTTTTGTCTTTCGTTATCTGTAACAATAAGACGGGGTACAACATCAAATTCAATTTCTAAATTTAAAGGGTCTAATAGAGAAAGTCTTCTTTCTATTACTAAACCAATACTAGATTTTGGTTCGTCGGAAACAGGTACATTATGAGTATATAAAAATGTTCTACCAAATTTTTTATAAGAAATTTTAGTAGTTGCATTTGAAAAAAGAACCGTTAGCCAACTTTCTAATTTTGAATAGGCATCAATAATAAGATCGTATTTTTCTTTCCGAACATCAAAAATTAATTTAAAAAACTTAAACTTGCTCTTACGATGTTTTTTTTCGAATAATATAAAATTATCAACGCTAGTATTGCCTTGTAAAACAGGGAGTGTGCTTTTATACACCATATAATCTATTTGAGCGTTGGGATACGCTTTTCGGAGATTATTACATAACAATGTGCTTACCAACACATCGCCAATCATTTTTTGCTGTATTACAAGTATTTTCATTAATTAAATAAGGCTCTTTTACTGATTTGAAAGATAAAACAATTTTTGTTTTTTGAAGCTGATTTAAACAGCAACATCATACTCTCTAAGTGCATCATTTAAGGATGTTTTTTTATTAGTGCTTTCTTTTCTTTTGCCGATAATTAGTGCGCAAGGAACTTGAAAATCTCCAGCAGGGAATGATTTAGTGTAACTTCCTGGAATAACTACCGATCGTGCTGGAACAAGACCTTTAGTTTCAATTGGCTTTGATTGAGTAACATCTATAATTTTAGTTGATGCTGTTAGAACAACATTAGCTCCTAATACTGCTTCTTTTTCTACTTTAACTCCTTCAACTACTATGCAACGAGAACCTATAAAAGCATTGTCTTCAATGATTACCGGTGCAGCTTGAAGTGGTTCTAAAACTCCCCCAATACCAACACCTCCACTTAAATGAACGTTTTTGCCAATTTGAGCACAACTACCTACTGTTGCCCAGGTATCTACCATCGTTCCTTCATCAACATAAGCGCCAATATTCACATAACTTGGCATTAAAATAACTCCTTTAGAAATATAGGATCCATACCTTGCTACTGCATGGGGAACTACTCGAATTCCTTTTTCTTGATAACCTCTTTTTAAAGGAATTTTATCATGATATTCAAATATACCTGCTTCTAGAACTTCCATTTTTTGAATGGGAAAATATAAAACCACTGCTTTTTTTACCCATTCGTTTACTTGCCAGCCAGAATTTTTAGGTTCCGCACAACGAAGTTTACCTTCATCTAATAAGCTAATAACTTCACGAATTGCGTTAATGCACACTAAATCAGTTAATAATGATCTATCGTTCCACGCTTTTTCTATAATATTTTGTAATTGTATCATATTTATTTAATAATTTAACAAAGATAGAAGTCACTTTTAATTAATCCCCTATTTTTGCACAAAATATGGCACGTTTATTAGCAATAGATTACGGAACTAAAAGAACTGGTATTGCAGTTACAGATGAGATGCAGTTAATAGCATCAGGATTGACAACTGTTCCATCAGAAAACTTGATTTCTTTTTTGAAAAATTATTTTACCGAAGAGAAGGTGGAGCTTGTTATTATTGGCGAGCCAAAACAGAAGGACGGCACTCATTCAAGAGTTGAAGAGGAAATTAAAAAGTTTATTCAGAAGTTTTCAGAAATGTTTTCTGAAATGAAAATGGATAGAATGGATGAAAGATTTACCAGTAAAATGGCATTTCAAACAATGATAGATAGTGGATTAAATAAAAAACAACGTCAAAATAAAGCGTTAATTGATGAGATTAGTGCAACTATTATTTTGCAAGATTATTTATATAATAAAAAATGATATTACCAATTATTGCCTACGGAGATCCTGTTTTAAGAAAAACAGGAAAAGATATTACTAATGAGTATCCAAATTTAGATGCATTATTAGAAAATATGTTTGAAACTATGTATGAAGCAAGAGGAATTGGATTGGCTGCGCCTCAAGTTGGTGTTCCAATTCGAATTTTTATTGTAGATGCCACTCCTTTTGAAGAAGATGAAGAACTAACAGAAGAGGAAAGAGCATTCTTAAGTACATTCAAACAAGTATTTATCAATGCAAAAATAATTGAAGAAACCGGTGATGAATGGGCTTTTAATGAAGGTTGTTTAAGCATTCCAGATATTAGAGAGGATGTTTTTAGAAACGATACTATAAAAATTGAGTATCTAGATGAGAATTTTAAAAAATATACAAAGGAATTTGATGGAATAGTTGCACGAATTATTCAGCATGAATATGATCATATAGAAGGTGTTTTATTTACAGATAAACTTTCTGCATTAAAAAAACGCATAATTAAGGGCAAGCTTTCAAATATATCTAAAGGAAAAATAAAAGTAAATTATCGCATGCGTTTTCCAGACATGAAAAAGAAACGTTAACACATTTGGAAAAGTAATATTAACCAAAGATATTTGCGCTGCTATTTTTTAAAAATAATCACAACATAACTATAATATGAGTTTAGAAAAAATATTAACTATTTCAGGTAAACCTGGTCTTTATCAACTACAAAATCAAACAAGAAGTGGATTTTTAGCAACATCATTAGTCGATGGAAAAAAAATTAGTGTTAGTGCTAAACAAAATGTAAGTATCCTTTCTGAAATTGCAATTTATACCTTAACAGAAGAATTACCTTTAAGTGAAGTTTTCACTAAGATTTCTAAGAAAGAAAATGGAGGAGAAGCTATTAGTCATAAATCTACAAAAGATGAATTAGAAGAGTATTTTTTCGAAATTTTACCAGATTACGATGAAGATAGAGTTTACCCAAGTGACATAAAAAAAGTGATACAGTGGTATAATCTTCTAACTAAACACGGAATTACCAATTTCGCAAAGAAGACAACTGAAGCTTCTGAAGCAATAAGTGAGGAAGAGTAATTATGAATCATAGAAAAGCCCAACTTCTAGCCATAGATCGTTTACTTACTATAATGGATGAGTTAAGAGAACAGTGTCCTTGGGATAAAAAGCAAACACTACAATCTTTACGTCATTTAACCATAGAAGAGACCTATGAGCTTGGTGATGCTATTTTAGATAATAATTTAGAAGAAGTAAAAAACGAATTGGGCGATTTATTATTACACATAGTTTTTTATGCAAAAATTGGAAGTGAAACCAAGAACTTTGATATCGGAGACGTTGCTAATGCTATTTGTGACAAATTAATTTCTCGCCATCCTCATATCTATGGAGATGTAAAAGTTGCTAACGAAGAAGAAGTAAAACAGAATTGGGAGGTTTTAAAATTGAAAGAAGGAAAATCTAGTGTTTTAGAAGGAGTTCCTAAATCGCTTCCTTCATTAGTAAAAGCGAGTCGAATTCAAGAGAAAGTTGCTAGTGTTGGTTTTGATTGGGAAGAACCCCAGCAAGTATTTGAGAAAATTCAAGAGGAATTAGAAGAATTGCAACATGAAATTTCAGATAATAATAAAGGTAAGATAGAAGCAGAATTTGGTGATGTATTGTTTTCTATGATCAATTATGCACGTTTTCTTAAGGTAGATCCTGAAAATGCTTTAGAACGTACCAATAAAAAATTTATCAAACGATTTCAATACATTGAGAAAAAAGCTAAAGAGTTAAATAAATCTATTAAGGATATGAGCTTAGCCGAAATGGATGTGTATTGGGAACAAGCCAAAAAATTATAATAAAAAAGATTTTAAATTTAACACCTTTTTTATAAGGTTAATTATTTTTATTCTCCTTTAGAAATATTTCTAATTTTTTTAAGTTTTTCAATCCAAGTTGCTAATTGCTCTTTTTGTCTATCGATGTTATTATGAACTTCTTTTACAAGAGGATTATCATCTTTTACGTGTTTAAAAAATAATAAGTTATTTTCTAATTGCCTTATTTCATCTTTAACTTCAACTACTTTTTCAGATATAAAGAATTCTTCATTCTTTAGTTTTCTTTCATCTTCATCAGAAGCTATCAAGTTTAATTTATTTTCAAATTTGATAAGTTCCGTTTGTTTTTTGTCTAAATCTAACTTTTCAAAAAGCTCATCTAATTTTTTATTAAATTTCTGTTCAACATTTCTTTTATTATAAGGTACTCTTCCTAGTTTTTTCCATACTGCAATTTTACCAGTAATAGTTGCAATGTCTTTTTTATGATCTCCTTCTAAATTAATATCTTCTAAAGTTTTTAAGAATGCTTTTTTAGCATCGTAATTTGCAAATTCTTCTTTATTAGCTTCATCTTTTTGAGAATGTAAACGATCAAAATAATGGTTGCAAACTGCTTTAAATTCTTTCCAGATTTTCTCACTATCTTTTCTTGGAACGTGACCAATTTCTTTCCAATCTATTTGAATTTTTTTCATTAGTGGTGTTAATGTGTCAAAATCTTCACCTTCTTTATTGTCCTCAGCTATTTTAATTAATTCTCTTTTCTTAGCTAGATTATTAAATTGCTCTTTCTTTTGTTCCTTATAAAAAGCGTTTTTCTCTTTATTAAAGTTTCTTGTTGCTTCTTTGAATAAATTCCAAATCTCTTTGTTTTTTGAGCGAGGAACTTTTCCAGATTCAAAGAACTGATCTCTTAATTCTTGAACTTTTTTAATAGTGTTTTGCCAAGCTTGATGCCCTTTGTTTTTAGCAGTCTCGGTTAACGTATTAATTTCGATGATTAATTCTTTCTTTAAAGTAACATTGTCTTCAGCTTTCTTTTCTAATTCCTCTATATATAATTGACGTTTGTCATGAATTATTTTAGTGGCAGCACTAAATTTATCCCAAATTTCATCACTAAATTCTTTTGCTACAGGACCAATTTCTTCTTTCCACATTTTATGAAGCATTTGTAATTCACGAAATGCTATATTATTGTCTTCATCTTTAGTAAGTTCTTCCGCTCTTCCGATTATCCTTAACTTTTGCTCAAGATTTTGTTTAAAATTATGATCTCTAAACTCTCTATCAAGATGGAGGATATTATAAAAATTCTCAACATGATGATGGTAATTATTCCATACCGTATTGTTATTATCACGAGGAATAGAGCCTGCATTAAACCACCGTTCTTGGATGTCTCTAAATTTTTTGTAAATAGTACTTGTATTTTCCTTAACATTAAAAAGACTCTTTAATTCTTCTATTAATTCTTCTCTTTTTAAAAGGTTAGTTTTTTGATCATTTAATAGTTTTTTGTAATAATTACTACGTTTATCTTTATAGGTGTAATATGCAGTATCGAATGCTTTTTTAATTGGTGTCGTATAATAAAAATCTATAATATTACCACCTTCAGCTAAAAACACTTTTTTATTTTGTTCTAATTTATCATTAAATTTAAAATTAAATTCTGTTTTAATAATTTCAACAACTGACTTAATTTCTTGAATAGGTTTGCTTTCAATAACAGTTTTTAATTCGGTTATTAATTCCTCTTCAGATAATAATGTGTAATCTTTCTCTGGCTCTACAATTACAGTTTCTTTCTCCTCTAAATTGGCAGTTGTTTTTTCTGTGCTTTTAGATTCAGAAATTTCAGGTTCTTTTTCTTTAACTTCAAATGTATCCGCTACTTTTTCTTGAGCTATAACTTCTTTCTTCTCTTTAGTAGTAGTTAGTTTTTCTGTGTTTTTAGATTCAGAAATATTAGGTTTTACAGCCTTCTTTTTAACTACCTTCTTCTTTGTTGGAATAGGGGTTTTAGAATTTTTATTATTTTGAGTTTCTTCTTTCGAATTTACTTGCGTTGGACTTGTAATTTCTGAAACTGCTGTTTTAGTAATTTTATTTTCATTTTTAAATTCTTTTTCTGACATTTTTTTCAATGTTAAGGTTCAAATATACTCAGATATTTTCCGAATATTTAATTAATTCGTTAAGATACTAACTACTGTTTAAATAGCAAAGAAAGGATTGATTATTTAAGTGATTTTCAGAATTTTTTATGATATCCAAATAGACCAAGCTTTTTTTGCTTGATATTCTAACATTTTTAATCCGTTACTTATTCTAGCACCACGATCTTTACTTAATTTTATGAATTTGGTTTCTAGTGGATTATAAGTTAGATCAAAAACCAGGTGATCTTCTGTTAAATATTGATAAGGAATATTTGGAATCTCTTGAATATTTGGGAAAGTTCCAAGGGGTGTGCAATTAATAATCAAATAGTTTTGAGCCATTATATCTCTATTTAATTCGGTATAAGTTATGGTGTTTTTAGTTCTAGTTCTAGAAACCTGTATGAATTTAAAATTCATTACTTCCAATACATATATAATAGCTTTACTTGCTCCACCAGTACCAAGAACCAATGCTTTTTTTTCTTTTATGGGTAGAAATTCCATCAACGCTTTCGCAAAACCGTAATGATCTGTATTATAACCTATAAGTGTTCCGTCCTCATTTATTTTTATGGTATTTACTGCGCCAATTTTACGAGCTTCTTTGTCTACGTTATCCAATAATTGAATGACACTTTCTTTATATGGAATAGTGACATTTATACCTTTTAAATCGGGATTATTTTCTAATATATTTAATAATTCACTTACAACAGGAATATCAAAATTTTCATAGCTATCATTTCTATTTTCTTGTTCAAATTTAAAATTGAAAAATGTTTTAGAAAAAGAATATCCAATATTATGGCCAATTAATCCGTATTTAGCCATTTGATGTAAGTTTTATTTTGTGATATCTGTCCAAAAAAAGTAGGATTAAAATTCCTATAATAATAAATATAATTGCGAACATTACTTCGGAATTAAATTCTGAAGGGAAGTATCGTTGATAGCTTGTAATTATCTCTCTTCCATTGGAGCCATATATAATAGCTCCTAAAGCATCTGTTTCTAATACTTTAGTTTTCCATGGCCAAACTACTCCTAGGGAACCAGCTATAAAACCAATGATTACAGCATTTGTTATTTTTTTATAATGTTTTAATAAATATGCCAAGGCATTAGAAAGTGATATCAATCCTACAATAGAACCTAGTGAGAAGACGACCAATACTTTTAATAAATGAATTCTATTTTGGTTATCTATAAAACTAAAGTCACCTTGAAAAACATCGAAGAATGTATCATACAATGCATTTACAGAGTCTACCAAAAGCAAAACGTAATTGCCTAATAAAATTAGTATAAAGGAACCTGAGAGACCAGGTAATGTCATGCCAGAAACTCCAATAATACCACAAAAAAACACAAATAAAAGATTGTTGTTTTCTTTTGCAGGTTCTAAGAAACTAATACTAATCCCAATACCGATCCCTACTAATAAAAATAAAATAAATTTCCGTTTCCATTCTCCAAAATCTTTAGCGATGTAATAAAGTGAACCAATGATCATTCCGAAAAAAGCACTCCAAACGTAGAGTTCGTAGTTTGCCAAAAGATAATCGAGTACTTTGGAAATACTAAAATAACTTATAATCATTCCTAAAAATAAAAGCCCTAAAAAACGAGCATTGGTATATTCTAAAAATGATTTTAAACCTCTATTAAATAATAATAAAAAAGCTTTTTGATTAATTTTCTGTAGTGAGTAAATAAATTCTTCATAAAATCCTGCAACAAAAGCAACTATACCTCCAGAAACCCCAGGAACTTTATTGGCAGTCCCCATAGCAAGCCCTTTTAAGACTAACCATATTTTGTCAGATGTGTTACGTTTATTAGCCATTATTATTTGTTTTTTTGATTGGCAAATAGTTCTATTAATAGAATTGTTAAAAATCCTAAAACCATAAACAATATAGCAAAAAGAAACTGTGACTCAAGACCATTATTTATTTTAGAATAGGTAAATGGGCTTACACTTTTTTCAAGTATTACTTTATAACTTTCAAAATTTTGAATACTTTTTTGGTATACAGAAAGTGAACCTAAATTGGTAATTTCAGTAAGAGAAATCTCTTTCCCAGCTTCCTTTGAAAAAACTAAAAATGTTTGTTTCCATGGCCAAATTACATTTAAAGAACCAATAATAAAACCGGTAAGAACAGCTAATGTAGTGTTTTCATAATTTTTAAAAAGCCATTTCAGTACTCTGCTAAAACTTAATAAACCTACAATAGCACCCGCTATAAAAATAAAAATATTCTTAAAATTATAATCGTGGATGGCATCACTTAATGTTTTGTACGCCCCTAAAATTAATAAGATAAAAGAACCAGATATTCCTGGTAGAATCATGGCGCAAATTGCAATAGCTCCAGCAATAAAAAGAAAATATGGATTACTGTTACTTGCTAACGGTGGAAGTGATGTGATATAATAGGCAGATAGACCTCCTATTATTAAAGCGGTACTAATTTTTAAATTCCAGGTTTTAATTTGTTTTCCAATGTATCCGATACTTGCTATAATTAATCCAAAGAAGAACGACCAAATTAAAATGGGCTTATTTTCAATTAAATATTTTGCAAGTTGCATAAAACTAACAAAGCTTACTGCTATACCTGCTAATAGGGCTATAATAAAATTGCCATTTAATTGTTTCCAGAATTCAGATATACCCCTTTTTTTCAGTGTTTTGAAAAGGGATAAATTAATATTACTAATCGTTGAAATTAGCTCCTCGTAAATTCCAGATATAAATGCAATTGTACCTCCTGAAACGCCTGGAATAGCATCGGCAGCGCCCATTGCAAGACCTTTTACTGTTATAATTAAATATTGTTTAAAACTACGTGTTGGCATTGATTTTATGATGCTTTAGTAAAGTAATAGCATCAAAAATACACATTTTATAGAGAAGGGTTTTTGTGTGTATTGATTAATTCTTGTACTTTTTTTAAATCGTATACTTTAGGAAATAATTCTTCAATTATTATTAAATATTCTGGATCTAATTTTAGCGCATTTTTTAAATGAAATTCACCTTTCGCATATTCTATATTATGATAAAATAAACCAGCTAATCGGTATTCAATTTCCGCATTTTCTGGATAGAACTCTAATGCTTGAAAAAGAGTAGTTGTTGCAGCTTCATGTTCTCCTAATTTCAATAAAATATCATGACGAGTTAACCAAGTATTTAACTCGTAATTCCCTAATTCTAGGGTTTTACGAAACCCTACTTCAGCTTCTTTAAAAAGATTTAATCTAAAGTTTATTTTTCCATATCGTTTCCAATACGAAACATTTTCGCTATCTATATTTATTGCTTTATTAATATAATAAAGTGCTTTTTTGTAATTTTTATTTTTAACATAATAATCTGTAATAGCAATCCAACCTTTATCTAATAAAGCATCTTCTTCTACACATTTATTAAAAAACTGAAGTGATAATTCAGTATTTCCTATTTTTGCATAGCATTTACCAATGCGCAATAAAGCAAATGAAGTAGGGTCATCCAATCCTAATGTGACCGTATAGCTTTCTATGGCTTCATTATATCGTTTTAATTGCTCTAAAACTTTTCCTTTTTCTAGATAAGCACCTATAAAAGTATCATCACTTATAATAGCAAAATCATAAGCAGCAAGTGCTTTTTTATATTCTTTTAAAATATAATATTGTTTTCCTATTTGATGCCAAGCAACTTCACAATAAGGATTTTTGTTTAAAAAACTATTTAAATATTCTATCGCTTCTTCTGTTTGATCTAAATATTCAAAACAATAGATTATGTTATATAAAGCTGAAAAATCTTCTTGATCATCTGCTAGGCATTGAATAAAATACTTTTTAGCATTTTCGAAATCTTCTAAAAAGAGATACTCCATGCCAATTAATGACAGTACGTCAGATTGTTCTCTAGTTAAATTGTGAGCTATTTCAAGCATTTCTATTGCTTCTAAATGCTTGTCTCTTCTTGATAGTATATTTGCTTTCTGAATATATACTTCTTCGTTGGACTGTTCTAATAAGAAAATGTTTTCTAAAAGCTCTTCAGCAATCTCTAATTCATTTTCAAAAATAAACATTTCAACTTGAAATAATTTTAGGTTGGTTGAAGTAGGGTGTTGTTCTAAACCTAGCTTTGTAGCCTTTTTTGCTAATGCAATTTTTCCATTATCTAAATAATAATCTATAATGTCTTCAAACTCATTGGAGTCGAAGAAAAACACATTGTTTGTTTTTAACATGGATTCGAAACGGGAAAGCGATATGTTGTTATACTCGTTCAAGTTCTATTACACAGTAGGTTTACTATTTCTGTTAAATTAAAGATACTAATGTAACCTAAATTTCAAATGTTGTGCCGCTTTTGTTGTTAACGTACTTATTATCACTATTTAGCAAGCTTAATTAGCTGTATTGTTTGAAGTATATAGTGAAAAATTAAATTAAATTGAATTTAAGACTTGTAATAAAACCTGACACCCTTTTTTAATTTCGTCTTCAGTTATCGTTAAGGGTGGAGTGATTCGTATTGCTTTTGTTTCAAAAAGCAGCCAAAATAGTAACAAACCCTTTTCTTTGCATTTTAAAATAACTTCGGAAGCAATCTCTGGAGTATCAACTATTAAAGCAAGCATAAGTCCTTTACCTCGAATTTCTTTTATTAATGGATGAACTAAATGTTTTCGAAATATAGTTTCTTTTTGAAGTGTCTCTTCTATTAAATTAGTTCGGGTAATTTCTTTTAAAGTTGCCAGCGCAGCAGAAGCAATAACAGGGTGTCCGCCAAAAGTAGTAATATGTCCTAATTTTGGATGATTAGATAATAATGACATTAATTCTTTAGAAGCAGTAAATGCACCGATAGGCATTCCACCTCCCATACCTTTACCAATAGCTAAAATATCTGGTGAAATGTCATAATGTTCAAAACCAAATAATTTTCCAGTTCGTCCAAAACCTGGTTGTATTTCATCTAAAATTAATAAAGAACCTACAGCACTACAACGATTTTTTATTTTTTTTAAATAATTGTTTTTTGGCACTATAAATCCCGCTCCTCCTTGTATTGTTTCTAAAACTACTCCTGCAGTTTTTGATGTTATTTTTAAAATGTCTTTTTCATTATTAAACTCAATGGAGTTGCAATCGGGTAGTAATGGTTGAAATATTTCTTTTCTTTCTTCAACTCCCATAATACTTAAAGCTCCCATGGTATTTCCATGATATGCTTTTTTTGCATAGATAATCTCTTTTCTACCGGTAGCTCTTCTGGCTAATTTTATGGAACCTTCAATTGCTTCAGTTCCACTATTTGTTAAATAGGTAGTAGTTAAATTATCTGGCAACAGTCCTGAAAGAAGTTTGGTGAGTTCGACTGCAGGTTCTTGAATAAACTCCCCATATACCATTACATGAAGGTATTTATCTAACTGATTCTTTACTGCTGATATTACTTTTGGATGACAATGACCTAAACTGCTTGCGGAAACGCCTGCTATAAAATCTAAATATTCTTTACCCTTTATGTCATAAATATAGCAGCCTTTTGCATGAGATACTTCTAGTGCCAATGGGTGAGGAGTGGTTTGAGCTTGGTATTTATAAAAATCGTTTTTCATTGTTTCCTAAGAAAGAGTAATCTCATTATTAAAAGTTAAAAATAAACAATAAATATCTCATTTTGGAATTAATTAATTGAAGAGTTGTATAGTTAAATAAGATATAATCATTCCTAAAACAATTAAGAATATTAAATTACAAGTCTAATTATCTTCAGATTGCTCGGTGTCTTCAGGTTTCTTTTTAAAATGCCCTGGAGAGAGTTTTGAAGCTTCTGGAAATTGAAGTTCATTTTCTGAGTCTTCATCAAAAAAATCATCTTCTACCTTAGGAAGAGGAATTCCTTTTATTTTGGGTAAGATAAAAGTTGGTTTTCCTCTAAATAAATCGCTTACATTAAATAATCGTTCATCACCATACCAATTAAAACCTGGAAGAATCCTTGCGTTTTCAGGGAATTGGGAAGGAGGATACAATTTTCCACTCACTTTTTTATTAAACCTAATGCCACTTGTTTGTTGATTTTTCAAATACATTTGAATAGTGCTACTTAGGGTGTTGTTAATTCCGACTAACTCTTGTTCTTCATTTCTAGAGAAGAATATAACTTGTGTGTTTTTCTCGATATTTATAGTATCCAATTCATTGTTTGTAAACAATCCAATTAACCGTTCGCCTTTTACTTGATTGTATCCTGCACTATCTTTTTGAATGATAAATGCATTTTTAAAGACTTTTAAAGTGTCTAGTTTACTAGTTTCGATATTTCTAAGCAAATGAATAGTGTCACCTGTCATTTGGTTTTCACCAGTCCACAATATTGGCTTACGCAATAGTTTGGTAATTCCTGTTTTTTCATTTACATAAATAGAGTCGCATTTTCCACTTGTTGGGTTTTCTCCTGGTAAACCTTTTTTAAAGAAACGAGCTTTATAATATCCTCTTAAAATACGATTATCTGCTTTTCCAGTAATACGTAACGTATCTGCATGAACATAAATAGAATCATTATCTCTAACAGTAATAGCTACTGCTCTTTTGGTAATGAAAACAGAATCTTTTTCTTTAAATACTTCCGCATAATGCCCGCTAACAAAACTATTGTTTAAGGTGTCTATTAAACGAATGTTATTGGTTGCAGAGGCAAAGTTTTTATTTCTGTCAAAATAGATACTATCTCCATAGATGGTTCTATTTTCATAATCAACTCTCGATTTTTTTACAAAATATCCAATGTCATCTCGAGTGTTATAATACCCTCTTTCACAATATACGGTACTGGTTTCACCTTTTATAATAGATTTACCGTATAAATAGGCGATTCCAGATTCTGAATAGAAATCTAATTGTTCAGAGTTTATAGTATACTTTGGGTTTTTGATAACAACATTTGATAAAAACTGATATTTTTTTAAATCTGCAAAGTACCTTCCAATGCTACTGGTTAAAGTGCTTGCAGTATCTTTAACGGTGCCTCCACTTCTGTAAAACGCTTGCTGTTTTATTCGATCAAAATATAAGGTGTCTGTTTTTAAAGACGTTTTAGAATCGTTAAAAACAACATTTCCACTGGCAAATGCAAATTGAGTATTACCGTTGTATTCCGAATATTTACTTCGCATAGAAATGGTATCTCCTTGTGAAATATTAACAGAACCATATGCTTTTACGAAATTGTCTTTTGTATAAACATAGGCTTGGTCGCACCACATTTCTACACCTTCATGAACTATATAAACTTGACCAGAATTATCGCGAGTATAAATTACGGCATCTGGGAATTCAGGTTTTTTTTCCCAATAACCAGACTTAATAGTTACTGGTGTTTTTTCTTCAAGAGTATTCGTTTCTTTTTGTGCAATTAAATTGCTTCCGAAGAAAAAAAATAAAAATAAAAAAATGTAATTATCAAGTTTCAAATAAAAATTCCTTTGTATAATGAATTAACGAAGATATTAAAGAATTGTTATTACCTATGAATAGTTTGTTTTCTATCTGGACCAACCGATACTACCTTAATAGGAATTTCTAATTTTTTTTCAAGAAAATCAATGTACTCATTTAACTCAGATGGTAATTGACTAGCATCTGTCATTTTTGTTAAATCTTCTTTCCAACATTTAAATGTTGTATAAATTGGAGATATATTTTCTTCTTCAATATTATAAGGTAAGTGCTTGATGATTTCTCCTTTATAGTTATAAGCGGTACAAATTTTTAGGTTTTTAAATCCACTTAATACATCACTTTTCATCATCATTAGCTGTGTTACCCCGTTTATTTCACAAGTATATTTTAGTGCCACTAAGTCTAGCCAACCACAACGTCTTGCTCTTCCGGTAACTGCCCCAAATTCGCGACCAACTTTAGCCATTTCTTTACCTACTTTATCAAATAATTCAGTAGGGAAAGGTCCAGAACCCACTCTAGTCGTATATGCTTTAAATATACCAAAAACTTCGTTGATTTTTCTAGGTGCTACTCCTAATCCTGTGCATGCACCTGCAGCAGTAGTATTTGATGAGGTTACAAATGGATACGTTCCAAAATCAATATCTAATAAGGAACCTTGAGCTCCTTCAGCTAATATGGTTTTTCCAGATTTCATAGCCTGATTCAAATATTCTTCACTATCAATAAAAGTTAATTCCTTCAATTTCTTGATAGCATCAAAAAATTCAACTTCCATTTCATCTAAATTATATTGAATTTCTACATCATAGAAATTAATCATAGCCAAATGTTTATCTGCTAAAGCTCTATATTTTTGCTTAAATGTTTCAAGTTCTAAATCGCCAACTCGAATACCATTCCTACCCGTTTTATCCATATAAGT
>ERZ887851.1649-NODE-1649-length-18793-cov-13.521080_pt1 | contig 18793 bp, 8 predicted proteins | sample MGYA00521100_ERZ887851 | MGnify/ENA primary metagenome ERZ887851 (study PRJEB32303, sample SAMEA104408602) | aquatic metagenome | biome: Brackish water; feature: Pelagic; material: water | place: Baltic Sea | collected 2014-06-06T16:11:00 | depth 11,444 m ...
GTATAGTTTTATTTCGTTTATGCTCATGCTTTTATTTTTATGCGATTCCGTCGCGAGACATGTTATTAAAACCGCTTCTTTTTAAATCGTAGTTTTCTTCTCTTTCCTCTATGTTTATAGAACGATTTTCTTGTCTAGCAGCTCGTTTCAGTAAGCGAGTGGCTTTTTTATCTTTACCTTCGTCAACAGCTTTCCGGCCTTTGATGGCGGTTTTAGCGGCTTTTAAAGCGACTTTTGTAGATCTTTTTAATTGTTTAGCGGGTGATGAACCACAGCCTCTAGCTTTAGCTACTCTTGTTGTTATTGGTAAGTTCATAGTTATTTTTTAGTATTGTATGTTAGCTCTTCTTTCCTTTAATTTTTCAGCTGCTTTTTTTGCTTTGGTTTCTGCTTTTTTCTTTAGCTTATTTCTATATTTAGCAACAACCTCTATTAAGTCGTTTTCTTCGTTCTTAGCACCTACATTCCAAGTCTTCCAGCCTAATGCTAAAGCTATTCTTTGATACGCTGTATTTCTAGAATCCAATGCTTCCGTTATAGAATTAAGTTCATCAACTACCCTAGCCATCGGTATATTAACTGCTCCTTCAACAAGATTACCCGCAGAAGACCATCTAGGGCTTAAGTTAAATCTGCCGTTTATAGTTACATCCCAGCCTCTTTCACTTATAACTTCTTTATCAAATCTTTCTGTTTTTGAAGCATTAACTATTTTCCTCGCTTTAGATCCTACCGCTGGTGATATATTAAGTAAGGCTATAAGTGTTTTAGAATCGTCTGCTAAGAATCCTCTAGCTTCCTGCTTCTTATATTCTATTATAGCGTTCTTTAAAATAGATACCACAGCTCCAGGCAAACCAAAGCCTCCCTTAAGAGTAGTGTCTACCATTGAATTTATAACCGCAAATGTTTTCTTGTCTATTTTTTCCTGCTTAGTTAAATCGTCTAGCTCGTCATCGTCGTCATTGAATCCAGGTATAAGCGCAAACATTGCAGCTTGTAGTGTTGAAAAGATAGCGTTTTGAATAGTGCCATAATATATTATTTTACTAAAGTTAGAAAAGTCACTTTGCATTTGCGTCATACCCGGTTCTCTTCTCCTATTGTATATATTTTGAGCAGCCTTTTTAATTGATCTGTTCAATTGTATAGGTGTATTCATAAAATTTAAAACAACCCTACCAAGCGAACTAGATTGATCCGAGGATATTAAAGCTGGATCACCTGATTGCTGTGTCTCACGAGAAATAACACTAAAGTCATAAAACGCTTGCTTCTCAGCTTCCTTTTGCGTATACTTAGGATTTCCTTCGGCGTCTTTTTCTTTTAAATAAGTATTCAATCTGTTTCTATAAAGAGTAGCACCCCCTGCTGAGATAGCAAAACTATCCACTATTTGCGTAGGTGTAAATCCTATTTTAAGTAAATAATTCAATGCCGCAGATGCTTTATCCGTTGCACCTGTAACCGCACTAGCAAGTTCCGCTGCGTTAACATCCGTCTTTAATCCTGATCTTCTTTGCTTTAATGAAGCCGAGTTAAATATCATAGCGAAATCAGCCCAGTATTGTTTTTGATTTGCAAATGCCGCTGCTGCCTTCATTGGATTGTTATCGCTCCAGTTTACAAAGTTTACCGTAGATAGCAATTGCAATAGCGCGGATCTTCTGTTAAAGAACATAATAGCGCCGATAGAATTGTTTAACCAATTGTTCCATGTTTGCTCATTCTTTTTCATGCCAGCTGCTCTGTTTGTACCGTTTTTCATTCGATACAATATATCTTCAATGGCTTCTCTATGAGCTTTCCCGTATATAGCTTCTATTTTGTTTAGGTTTTTCTCGCTAAAGATTAAATCAGCATTGTCAATAAACTCCTTAAGGTATTCTTTTCTACCCGCTTTTTCCGTGAAATTATTAATGTCAGATAATATTGTTTGTACATTCCAGTAATCAGAAGGCTTAGACCACTGTTTCCTTTGAGACAGTCGCAATGCTCCATTAGCATAAGCTAGCAGATCCGCATCGGCTTGTACAGCGGCAACTAATGTTCTTTCTAGCTTTTTAGTAAGTCCGGGTATTTCGTATCCTGCTTTATTCCAAAGGTAAACACGTATTGCTTGATCGTGTGTGTATTCCATGCCTGGCATTTTCTTACCTAGCTTTTTAAGTACAGGTTTGAATTGCTTATTAAGTGCTGCGAATCCGTTTTTAAGTGATTGCTTAACTTGATCCATTTCATTTATACCCCTCCAATACGGTGTAACCAAAGCATCTCGGAAAAACTTTTGATCAATGTCACCCTGTCTTCCTTTGCCTGCAAATGTATATTCCGTAAGACCTCTAAAATCTTCAAGGGTAGAAGGCATCCATATTTTGAACCTGCCTTTCTTTTTACCTAGCTCAGTCCCCTCTATTCGTGTTAATCTTTTTCTAGAAGGAATACCTGAAGCTCTTTCGAGCATATCGTTAATAGTCTTATTCGCTGTTCTACTAAACTTAACCCTAGATCTTTGTGTTGGTCCTTTAACATCAAACGTGTTAAGTATATCCCTTACAGCCTTAGGTTGATTTTTGAAATCTACTATAGACAATTCTGTTTGGCCTGTAACACCTTCGCTCTTTAGAGCTTTGCCCACAGCTTTAACGTTGCCCATGTGATCATCAGCAAAGTAAAAATCGTTGTAGCCTTCTGCTATCTTGCTAACCATCCAGTCTGCCTTGGCCTTAGGTGATCCGTTACCTAAACCGGTTATATTCTTTAAAGGTATGTTTAGCCCTTCTGACTTTAGGAATTCATGTATTGCCATAGCGGAATTCGCAGGCCTTGCAGTTAAAACAAATATGTCTTTGTTAGTATACTTGCCTTTTTTCTTTTGCGCTTCGCTAAACAATGGACCTAACTCGCCTTTCACTACTTTACTAAACTCACTAAAATCAAACTTTACGCCTTGCGCTGCCATTGTCTCCGACTTAGAGGCAAATTGAGCAGCTGTTAGCTTACCTTTTCTACCATCGGCAGTAACGTATAGCACATTACTTTTTGTGCGAGCCAGTGTGTCATCAAAGTCAAATACGCTAATACCTTTAGGCGTTATAGAGGGTTTAAGTCCTTGCGCTATTGCTTCATTTTGCATATTAGCTTTTTCTATCTTAAACCTATCAAGATCTGCTTTCTTTTTAGCTCTTATAGATGCTTCTTTTTCTTTTAACAAATCCTTAGCGGGTCTCAGATCCCACGCAAAAACATTTTGTTGATTAGCCTTAGGCAAAAGTTTAACCCTAAGATCTTTACTCTTGTTGTTTCGGCCAAACGCATCAACTAAGTTTAATAAAGTACGTTCTTCTAACCATTGCTCGTGATACTCTAATATTTCATCAATTTTAGCGTCTAGCTCTGCGTCTGTTAAATTATCAAAGCCTAGCTCAGCAAGTTCAAGCATGGTACCTGCGTTATCCGCAAGGTGTTCTCCTTTTATGTTTAATTGCGGCCCGTCTTTAAAAGTTATATAAGATAATCCAGTTAAAGATCTAAACCCTCTTAAGGCACTGGTTTGCGCTTGGAAAAGGTTTATAAAAGATTCTGAGCTTATACCGCCAGCGGATCTACGCATTTCTATTAGCTTTTTTACAATGTGCTTTAGTAATATTTTATTATGTATATTAGCTTCTCTTATCTCTGGAATTAGCTTTTCGTATTCTTTCTTTTTTTGTGCAGCGGTTTTATCGCTTTGTAAAATATTAATTATTTTAGGTATTATACCGGATTTGGGGTGCATAGGAGATACCTTGCTCATGTCAAGTTCTTGTGGTAATCCCTTGCTAGCTTCCTGATCGCTTCTTAGCTTTTGCAGCGTTTTGAAGTATATGCCTTCCTCCCCTTTCCTAGGTCCTTTTATTTTGCTAGCTGCTGGATCAAGTAATCTATTTATAAATCCTAGTCCAGCAAATCCTATTTTATTGGTTATATCAAAACCTAACCCAACTCCCACTTTAACCATGTCTCTGGCAAAGGCGTCTAGTTGTTCTTTTGTGCTGTATTTAGCTGTTAAAGCTCTACTTGCTAATTCTTTTACTTCGTTAGGAATTTTTGATGATATTTTTAGCCTGTCAAGGTATCTTAGAGCATTGGGTGCCGGGAATAATCCTTCGTTCCAAGCGTCTCTGACAACCTTTCCTACCCCTGGGTACCGAGTATACGGTCTTTTATCTATTATGATATTCCCCTGCGGATCGATTACATTCTCTATACCTACTTTTTGAGATAGCCTAAGCAAAGTCAATGCTTTCTTAGCAAAAGAGTTAGAATACTTTACGCTGCCTCTTTCTGAATCATTCGCTATTTGTTCTACAAGGTTTTCGGCAAGCGCCACGCTTTTTGCTCTCTGATTGTTTTTAAAAGCCTCGCTTATTTCACTATCAGGATCTACTAATTTCGCGTTAAATATTTCAAGGCTCATTTCCGCAGCCATTATCTTAGCTAACGCTTCTTTTCTACCTCTTATAGGATTACCCGTTTCTGTTAAAAATTGAGCTAAATACGCCTTGTCATCAATAACCTCATCTACTCTAAGATAATTAACTATGTTTGGATTTCTTCTTACAAGCAACTTGCCATCAGTTCTACCAGCAAGAGCAGTACTTGTTTTTTCTCTGTCCGCTTCTTTGCCAACCCAGTCTGGATAAGAAAGCCATTTGCCATCTACTTTTTTGTCTATAGCCTGAGGTATTCCTCCTTCGCCGTCTTTACCCATTAGCCATGTGGTTGTCATGTTTTGCAACACAGCTTTTTTAGTTTTAAGTAAAAATTTTCTAAGCTTTAAATCTTTTTTGCCTCCCATGGCTGTCTTAAGATCTATATCAGCCTGTGTACCCATTTCAGCTATTATCTCCGCTATATACGGAGCTACTGTGCGATTACCAGAAATGGCTTCATCCATCCTAGATTTCAAGGTACGAAGCACCATTTTTAACTTAGCCTCTATTGCATCAACAACTTCACCAGGTACTACGTTGGCCTCTATAAGACTTCTGTACTTAGGCTTTTCTTTTACTTCATTCGAACTTTCGTCTGCGGCTATACCTTTAGCATTGCTAACGTCACTAGCTTCGTTTAATTCTTTTCCTTTTCTTAACTCGGTAAGAGCTTCTTTAATTCTGTTGTTTAATCCAAATTCACTACCTATAATATATCCTCCGAAGTCATCGTTACCTTGGGGATTTTCTTTTGTTTTAGGTTTAAAATTAAGAATGTTTTTAATATACTGAACACCTATAGTGGCATCGTAAAATTCTTTAGAAGTTTTGCCGTAAATATCGTTTTCCACGATACCCATTTTAGCAATTTGTTTCTTAAACAATGGAAACAGCATCCCGTCTTGAAAAGCTACTATAATTTTGCCGGCAACTTCAGGCCATTCGGCAGAAGTCATATCTTCAGGTATCATTTTGTTTATAGCGTCACCTATTAAAACTTTTTCTTTTTTTAGCGCTTTAGCTTTTACATTATCGGTTTTAGGCTTAGGCTTAGGCTTAGGCTTAGGTTTTGCTTCTACCTTAGGTGGATTTTCAATGTTTTCGTATTCCTCTTCTAGCTTTGCAATTCTTCTGTCGTGAGTATCCTGATCTATCTCACCAAGCATTAGCTCGTCAGTTATTGCATCAATCTCCTCATCGATAGCTTCCATTCTATCCTCCTCCGCTTCGGTAAGATTTCTAGATTTAGATAATTTTCTGCCTGTTGCACTTGTTTTTTCGCCTCTTTTTAACCTTATTGAGTTTTTTCTAGATATTTTTCCAGACTTTATGCTTGATTGATAATCTCTAATAAAATCAAAAACATCTTGGCCACTTCTAAATTCTATCTTAGGAAATCCTTTGCCTTTAAATACGTCAGCTATTGCTTTACCTATTTTAACCCAATTAGATTCACCTATACTATCAAAGTCAACTTCACCTTTTGCCACCATATCAGAAAAAGCCGTAAGCCATTCGTCTGGATTCTGTTCTACATAACCCTTTGGATACCCAGCTAGCCTGGCTTCTATTGCCTCTAATACATATACTCTTTTACCCGTCTTGCTGTTGGCGTAAACTGATCTTGTGTCTTTTAGTATAGTTTTAAACTCTTCAACGATTTTTAATATTTCAGGATTAGATGTAAATTCTGCTTTTAGTATTTTATGAAGTAGTTCGTGAGAGGCCGCCGACACAGCTTTAGTATCAGCTGCCACTTCTAAGTTTATAACTATTTGGCCAGTAGCAGGATCAAAGAATGCGTCAGATTTAAGATCTACTTCCTTTTTATCTTTTCTAGCGGCTTCTTTTAATTCTGCTGTAGTATTAAAAACCACTACTCTTTGATTATTCCCACCTATTCCATTTTCTACTTTGGTTCCTTTCTTGTCAAGTATTTTTTTAACAATAGCAGCTTCTTTTTCTATAGCTATTTTAGCCGCCGAGTCAGTCAAGGCTTGAATTTCAGCTTGCTTTGCTTTTATTTGCTCATCAATGCCTGAAGCAAACGAATCTAAATAGTTTTTCTTTTTATTTTGTAAATCATTTAATTGTTTTTGAGCTCTCGCTATTTCTATAAAGCTTTCTGGTGTTTGTTGTATAATCCAGGGTGGCATTTTATTTTCTGACTCTACAGCAGCTTCGGCGTCAAAAATAATAGCGTCAACTTGCTCTTGAGTAGCAACGCCTGATTTTACCATTTCCGCATATCTTTTCTTTGAACCTTCTATATCTTGCCCAACGTAAAATAAACTTTCTAACCTTTTGTAAGGATTTTGTTTAAACCCTGTTTTAACAGTAGTTGTGCCGCCTAAAAGACCACCAGCCGCAAAAGAAAGCACAGTAGTGTCAATAATGTCTTTCATGCTATACGTGTTCTTCATTAAATCGAAACCCACTTCTTTATTAATGCCTTCGTTTACCAACAAGTATTCTCCGGCTTGCTGTATGTTTTCTTGTATAACCTCTTTAAACCCTTCTTCACCAAAAGCTATACCAAATGATTTAGCTCCTCTAGCTACATTAGCAAGGCTTTCTTTAAATCCTTTTGCAGCTTCTTTGCGAACGCCGTTTTTGGCGTAGTCATTTACTAGCTTGCCTATAACACCTGACTTAGACACTAGCTTGTCTAGCGCTTTCATTGCGTTTACACGGGGGTTAATAGGGCCTGTAACTGCGTACAATAAAGCCATATCCGATTGTGCGATTGTAGCTAAGTCTTCTGCCTCAGCATCGCTTAGCCCTGCTTTTTTAGCGGCTCTTATAGTGTTTTCATAACCAACCGATGCTCCATAAAGAGATTGAAAAACCGCAGCATTAACTCTTTCTGGTGTTAAAACTTTAGTAACAGCCTTAGGGACACTTCCGTAAAAATAATTAAAACTAGATAAGCGGTAAGCTTTTTGGGAAGCGGCAACAGTTTTGTAACCTCTAGATGCAGCGAAACCTTTGGCTAACAGTTTGCCCCCTTGCTTCATACCTATCCCCACCCCTTTTTGGCCAAATAGTTGGAATATTATATTACCAATAACGCCCGCTGTCATTCTAACGCCACCCCTTAGATTCCAATCCTTCATTTCAGTGCCGTCTTGGTCTATTTTCTTACTAATAGCCTCTACTTGAGCGGCAGGCATGGTGTCATATATATCAAAGCCATCGGTTATGTTAGATATATTGCCTTTTGCATCTTTTATATATGTTTTTCCGTCTACCTCTAAACCTAAGCCCTCTACAGATAAGTAATCCAACGTGCCTAATTCGTCCCCCATTTCCGCTAAGCGCATACTATTTCTACCCCTTTTGGCAAAAGTGTCATACCCAGCTAAATCAGCTATCCAGTACAATGAATCCAAAGCCGCGTCGGCGGCTCCTACAAATGTTTTTTCGGCTATGTCGTATATTATATTGTCTTTTGCTAAATTAGTGGGTACAACGCCGATTCTTTTATTTTTTTCTTCAAGGCGCTTCGCTTTGTCTTTATCGTTTTTAGCTTTTAAATTATAAAAGTTGTTGTTTTCGTAAGCCTGTAATTTTTTATAATCAAAGTTAGTAACCTTATGGGGCTCTTTTAGGGCCTCAATGGTTTTGTTACCTTCTATTATTTCTGAAAGGTCTAGCCTTTTGTTTGTTCTTTCATCTTGCTGGTACATGTAGGCATTTAACATATCCGACAAAGCAAGCTCTTTGGATATTGAGCCATCAGAAGATGCGCCACCTGAATATACACCCTCTTTCACATCGCTTTCAAAGTCTTTTGAAAATTCGTTTACGTTTAAAAAACCCTGAAAGTCAGATACATTTACACCTAAATCATTTAGTTCCGCAGTGTTGTAATAAGAATCTACAAAGCTATTGTCTTCAATGCTGTTGTAGCGCATGTTTTGGAATTCCTCTTCTAATTCCTCGTCTATTATTATGTTTTCGGCTATTTCTTTATCTGTAGTGCCGTAGTATTTATAGTCCTCCCCCGAAGCCAATGAAACCTGCTCTCCTGCTTTATTTATTTTGTAACCTCTTTTTGCTGCTTGCTTTCTGTCGGCGTAATTTTCCGGGTCTGATCCGAATCCTGTTTTGTAACCGTCTGCCATCTGCATTAGCTGCTCAGTAAGAGTAAGATCTTCTTGTTCTTGAAATTCAGCATACAAAGGAGTTAATGTTGCTTCTACTCTTTCCGCATAAGCCTCGTCTGTTTCTCTAGGGCGTTGTTCTCTAGGGTTATTTTTATAAAAGTTATAATCTCTGCCTTCTTTTATTCTTCTAGCTCTGGCGTCGTCATACGAGTTTGCTCCATCCGATGAACCATCTTCCGAGATTGAATCCCCATTTGATGCTGGGTTGTTTACTGGAGTTGCAGACGCATCGGTCTCCGCAGCTCCGTTCTGAAAATCATAGTTTACATCTATGTTATCTGAATTGTCAAAAAGCCAATCATTTTCTTCTTCTTCTGAGAAATTAGATGTATCTACTACTTCTCCGTTATTTAATTTATATTTAGGCATATTGCTATTTATTCATTACTTCATTATATACTCTCATCACTTCTTTTTTGTATGCTTTATCCCCGTCCATATCTTTGGGATAGTTTTTTCTATTTACCTGAGCCTGAGCTTTCTTCATTATATCAAGTTTTATTTTAGGATCTTTTTTAGGATTTTTCATGTCCCCTTCAACAGCCTTTACAATGTCGTTAGGATCAATATCAGACTCTGTATCCGTACCATCCCTTCCTTGAGCATTTGTAGGCCCGCCAGGAGTTGGTCCTACGTATATATATATTGGAGGTTTTGTTTTATCTATGTTGATCCATTTTTGATATTCCCCTGCTCCTTTATCCGCACCAGGATGGTCTGGACCAAGATCTTGTGTGTCTTTTACTTTTGAATACCCTTTAAATTTGTCCCTATTTTGATAAGCCTGACTGTTTGCGTAACCTTCGTTACCTACGGCTACTCTTGACTGTACTAACCTGTCTATTGCTTGCTGTCGGACTTGCTGTAGCACTTCTGGTGAGTCTGGATTCTCTTCCCATAGTTTAGCTAAGTCTTCTGTTTTAAAGTTGTCATTGAAGTCGTATATAAACGATCTTAGTGTGTCTTGATTGCCTAAAGCTTGCTGCAATTCTAATCTATATAAATCCTGTGCATCTGCACCTACTTTTCTGCCTGCATTAAAAACTGCTTCATTTCCTTTAAGCAGCTCTCCCCCAAATTTATAATCTTTAAATATAGGGCCTTTGTGATCATTCCATAGTCTAACTGATCCGTCTATTTCAAAACCTAGGTTACCCCCTTGTTGTATAGAAAAAGGAACATTTAATCTTTCGTCATTAATGCCATCCCCGTCAGAGTCTAAGAAACCGTATATAGCTAAATTTTCTCTGGTGTTATTTACTGGGTTGCCATCTGATATAGCACCCGTCATCATATTTTCTGCAAAATCCACCTTGCTTTCTTTGTAGGATTTTAATTGTGCAGCTAAATTAGTAAAACTATTGTTTACACCGTTCATAATATCCACTTGCTCCATGTATTCCGGAGAAGTGGTGTCATCCATGTTTGCTACCATAGTAGCTGCGTCAGCATACTTTGTTCTTTCGTTTGCTAAAAAGGTTCTCATAGCCGCAGTTTCTTGCGGAGAAAAAGAAGTGAAGTCGATGTTTGTTTTCATCTTACCCATTAAAGAATTAACTCTATTTTGGTAAGCTTGGTTTGTTGATTCTGTTCTAGAGGGGGATCTTTGATAAGTTGCAGAGTTGAACCCTTTAGCCACTTCCGCCCCCACGTCTATAAACTTGCTAGCTACTTTAGCAGCCCCCGCTATTAATTGATTATTTGCCATAGTTTATCTACTTTGTGCCGTTCATAAAATTCTGTGGACCTGCGTCCATCATACCACCTGACGCCGCTGAAGCTGCTGCACCCGCTATACTACCAACTCCCCCTATTATGGATTGCGTCGCTGCATCTCTTGCCGCATTCGCCGCACCTAGCCTATTCTGGGACATGCCCAGCATCGTATCTACTTTATCTTTTTCTGCAGCACGAGAATTATATGCTCCTTGTATTTCGTTTTGCTGTAACTGCCCAGCCATTTGTCTTTCAGCAGCTTGATTACTGGATTCTTGTCTACCTATATCAGCAGAACTTTGTATAGCCGCATTGCTTTGTGCTCCTGCCATTGACTGAGCTAAAGCCGCAATTCCAGATCCCCCAGCAGCAGACGATAGATTGTCCATTGTATTAGCAAATCCCGAAGCTTGTTGTTGAGATTGAAATTCAGCTGCCTGTGTGTTGACCGTTAGGTCTTCCATAGTATTTTCTACGTTTGTATGTAGGTTAGAGGTGTCAGCTCCTTCCATTCTTGCTTTGTTCCTGTTAAATTCTGTCTGCGCTGCCGCTTGTTCTCTTTTTCTTTTGCCGCTGCCTATCATTCCCCCTGCAATTCCCGCAAGACCTGATACAGCGCCGCTTATAGCTCCTATCATATACTTTTATTTTATTATTATACTTTTATTATTACGTGTTATTTGCTACTATCAAATATTTCAGACCCGACTAAAAACAATTCGGCGTAGTCTATTGAATCATTCTTAAATTGAGCCTCAGCATAATAGCCTTTTAGCCCACTGGTGTTTACCAATGCTGTTTTACTAAATAGTATAAAACTACTTGTGGTTAACGCTGTATCAACAGTGCCTACAAGCTGAGGTAAAATATCTACCTTCATTTGATTAATCGCTCTAGTTATTTCGGTTATAAGGCCCAATCTTATTAGATTTGTGCCATTAACGTCATTTGTATAATAAGCGGTATCGCCTACTTGGACTGAATCGTTTATAGGGAAGGGAAATTGCAAGGTTATTATTGGCATAGTTTTTTATTTTATAATTCGTCACAGTTAGCACAGCTACCGTACACTCCAGTGCCATTATTAACAGCTGTATTTATGTATGTTGTGGCAGCCGTGGTGGATGTGCCGGTTATTCTTACGCAATACTCCGCGCCGTTCACAGTGTCTTTAACCACTACTACATCGTTTATATTATAAGCAAGCGTAATTGGAGCTAAGCCCGTAGAAGGGTCATTAATCCAGCCTTGATACATGTCTATGTTAAATGCTGTAGTCGTCGTACAATCCACTGCAGAATATGATCCCGCTCCGACTAGATAATTATCTAAATCTAATTCACTTATAACGCTAGGTGTTCCGGTTTCATCAATACTAACAATCACAGAAGCGGTTAATGTCCTAGGAGAAACAGAGTTGTCTACTAAAAAGCTATGAGATTGCACACCAAATTCGTATAATGGATTATTTTGGTTTTGATTAGACCATTCCCCAGGATTAGGTATTCCGCCCAGATTTATATTCTCGTTCGAGGTTGCTACTACTTGGTACGTGTAAAAATTGGTAGAAGGAACTATGTTTGGTATAAACGACAAGGAGGTTATGGGTAGGGGAGTAATTATATCAGGGTTAGTGGTTGTAAACCTAAGCCCTAAAGTTGTGTTAACATATTGGTATATTGTTATTGTAGAAGGTTGCCCCGCTGGAGTGTCAAAAGTAGATGCTAAATCCCCTGACAAAGTAATTGTATATGTTGTGTCGACGTTTACGCTAGGAAAATTAGCTGCTATTGTTGTTGTGCCGGTGGAGTCTAACACCCCGGATGTCGCTGCAATTGGTATTCCCAGCCCAGTGGATGTAGACAATAAACTCCACGCCGCTCCTTCTATACCGAATATACTAAAACTTGTGTTTAATCCTCCAGAAGGCACGTTGCCTCCTATAGGAAAAGAGTAAGAGTTTATTTTTACCGGAGGATTATATACTACTACACCATGTGCACTTAAGCATATTTTATCCCCCGTGACATCGCTTGGTGGAAAAGTATAGGCTATTGTAAAAGTTACGCTTATTAAATTTCCGGCGCTGTCATAGCCTTTTGTGTCCGTTATAGTGTAACTATTAGGATCTCCTATAACAACTGATAAAGAAGGGGCTACTGGAAAATAATGTGCGGAATCAGCGTTTACAAAATAACTTGCAACCACAGTGCTGCTTGCCCCTACAGTATTACAAGCGCTATAAGCTACATCAGCTCCTCCCGGAACAGGTGATTTGCAATTACTTACATCACATTGTGATACAACCCCTGAAACGCATATTTGTTTTTCTACGGCAGATCCCTGAATACAAAGAGATATAAGCACATCAGCACTAGGCATCACACTGGGCGTAATGTAAGTAATAACGCAATCTACATTCAAACCATTTTGAGTAAAAACAACGCTATTTACATAAGTTGGCAAAGGCGTTATGGGCGCGAAGTTGGATGCGGTTACAGTATACCCGGTAGCAGGTGTTATTAGTAAAGAAACAGACGGTTGCGCTATTGTCCAGTCAACGCCAGCCGTTTCATTAAAGCTTACTACGCTTACTGTGAAGTTATTAAATGCCATAATATTTGTTTAAATTGCTAATAAATTTTTACGGAGTTGAACAATTCGGGTCCGCTTGGTTTGTTACCGTAAATACTGTTTGAGGCGGAACTGTTATCACACTAGGATTACCTATACCCTGAACATTAAATTCCTTAGTGTCCACATTAGTATTACAAGAGCTTAAGTAAAAAGTGTCCATGCCCTTTATATAATTAAACTTCTTTCCTTCTTTGTCTAAGAATTCTTTTATTTGTCCCTCTTGCAAATCTGTCACTATAGAGCTAACATACCACCCTTTAGTTTCCTGAGAAGATGCTGGCGTTAAATTTTTAGCTTGTACTTGCGCTAAGGTATAAAGTCTTTCGCTACCCGTTAATTTATACAAAAATTCTTTAGCCTCGGTACCGCTATAGTTCAAAGTTTTATATCCCTTGACTACGGCTGGATTTTCATTAAGGATGGTATTAAAAGAACTCTCGTAGTACGGTCCAGCAGATGCGTCACCAGGTCCGATGCCATAAAAAGTATTGTAAGCGGTGTTCAATCCGTGTTCCCATATTCTACCGTTTTTAAATGTGTAGTATATGTTATTAAGATAAGCCGCTGCCTCCGGTATATAGACTTTTCTTGAAGTAAACCCATTAATCTGCTCTTTGAATGATATTGTGGTGCTGTAGGTTGGCAAAGTGTTTATAAATTGATTGCACGCGGGATCTCTATTTAATCTATCAAATTCCCCTGCACCTAAAGTTTGTTGCCAATAAGGGGTTAAAGATTTTAGCGTTATATTATAGTTTCTTTTTCCAACGTCCCACGATCCCAGTATCGTAGTATTAACCGGTAGGTTGTCTGAAAAGAATGAGTGCATGCCATAATCAGATACATCGGTAATACCATCACCTGAAAGCCTAAGCACTGCTCCTTTGTTTGCGTCGGTGTAATACATTCTAAAACCGAACTCAGCGAATGATTCAGGGTTAGTAGCTATACCAAATTCCCCTTGAAATGTTATAGTTTGACCCAGTACCGCAGCGTTAGATGTTAAGTTAGTGCTGCCGTCCGCATTAAATAAAGCATCTTTCTTAGCCAATATTTTCATTGACTTGTTTTCGCATAAGGTAATTAAATCTGTGTCTCTTGTGTGTAGTTTTTGTATACTACCATACTCCGGATTTACATCTTTGGTAATGCTTTCTGCCTGTATAAATTGATTAAGGTTGTTGGTGCTTGAAGTAGAGTTAAATATTTGAGAGAATATAAGCCCCGTGGATCTGTGTTCTTCGCCGTAAGGCTCTTCTAATGTAGCAGAAGCTTTTACTCCGTTTTCTATTAAAGGTTGATTAAAATCATCTCTAATACGATCCGACTCAACTCCGTTTCCAAAAGAGTAACAATTAAACCAATTTAAAGCATGCGTTTGCCCATGCTGTGCCGCCGTATAAGCCCCCGGAACTTCCCAATATATATCTAATTCTGCAGCCTCTTTTGGCTCAGTTTCAAATATGGCAGGGTTGTCAGTAGTGAAACTATTATTGTCTTCTATTGTGTCTATAAATTCAATACCTATAAATGAATTTCCCCAATTAGTGGTGGTGCTTGACCAATTAGACATCCCCCCATCTTCTTTAGGTTTCCAATCCAAAGCAGCTACTCCATCTTCTACTCTCTGGAATTTTAGTGTCCAGTATGTAATTTGGTTAGACATGTGACTTCTTTTGTTTTTAGCGTTGTCACCGCACCACCAAGTATTTCTTCTTTGTTCATTTGTTGATTCAGTAATTCTGTAAACTGTACTTGGTATTCCTGTTATTGTACTGCCCGGAGCTTCAACAAAACGAAATCTTGCTCCAGAACCAATATTTAATTGCCTAAGCATTGCTGGGTTTCTTTCGGCTATACCTCCAGTCTGTCTCCACTCTCCATAACCTGCGGCATCCGCTAATCTCATAATGCCTGTTTCATCAACCCCGTTAAAAGGCCCCTCGCAATCTGTTTTTATGTAATTTATAAATAGCCTGCCCTTTGGGCCGTTGCCTTGCCCATCTGCGTTACGCCATGATCCATTCCAAAAGCCCTTGCTTCCTTGATTAAATTGAGCTTGATACAAAAATTCAAATGCTTTTCTAACGTAAACCGGTTCCGCTGCTGCCGCTGCTGCAATTTTTTCGGTTAGAATAGCGTCTTTGTTTACCTTAACAAAAAATCTACCTGTAAATTCCGGCTTATTCTCTGTTACAATTTCGTATAGGTTTAACAATAGCCCACCTACCGGCAATCCTGTATTAGGGTCAGATGCAAAGGCCATGTCGTCCCCAAAAGCTTCCGACACAACAATTCTCACAGGCGGGTTAGGAACGTCTGCTAAACCAAATGTTGATATTTTATAATAGTCGCTATTATTTCCTGGTGCACTTATTCTTAACACTAAGCCAGATATAGTCCTAGTTTCGGCCCCAAATGCGTTATCAAAATCCTCTCCGTTTATAAAAAATTCGTTAGACCCCACAGTAGGAGTAGCCGAACCGGTAGGAATAAGAGGAGCTGATCCCTTAGATAGCTTCGTGTCTTTTAAAAACTGAGGAGCTTCATTAGAAATAGCCAATACCTTGTACTTTGCCGCGGTGTCTTTTACGGGAGTAGCATTGTCGTGCTCTTTTTTTAATATAAGAAATGTTTCTTCGTCTACCTTATTTCTTTCAGAAGAAGGAAACGAAAGCCAAAGATTCCCGTCTTCCGCCTTATAAAACCTATCTAAGCATAAATTGTAATACGGCTGTGATGTTTCTTTTACATAATATTTAAAGTGTGTAAAAGGTTTACCTGTGTCATAGTAAGGCAAAGAGCTGTCTATCTTAACAGTTAGCTTCGTAGAAAAGCTAGCCTGATTTTTAGGTATGATTATAGCTCCTAGCGCACTAGTAAACACTGGAGTTGTTCTACCGTATTCGTCCATATAGGCTACACCTGCTTGATAAGTTCTTATCGACTTTACTGATTCAGCAACATTTAACCCGTTTATACTTGCTCCCCCTGCTAACGACGCGTCCGAAGATACTTCTCTTATATCTGTACCTACACTAAGCGCTACGTGAAGCTGCGAATTTTTAGCATACGGATTGTCTAGATTAAAGTTTTGTGTGTAATTACCGTATATTAATCTATTAGCGGTTATTTCCTGCGCTTTTGCTTTTCTAGGCACGTTATCATAAGGTCTTAATATTTGATTTGACTTTACAACAGACGTTATGATTTCCGTTTTTATATTAAAGTTATTTGCCTCCCACTCTGCATCTTCAGGCGTAAATGAATCTACCACATATACGTTAGGATTATTTGTAGCCTTATACAATATATCTATAGTATCTACATCAGGAGGAATATCAGTTGGTCTAAAATTTGATATTTCAAGTTGCCTAATGGTATTAACCATTCCTAGGTTATATCCATTTTTAGGATTGTATTCAAACTCCCCTGGCAAAAAAGCTGGATTTGAAAAAGGCGAAAAAGCTGATATTTGATTGTTGTTATACTTGTACCTGTACCCAAACCTAGCAAACCTAAATTCAAAAAACGGGTCTTCTTGTTCTAACACTACCTCAAATTCTTTAATAACTTCGTCATTGTTTTCGTCGCCCTCGCCCACAGAAAGTATAGTCACAATAGCCCCTGTTTGAGTTGCGTTAGGGGTAGATGGTATTACAGACACTACCTGTGCTCTAATATTAGAGTCCTCAGACAAAGGCTCATTCCCTGCAAAAGAAAATACTAAATAATCTCCGGGTTGGTAAAAAGGGGGGTTTTGTTGTGGGATCCACGTCATTGTTTGCGGCCCATCTTCCGGCGTTAACCCTACATATATAGGGTTTAAAGGATCAGTACCGATGTTTTTAACAAAAGAAAAGTTAACTTTTGTCTCTATGGTAGCTGGATTACCATTGTTGTCAACCCTAGTTGTAGAGCTAGCTGTTATCGTAGGAGGCTGCAATGGATATTTTTTTATTACAGTAATGTCTTGTTCAATAAAGTCACGACCATATATTTGCGAATGCGTTAAAAAATCTACCGTAGATCCTATCCAGTCTTTTATAGTTACACTTTTAGGCTCGGTTTGATTGTCTGTCCACATTAATATGCCCTCCAGCACGTTAACACCTGTTATTAAATAATCTTTACTAAAGTTTAGTATATTATTAGCGTCTACTATTAAGGGAGCTACAACTTTTGTAACGTCATTGTAGTAGGCTATGGCGCTAACCTCGTCGCTTTCTATAAACCAGTATATATTATCTGTATTCCTATCTGTTACGACCCCTACACAAGAAGCGTTTGTCAAGTCAGATATATAATTGCTTGTCCATACTGTTCTAACTTCGGTAATAGGGTTATATGTTTTGTACGCTAATTCCAGGTTACCCTTTATGTTTTGAAAAGTACCAACTTGTGAGCTATCAGAAGATGCTAACTCTAAATTTAAGGCATCTCTGTATTCCCCGTTAGGAACAAGTCTTTCGTCAAGATCCTTGTTCATTTTACCTGATGTAAACGTGTGTATTAACTCTGCCATTTAATTCTAGTGTTTAATCCATTTTGATTGATTTCTAAATACTTGAGCCATTAAGTCTGACTTAAGTTCTGACAATCTAATCTTGGCGTTTCTTCTTGCTGCCGAAGCAACTTTTCTAAATCTAGCGACTAAGTATTCTTGTATGTTAGCCCTTGTAGACAGTATAGAGTAAGCTATATACTTTTCTATTGCATCCATTGCAAACTTATGAACAGTCATATCTTCTGCTGTTCCCAGTCCGTCACTTACGTATTTTAGCGTAACTATTCTACCTCGTATATCTGAGCTAAATCGAATTACATTGTTTATTTTGTCCACGTAAAAAGTTCCATTTGCTTGAGCTTGCTCAGGATTTATCCCGTATCTTCCGCCATAAGCATATAATGCTAATAGGTCTGGATTGTTTACTAAATCAAAGTTACCTCCTCCTGAGCCACCTAATGGATAGCTACTACTCGAGTTCCATCTTTTTAGCGTTTCTGATTCCGCTGCAAGAGGTATATTACCATTTTGATCAAAAGTGTATTCGTACGTGTTATCTTGTATTATTGCATTTGGATTGCTTGACAAATCCGTCCTATATATTATTCTTTCTATACCTCGACTATCCACCCAAGAAAGCTTGGTGTAGTTAACATAGTCTTGCGGTAAAATCATATACAAGCCGGGCGGGCATTCTATTTCAATAGACTTCTCCTGCGGCAATGTATCAAAGCTAAACTCTTGAATAGCTCTTTGAGCCCAATATGCAACATCAGTTCTTTTTACTTTTGTTATTAACTTGTCTTGCCCAACATAAGCTACTATAAAATTGTTTATAATATCTGTTATACTAACAAACTGATAATCTCCGTAACTTTCATCTCCACTATCCCATACCCCGTCAGGGCCTAAGTAGTATTCTTCCGGTGTTTGATTTATTAATGCCATATATTACGCTTTTTCTTGTTGATTGGTTTGCCCTTCTATTTGATTCGCTATTTGGTATAGCCCGATGTCTTTAACTAAAAGCCCCGCAAATTCTAATATTTTAATAACTAGTTCTGTTTCTTCAGACTCATGGAGCTCAAAGTTCGTGGATTCATTTGCATTATACAGCGCTTCTCCGAAAACCATTTGATATGCCCAAGCTACTTGAGAAGGTTCTTTTATATAATTACACGTAACACCCGTAGTTAACTCGCTATCACCATATACCCTATAACCAATGTAGTCAGCTATAAATATCGGTCTTGAATTAGATGGTTTTGTGTAAGGTGATTGGTTTATGT
>ERZ887851.1651-NODE-1651-length-18770-cov-71.939140_pt1 | contig 18770 bp, 21 predicted proteins | sample MGYA00521100_ERZ887851 | MGnify/ENA primary metagenome ERZ887851 (study PRJEB32303, sample SAMEA104408602) | aquatic metagenome | biome: Brackish water; feature: Pelagic; material: water | place: Baltic Sea | collected 2014-06-06T16:11:00 | depth 11,444 m ...
CAGCCACAAACTCGCAGTCGTAGGCACTGCAGCGGCTGCGATTAGCCAGCTGCAAGACCTGCTCGGACGCCACGGCCTGCGGGAGCTGGAGCAGGTCACGCAGCAGGTAGGTGGAGAGCACATTGCGCCACTCACTGCGCCAGAGCGGCGGTGCTGCTGGCTGGCCACGACGTTGGTGTCGACAACAATCAAGGCCGACCTTCGCGCTTGAAGGCATCGATCTCAGCCCGCCGCGGCGAGCCCGGCATGGAGCGCGTCGGGCAGGTTTTTGAGCGTGATGGTTTTGGCCACGGCAGCCAGCGAACTCATGGCGATCCCACCATTTTGGATCCGTTCTGGTGTTCGTTGGTTTGGTGGCTTGGCGTCGATGCTCGTGGGATGGAAGCGCTGCTGCCGGCCGCTGGCTTCTTAGGCTTACACGACCTGATAACTCCACCGGTGACAAGCACCGTCCCTCCCATCTCCGCAGCCAGCGGCGTCGATCCAGCGGCTCTGGAGCGCGCAGCTCGCCCCAACAGCCTGGGCCGCTACGGCCAGTTCGGCGGCCAATACGTGCCGGAAACCCTGATTCCCGCCCTGGCGGAGTTGGAGCAGGCCGCGGCTGAGGCCTGGAAGGATCCTGCTTTTACCGATCGGCTCAACCACCTGCTGCGCACCTATGTGGGGCGGCCCAATCCCCTCTATGAAGCCGAGCGGCTCACGGAGCACTACCGCCGGTCCGAGGGCGGCCCGCGCATCTGGCTGAAGCGCGAAGACCTCAATCACACCGGCGCCCACAAGATCAACAACGCCCTCGGCCAGGCGCTGCTGGCCCTGCGCATGGGCAAAAAGCGGATCATTGCCGAAACCGGTGCCGGTCAGCACGGCGTGGCCACGGCCACCGTCTGCGCCCGTTTCGGCTTGGAGTGCGTGGTGTACATGGGCGCCGAAGACATGCGCCGCCAGGCCCTCAACGTGTTCCGCATGCGTTTGCTGGGGGCCACGGTGCAGCCCGTCACCGCCGGCACCGCCACCCTCAAGGACGCCACCAGCGAAGCGATCCGCGACTGGGTGACCAACGTGGAGAGCACCCACTACATTCTCGGCTCGGTGGCCGGGCCCCATCCCTACCCCATGCTGGTGCGCGACTTCCACGCCGTGATCGGTGAGGAAACCAAGCGCCAGTGCCACGAGGCCTTTGGCCGCAATCCCGATGTGCTGGTGGCCTGCGTAGGTGGCGGTTCCAATGCCATGGGCCTGTTCCATCCCTTCGTGCAGGACACGGACGTGCGGCTAGTGGGGGTGGAGGCCGCTGGCGATGGCGTGGCCACCGGCCGCCATGCCGCCACGATCACCGAGGGCCGCGTTGGCGTGCTGCATGGCGCCATGAGCCTGCTCCTGCAGGACGAGGAGGGCCAGGTGAAGGAGGCCCACTCGATCAGCGCCGGCCTCGATTACCCCGGCGTCGGCCCGGAGCACAGCTACCTCAAAACCATCGGCCGGGCTGAATACGGCGCCGTGACAGACACCGAGGCGTTGGACGCCCTGCAGCTTCTGTGTCGCCTGGAGGGCATCATCCCGGCCCTGGAAACGGCCCACGCCTTCGCCTGGCTGGAGAAGCTCTGCCCCACCCTGGCCCCTGGCACCGAGGTGGTCCTCAACCTCTCGGGCCGCGGCGACAAGGATGTGAACACGGTGGCCGAGAAGCTCGGCGACCAGATGGAAGGGTGAGCCCCAGCCGGGTAATCATGACCGCAGTGCAGCGGCCTGCCCGTGCCTAATCCCTTGTCCCCGCAGCTCGCAGCCCTAGCTGATCAGGGCATCCGCTGGGTGGCAATCACCTGGGTGAACCATGCCGGTGCGGCGGTGCGGTTGCCCGCGAGCTTGGCTGAGGCGTCTGCCGCATTCGCTGCCAGTGCCCTGCTGCGCCAGGCCTTTGGGGAGGACCTACACGCCAGCCTGCTGGATAGTCAGGCCGCCGAGGTGCGCCGCTGCGCCGGCCTCGGCGATGCTGCCCTGGCTGCGGGGGATGCCTGAGTGTGCCCGGGTTGAGGGGGCGGGTATCGCGTTGGCAACGGCTGCGCTACCAGGGGGTCGATGGCGATGGCCAGCCAGTGGATCGTTGCGTGGAGGGGTTCCATGCCCGGGTGGTGCAGCACGAGTGTGACCATCTCGATGGCGTGCTTTTCCCTGACCGGCTCAGTGATCACACCGCCTTCGGGTTCATTCCGGAGTTAGAGACCGCAGGGCTGATTCCAACGGTCCCCGCTTAGGGATACCTTGCCTGGAGCCACAGCTGCAGGGGGCGACGGCGGATGCCGACGATGTAGGAATCCTGGGCAGCGGGTTTCATCCCTGGCCAGGCCAGTTGAATTGATGCCCGAACACGGAGTAGAGCACCTGCCAGAGATTGGGTTGTTGCTCAAGCGCTTTGGCCGCGTCGGTTTCGATCGCGCTGCGTTGCTCCGGGCTCAGACCCAGGCCGTTGGCCAGACGGTTCAAGATGGCATTCTCCTGTTCGCAGATGAAGGCATCGTCCTGCGGCTGTCTCGATGCCGAAGCCACCATCAAAGCGGTTTTCATCGCCAGTTCCCGTTGGTCCGGGTTCACCAGCACGGCCAATTCCTCAATGGAGGATGGATCGGACACCTGATCTTCCCAGGTGACGAATTTGGCCTGGAGTTTGTATTGCTCGCTTAGCGACTCCAGAAGACTTTCTTCTTCAAGGGAGACCCCACCGTCGGCCAGCGCGACCAGGTTGAGAAGTCTTAGGATCACTCCTGCCGATTGGAGATCCACGCGGGTGTTCGGATTGGACAGGTCATCAGGGTACTAATGGTGGTTGGGAAAATATTGAGTTAACCCAAAAGCCTTTCCAGTGCCTGGGCCACCGAGCCCACGGCGGCTCGGGCCGTGGCGTAGGCCATGCGCATTGGCCCCACTAGGGCCACCTGGCCCACGCCGCCGTCGCCGCTGCGGTAATTGGCCTGCACCACGGCGCACTGGTGCAGGGCCCGGTGGGGATGCTCAGCGCCGATCCAAATACCTGGCTGGGGTAGGAGCTGTTGGGGCGCATCTTCAACCAGCTCCACTAAGGGACGCAGGCTGAGGGTCTGGCTGAATTCCGGCTGGGCAAGCAGGCCAGCCAGCCCCGTCGCCAAAGCGCCTTCGCCCTCTAGCTGTCGCGACTGCCCATGGCTAGCCAGGGCTTGGCGCAGCACGGCGCCGCTGCTGGTTAGGTGGGAGGGCAGGGCGGCCCAGTCGATACTGCCGCTATCCAGCTGGACCGCGACCCAGCGCTCCAGGGACGCCAGTTCGGCTACTGCAAGGCAGGGCAGCCGCAAGTTGAGGCTGCTGGCTGTGGAGCCCCCCTCCACCAGGAACACCAGCAGACGTTCACCACTGGCCACTAGTCGTAGGGCCTGCAGCTGGGACTGCTGACGTTGGGGCCTGGTGATCAGGCTGAGCAGGCCTGTGAGATCTGCCAGGCGCCGGCTTAGATGCAGCAGCAGATCGTCGAGTGCTGCCCACTGCAGGCTGAGTCCGGTGAGTTCGCGCTCCAGCTGCAGGGCGGCCGCACCTGGCGCGGGCAGCAGCTGATCAACGTAGGTGCGGTAGCCCTGCTGGCTGGGGATTCGGCCAGCGGAGGGGTGGGGTTGGGTGAGCAGGCCACGCTGCTCCAGGGCCCCCATGGCTGAGCGCACCGTCGCCGGGCTGGCCTGCAGGCCAAAACGGCGAACCAGGGTCTGGCTGCCCACCGGCTCCATCGTGTCGACGTAGTGGCGCACGGCGAGCTGCAGTACTTCCTGCTGCCTGGCGGGCAAGGGCCTGGGTGAGGCGGACTGCAAGCGGGCGCCGCAGGAGTGAGGCGATCGTACGCAGCCCAGCGGGGCTCAGTAGCGGGGTACGGCCGGATCCACCTCCACACTCCAGGCGTCGATGCCCCCTTGTACGTTCCAGACGGCAGTAAAGCCGTGTTCCTGCATCAGCCAGCAGCCGAGATGCCAGCTGCGCACGCCGGCGTGGCACAGCACGGCCACGGGGCGGTCGCGGACGAGCAGCTGGTTGAGCTGGCCAATCCACTCGTTAGATCGGCCCAGGGGCAGATGCACCACGGCATGGGGTAGACGGGCCAATTCCAGTTCGGTGTCTTCGCGCACGTCCACCAGCTGGATCGCCTCGCCCCGCTCCAGCCGCTCTTGTAGGTCGCTGGCCCGGATTGGCTGCGGTGTCGTCTCGATAGGTGCCATGGCGGGCAGACGGGGTGGCTTGGGGTCAAGATGGACCCATCCTGCGTGGGGCGCATGAAGGCCCGCCCGTTTTTGGCGGTCGTGCTGGCGGTGGCATTGCTGTTGCTGAGCCTGGCGGCTGGTGGCTGGTGGCTGGTGCTGCAGCGCTCCCCCCTGCAGCTGCAGCACCAGCAGCTGGTGTCGCCCCGGGCGGCCCGCTTTGTGCCTCGCCAAGCCGCCCTCAGCCTTTATTTACTCAGCGATGGCGAGCAGCCGGTGGGCTACGCCCGGGCGGTTGCGCCCCCCCGCCAGCGGCGCCAGGCGGCTGAGGCGGTAGCCGGCCTTAGGGATGGTGCTTTCGCCGCCGCCGGCCTCGACTATCCCGGCGAGCTGGCCCCCTGGTTGGGCCGCGAACTTGGCTTTGCCCTACTGGCCTCCGAGCCCGGGGCGGCGCCCGATGGCTGGTTGCTGGCCCTGCGCAGCCGCGACGCTGACGGCGCCCGCCGCTTCCTGCAGCGCTTCTGGCAGACCCGCAGTCTGGCGGGCACCGACCTGCAGATCAGCAGCTATCGCGGCATGGGCTTGATCAGTGGCCGTGGCGCCCTGGTGGGCACCACCCCGGTGCCGATCGCCACAGCGCTGATCGACGACGACCTGGTGTTGATCGCGTCGGGCCGGGGGGTGCTGGAGCAGGCCCTAGACGTCTCCCAGATCGATGAGCTCAACCAGGCGGCCAGCCCCCGCTTTAAGCAGGCGGTGCAACGCCTTGAGCAGGGGGCGCTGCTGCTCACAGCCCGGCCAGAAACCCTGGGGCCCTGGTTGGGGTTGCCGGGTGAGTTCACGGCGCCTGGGGTGGTACAGGAGCTGGTGGCCAGCCTGCGCCCCGACAACCGCTCCTTGGAGCTGGATGCCCTGCTGCAGTTCGCGGCAGATGCCGCAGTGCCGGCTCCCTCGGCTTATGCCACTGGGGAAATTGACCCCACAGGTGCAGCTTTATTAGCGGCCCTGCAGGGCCCCTCAGAGAGCTTGGCCCTGATCCAGCGCCCTGCCGCTTGGCCGGCCTATTGGCAGCCCCTGCTGGCGGCAGTGCTGCAGGCCGAGCCGGGATCGTTCCCGGCTTTGGTGACCGCCGCCGCCGATGGCCCGCTGCTGCGCAGTGAGGCAAGTCAGGGCTGGCTGCTGGGAACTGGCGCCGACCAACCGCCGCCGGAGGCCCTCGCAGGGGTGCTGGCCGCCGAGGGATTGATCGCCGCGCCGCTGCCGGTGGAAGGGGATCCCGATCTGCGGGTTTGGACCAGGCTGGAGGCTGGCCAGGCTGGAAGCCGATTCGCCCGCGGCGATGCCAACCAGCTGCAGGCCAGTCTTGAGGGTGCCCGCTCCAGCCAGGGCCGCCTGGCCTGGTGGGGCCAGACCCTGGCGGTGCTGCAGGAGCAGCGTGACTCCCGCAAGCCGCCCCGGCTGCGGCTGGAGCAGCTCGCCGGCCTCGATTTACCCCAGGCCCCCTTGCAGTGGGCTATGGCGGCGGGCCGGGCCCAGCCCCTGCTGCAGCGCTGGAGCACCTGGCAGCTGTTGTCGGCCCTGGCCGGCCAGCCCCTGGCCCCGGCCGTGCAGAGCCTGAGCCTGGGCTGGGAAGCGCAGCCTGACGCCAACCTGCACCTCAAGGCCCGCCTTGAATTCGGTTGATGGCTAGGGCAAAACTTGAACCGGTTGAGAGCGAACCAGTTCATCGCGAACTGCTGCTCTGGCGCCATGGCATCGCCGAAGATCGCCACCCTGATCGCCCTGATCAGGAGCGGGCCCTTATTGCTGAAGGCCGTCAGCGCACTGCGGCCGTGGCGGCTGAGTTGTGCCGCTTGCAGCTTCACTGTGATCGCCTGCTGAGCAGCCCCCTGCGGCGGGCGCTGCAGACCGCTGAAATTGGCGTGGCGGCTGGTTTGGCGCCGGCGCTGGAGTTGGAGGATCGCCTGGCTCCGGGGGGTGATCCGAGGCTGCTGCTGCAGGCGGGCCCTTGGCGGCGGCTTGGCCTGGTGGGCCATGAGCCAGACCTGGGCGAGCTGGCCTCGAGCCTGCTGGGGTTGCCGGCGGGCACGATTTCGGTGCGTAAGGCCGGCATCGTGCTGCTGCGCCTGGGCCCAACCGGCGCCAGCCTGGAGGCCCTAATTGGCCCACGGTTGCTGCGGCTACGGCGGGATGGCCAGCGGCAGCCGTAAGTTCGCCTTAGTGAGTGCGGTGGAGAAGCTTGGTAGTAACAGGAGCGGCGACCCCAGCCCCATTTCGGCCGGGTTTGGAAGGGGTGCCGGCTACCCAGTCGTCGATCTGCGACATCGATGGCCAGCGGGGGGTGCTCACCTATCGCGGCTACCCCGTAGACCAGCTGGCCTCCAGCAGCTCCTTTCTGGAGACGGCCTACCTGCTGATCTGGGGCGAGCTACCCACCGCTGAGCAGCTGCAGGAGTTTGAGCAGGAGGTGCAGATGCACCGCCGGGTCAGCTTCCGTATTCGGGACATGATGAAGTGCTTCCCCTCCGGGGGGCATCCGATGGATGCGCTGCAGAGCAGCGCCGCCTCCCTGGGCCTGTTTTATTCCCGTCGAGCCCTCGACAACCCCGAATACATCGTTTCGGCGGTGGTGCGGCTGATCGCCAAGATCCCCACGATGGTGGCGGCCTTCCAGCTGATCAGGAAGGGTCAAGATCCGATCCAGCCCCGCGACGACCTGGCCTACGGCGCCAATTTTCTCTACATGCTCACCGAGCGTGAGCCCGATCCGCTGGCGGCCCGCATCTTTGACGCCTGTTTGATCCTGCACGCCGAGCACAGCCTCAATGCCAGCACCTTCAGCGCCCGGGTGACGGCCAGCACCCTCACCGACCCCTATGCCGTGGTGGCGTCAGCGGTGGGCACCCTGGCGGGCCCCCTGCACGGCGGCGCCAATGAAGATGTGCTGGAGATGCTCGGCCAGATCGGCAGCCCAGACCAGGTGGCGCCCTGGCTGGATCGGGCGATTGCCGGCAAGCAAAAAATCATGGGTTTTGGCCACCGGGAATACAAGGTCAAGGACCCTCGGGCTGTGATCCTGCAGCGCCTGGCGGAGCAGCTCTTCGATCGCTTCGGTCACGATCCGTTGTACGACCTGGCGCGCAAGCTGGAGGAGGTGGCGGCCGAGCGCCTGGGGCCTAAGGGAATTTTCCCCAACGTCGACTTCTATTCAGGCCTGGTTTACCGCAAGCTCGGCATCCCTGAAGACCTCTTCACGCCGATTTTTGCTATTGCCCGCACGGCTGGCTGGCTGGCCCATTGGAAGGAGCAGCTGGGGGCTAATCGCATCTACCGGCCCTCCCAGATCTATACCGGTCAGCCCGCCCGTGACTGGCAGCCCGTGGGGGCCCGCTAAGTTGCCCCCATCTAAGCTGCTGCCATGCTGACCACCACGGCTCCGGGCCTGGATCTAGAGGCCAGTTTCGAGCAGGCCCTGCAGGGCTTCGGCCTGAGTCCTGCCGCCGCCCACCTGTTGTGGCTGCCCTTGCCCATGGTGCTGGTGCTGGTGGCTGCCGTGGTGGGCGTGCTGGTCAACGTCTGGCTGGAGCGCAAGATCTCAGCAGCGGTGCAGCAGCGCATTGGTCCTGAATACGCCGGCGCTTTAGGGGTGCTGCAGCCGATGGCCGATGGCCTCAAGCTGGTGTTCAAGGAAGACATCATTCCCGCCCGGGCTGATGGCCTGCTGTTCACGCTCGGCCCAGTGCTGGTGCTGATTCCGGTGATTCTCAGCTGGTTGGTGGTGCCCTTCGGCCAGCACCTGCTGATCAGCAACGTTGGCATCGGTATCTTTCTCTGGATCTCCCTGAGCAGCATCCAGCCAATCGGCCTGCTGATGAGCGGCTACGCCTCCAACAACAAGTATTCGCTGCTGGGCGGTCTGCGGGCGGCGGCCCAGTCGATCAGCTACGAGATCCCCCTTGCCCTAGCTGTGCTGGCGGTGGTGATGATGAGCAACTCGCTCAGCACCGTTGACATCGTCAACCAGCAGACCGGCGCTGGCATCCTGAGCTGGAACATCTGGCGTCAGCCGGTGGGCTTCGTGATCTTCTGGATCTGCGCCCTGGCCGAATGTGAGCGCCTGCCCTTCGACCTGCCCGAGGCCGAAGAGGAGTTGGTGGCTGGCTACCAGACCGAGTATTCGGGCATGAAGTTTGCCCTGTTTTATCTGGGCAGCTACATCAACCTGGTGCTCTCGGCCCTGCTGGTGTCGGTGCTTTACCTAGGCGGCTGGGGTTTCCCCATCCCCGTGGAGTGGCTGGCCAGTTGGCTGCACCAGCCGATCGATGCACCAGTAGTGCAACTGATCACCGGCTCTGTAGGCATCGTCATGACGGTGCTCAAGGCCTACCTGCTGGTGTTTCTGGCGATCCTGCTGCGCTGGACCACGCCAAGGGTGCGCATCGACCAGCTGCTCGATCTGGGCTGGAAATTTCTGCTGCCGATTGCCCTGGTCAACCTGCTGATCACGGCAGCGCTCAAGCTGGCCTTCCCGGCTGTGTTTGGCGGCTGACCGGGCCTGAGCACCAGCTTTTCTCCAGACCAGCCATCATGGGCTGACCCACTCAGACCGCCTCCCCCCAGAGCCAACTCCATGTTCGGGTTTCTCAAGAAAGTCGGTGACTACACCCGCGATGCGGTGGGTGCGGCCAACTACCTGACCCAGGGTCTGGCGGTGACCTTTGATCACCTGCGGCGCCGGCCGATCACCGTTCAGTACCCCTACGAGAAGCTGATCCCCTCGGAGCGCTATCGGGGCCGCATCCACTACGAATTCGACAAGTGCATCGCCTGTGAGGTGTGTGTACGGGTCTGCCCGATCAACCTGCCGGTGGTGGATTGGGTGATGAACAAAGCCACCAAGAAAAAGGAGCTGCGCAATTACTCGATCGATTTCGGAGTGTGCATTTTCTGTGGCAACTGCGTGGAGTACTGCCCCACCAACTGCCTGTCGATGACCGAGGAATACGAGCTGGCAGCTTTTGATCGCCACAGCCTCAACTTCGACAACATCGCCCTTGGTCGCCTGCCCACCAGTGTCACCAGCGATCCGGCCGTAGTTCCCCTGCGGGAGTTGGTCTACCTGCCCAAGGGAGTACTCGATCCTCACGATGTGCCGGATACGGCGCCGCGGGTGGGCAAACTGCCCGAGCAGGTGCTCGAATCCCTGCCTAGCGGAGACGCGTCATGACTATCGCCTCCATTACCCAGCTGATCTGCTTTGTGGCTCTCTCAGCCACCTTGGTGCTGGGCGCCCTTGGGGTGGTGTTGCTGCCCAACATTGTTTATTCGGCCTTCCTGCTGGGCGGAGTATTTCTTTCCGTGGCGGGTCTCTACCTGCTGCTGAACGCCAGTTTCGTGGCAGCGGCCCAGGTGCTCGTCTACGTGGGCGCCGTAAACGTGCTGATCCTGTTCGCGATCATGCTCGTCAACAAGAAGGAAAACCTGGCGGCCATTCCCGGGCTGGGTCTACGGCGTCTGCTCTCCGGCGCTGTCTGCGGTGGCTTGTTTCTGCTGTTGATTCGGGTGGCTTTCACCACCCCCTGGGGCCTGCCTGGCCCAGAACCCGTTGGCGAGGAGGCCACGATTCGCATCGGCGAGCATCTGTTCAGCGATTATCTGCTGCCCTTTGAGCTGGCTTCTGTGCTGCTGCTGATGTCGATGATCGGCGCCATCGTGTTGGCCCGCCGCGATGTGCTCAGCAGCGATGTGATCACAGGTGAGGCAGTAGATCAGGGCCTGATAGAGAAGGAGCGCACCCCTTTGCTGCTGGAAAACTCTCCTCGCTAGCGGTCGTTTCCGGGCCACCAGGCCTGCATCAAACCCTTTCCGCACTCTCCCAGCATCGCTGCCACTTCCATAATCGCCACCCATGGAGCTCACCATTCCCACCACCATCCCCTTGCAGGCCTACCTGGCCCTGGCGGCGGTGTTGTTTTGCACCGGTGTCTGGGGATTGATCAACAGCCGCAATGCGGTGCGGGTGTTGATGAGCATCGAGTTAATGCTCAATGCCGTCAACATCAACCTGATGGCTTTCTCCAACTATCTCGATGGCCAGCTGATCCGCGGCCAGGTGTTTGCCATCTTCGTGATCACCGTGGCTGCGGCTGAGGCGGCCGTTGGTCTGGCGATCCTGCTCTCCCTCTATCGCAACCGCGAAACGGTTGATATGGAGCGCTTCAACCTGCTGCGCTGGTAGCCGGTCCTTTAGCGATGCGGCTTGAGCGGGTCTGGCTGATTTCAAGGTCTGGCAGCCAGGCGGCCCACCGCCAGGCCAAGCGCTGCGCAGAAGATCTGGCGGCCCAGGGGGTGCATGTGGTGGTGGCCTCCAGTGGTCTGGCCCGCAATCCCTTTCCCGGCTTGCTGGCCACGGAAGCCGAGCTGCCCGATCTAGCCCTGGTGCTGGGAGGCGATGGCACCGTGCTCGGTGCGGCCCGCCATCTGGCCCCCCTCGATGTGCCGATCCTCAGTTTCAATGTGGGCGGCCACCTCGGCTTTCTCACCCACGATCGCCGCCTGCTGCGCCTGAGCAGCGACGCCCTCAAGAGCGAGGAGGAGAGCCTTTGGGACCGCCTGCGTCAAGATCGCTTTGCCCTGGAGCGGCGCATGATGTTGCAGGCCCATATCGACCGGGGCGACGGCGTTGATGGCTCAGAGATTGCCCACCTGGCTCTCAACGACTTCTATTTCCGGCCCTGCCTCGATGAGGTGTCCCCCACCTGTGTGCTGGAGCTGGAGATCGATGGTGAGGTAGTGGATCAATACCGCGGCGACGGCCTGATCATCGCCACTCCCACCGGCTCCACTGGCTACGCCATGGCTGCCGGTGGGCCGATCCTGCACCCGGGCATCGAAGCGATCGTGGTTAATCCGATCTGCCCGATGAGCCTCTCGAGCCGGGCTGTGGTGGTGCCGCCCAGGGCCCAGCTTTCGGTGTGGCCCCTGGGTGAAACCAGTCGCCGGGTCAAGCTCTGGAAAGATGGCGCCCACGCCACCGTGCTGGAACCCGGCGATCGGGCCTTGGTGGAGCGCAGCCCCCACCCGGCCCTGCAGGTGCTGCTGGAGCAAAGCCCCTCCTACTACCGCACGCTCACCCACAAGCTGCACTGGGCCGGCAGCCTCACCGCCATCGAGCCCTCCCACAACTAAACCCCTGCTGGCCCCGCCCGAAATCACCCCATGGCCCTGGAAATTGAACGCCGCTTTTTGGTGCAGGGGCTGGATTGGCGCCGCCATATCTGCTGGCAAGCCCAGCTGCAGCAGGCTTATCTGGTGGCGAGCGCCGATGGCTTCACCGTGCGGGTGCGCAGTGCGAGCGGTGACGAGGCCGTAGCGGGTGCCTGGCTCACCCTCAAGGCCCGCACCGACCAGCGCTTTGAAGCCGAAGCCCCGGGCCTGCTGCCGGAGGGATTGGTGCGCCAGGAATTCGAATACGCCATTCCAGAGGCGGATGCTGCTGCCCTGCTGGCGTTGGCGCCCCAGAGCCTTTGCAAAGTGCGCTACGGCCTTGATCTGCCAGGTGGGGAGTGGGTGCTCGACGTCTTTGAGGGTGCCAACGCACCACTGGTGGTGGCCGAGGTGGAACTGGAGCAGCAGGGGTTGGAGCAAGGCCTGGCCCTCCAGCCGCCCGCCTGGTGCGGGCGTGAGCTAACTGGGCGCCATGAGCTAAGCAATGCGGCCCTAGCCCGCCGGCCCCTGGCTCTCTGGCCAGAAGCGGAGCGCTTGGCCCTGTTTGAGCCCGCAGCTAGCTAAGACTTGCCGGGCTCAATCGAGCAGCAGTTGAAGCCGTCACGGCAGATTTTGCCGTGGTCCATGGCCCAATTCAGCAGGGCTACCCGGTTCTTGGCGCCTGTTTTGGTGAAGACGTTGCTGACGTGGTTGTCCACGGTGCGCTTGCTGATCGTCAGCGATTCGGCGATCTCCTGGTTGGTTAGGCCCTTGGCCACCAATTCGATGATCTCAATTTCCCGCTCCGAGAGCTCATGGCGCACCTGGCCTAGGGAGCCTCCCGTGGCGTGATCGGAAACCATGGGCCCAAGCCTCACCCTTGTCCTCACTGTAGGCAGGGTGTTGTTCCATGATGCCCATAAGTGGCACGATTGGTTTGTTGCTTCAAAAGACCCTTGCCAGTGGGCAGCCAGCTCTTACCGCAGAGGTCATGCCACCGCGGGGAGGAGATCCCTCGCGCTCTTTGGCGGCGGCAGGGGCCTTGCGGGGCTGGGTCCATGCGGTAAATGTCACCGATGGCAGCCGCGCCGTGATGCGGATGAGCAGCCTGGCCCTATGCCGCCTGCTGCTTGACGCCGGCATCGAGCCGGTGCTGCAGCTGGCCTGCCGCGATCGCAACCGCATTGCCCTGCAGGCCGAATTACTCGGTGCCCATGCCCTGGGCGTGCGTAACGTCCTCTGCCTCACTGGCGATCCGGTGCGGGCAGGCGACCAGCCCGGAGCTCGCCCGGTGAATGAGCTGGAGGCGGTGCGGTTGCTGCAGCTGGTGCAGCAGTTCAATGGCGGCCAGGATCCGGTGCAAGGTGAGCTGCCCGATGGACCTACCGACCTATTTGCCGGTGCCGCTGCCGATCCCCAGTCGGCTAGTTGGAGTGGTCTCAAGAGCCGGCTGCTGCGCAAGAAGCAGGCCGGTGCCCGCTTCTTGCAAACCCAGATGGTGATGGACGCCGACGCCCTCAAGCGCTTTGTCGGTGACCTCGCCGCACCGCTTGATCTGCCCGTGCTGGCGGGTGTGTTTCTACTCAAATCGGCCCGCAATGCCGCCTTCATCAACCGGGTGGTGCCCGGCGCCCACATTCCCCAGGCCGTCATCGACCGGCTGGCTGCGGCACCAGATCCGGCGGCTGAGGGCGTAGCTATCGCAGCGGAACAGGTGGGCGCCTATCTCCAGATTGCCCAGGGGGTTCATCTGATGGCCATTAAGGCGGAGGAGCGAATTCCGGCGATCTTGCAGCAGGCCGGCCTGAAGCCTTTGGCGCCTGTCTAGTTGACGTTGCTCAAGGCCAGGTCGGTGCCAAGTAGTTCGGCCATCGCCTTCTGCTGTGGCGATGGAGACAACACATCCTGCCGGCGTACATCGGTGATCAGCCAGTCGAGGGCGGCCTCCTGCAGGTCGAAGTGATCGCCGTTGCGGTCAACGCAGTAGCGACCAAACACCAGCTTCTCAACCAGTCGCACTCCGGCCCCGATGCGGGAGTAGTCAAAGATGATCGAGTTGTCGATTGTGGCCCCTTCGCAGATGTGGCAATTGGGGCCAATCATCGCCGGGCCAATAATTGTGGCGCCATTTTCAATGCGAGTCATCCCGCCCACATAAATGGGACCGGTGATATTGATCTGATCCCAGTTTGCCGCCACGTTGAGGCCGGCAAATACCCCTGGCCGCACCTCCTTGCCAGGGATCTGCACTTGGCGCACCTGACCCTGCAAAACGCTGCGGATCGCCTGCCAGTAATCCGGTACCTTGCCGATATCAACCCATTCAAACTCCATCGGCAGGGCATAGAAAGCTGCGCCGGCCTCCACCAGTTTGGGAAATAGGTCGGAGCCGATATCGAAGGGCTGGTTGCTTGGCACAAAGTCGAGCACCTCTGGCTCGAAGATATAAATGCCGGTGTTGATCATGTCGCTGGCGGCCTCGTCTACCGCCGGCTTTTCCTGGAAGGAGCGCACCCTGCCGTCGTCGTCTGTGACGACCACGCCATAACTGCTCACCTGCTCCTTGGGTACTCGCTTGGTGATCATGCTGGCCATGGCTCCCTTGGCCTTATGGCGACGCACCGCTTCGCTTAGATCAAGGTCGATCAGGGCATCACCGCAGAGCACCACAAAGGTGTCGTCGAAGAAGCGCTGGAAATTCTGGATCTTCTTTAGCCCTCCCGCCGATCCCATCGCGTCGCCGATCAGCTCACCGTCCTCGATGCGGCCTTCAAAGCTGTAGGCGATTTCAACACCGAAGCGCTGACCATCGCGGAAGTAGTTCTCGATCTCCTCAGCCAGGTGGGAGACGTTCACCATGATTTCGGTGAAGCCGTGCTCCCGCAGCAGCTCCAGCAGAAACTCCATCACGGGTTTCTGCAGGATGGGGATCATCGGCTTGGGGATCGTGTGCGTGATGGGCCGCACCCGTGTTCCCTTGCCAGCAGCCAGGATCATCGCCTTCATGGGCGCCAGCCTAGACGCACCGCTTAAGCCGCCAGCACCTGCTCCGCCGCACCGAGGGCTGGCACTAGGGGTAGTTGGCGGGTCTCGCCAGGGTGGAGCAGGCGCCGCAGGTGCAGAGGGCCAAACAGCCCGCCCTGCTGGTCGAGTTCCACCTTGCCCTGGTGGCAGAGAAACAACAGGGCCCAGAAAACCCCCACCCGGTCCCGGTCCAGCTCGGCGTCCGCAGCCTTGGCTTCCACGTGGGCAGCCCAGTCCCGCACCAGCTCGTTGAAGCCGGCCCAGGCATGGGCCGGCTCCCAGCTGAGTAAAAACTGGCTGAGGGCGGCGGTGGTTTCCGGCAACTTCTCGCGGTGCGCCAGGGCCGCTACCTGCTCAATCGCTGCCCTTTCGCTATAGCGCTTGGGGCGGTGACGCGGCCGAATCCGACCCTCGTCCGCTTCTAGTCGCTCGGCGATGTCCTCGAGCTGGCGGATCAATTCCCCCAGGGTCACGGGTCGTTGCAGGGGCGGCGGCGCTACGGGCCGGCGCCAGAGGTGCCTTTCTGGTCGCTGAGGTAGGGCCAGGGCGGGGTTCACCAGCCAGCCTTGGCCATCGGCATCGAAATCAAAGCCGATGTCGTCCTGGTCTGGCGCTTCCTGAGCAAAGGTTGCCGCTTCCAGTACCTCGGCTTTGAGGCTCACCAACACCGAGGCCGCCAAAAAGGCCTCACTGGTTTCAGCCAGGTCCTGTTCGTAGCTGCCGCCCCGGCTTGGTGCGTTTGCTAGCACCAGGCGGGGCACCACCATGCGCTGGCGCAGCTGGTCGAGAAAACCATCCACCACGGCGATCACGTCCACATCCCATGGGTCTAGATCGCCCCGCTCCGCCGCGTCCTGGAGCAGGCGTATGGCCAATCTTGCGCCTGCTTCAGCCAATCGTGCCCCGCGGCCTCCGCTGAGTCGTTGGTTGCACGCTACCTGTGTTGGCCGTTTCGCACCACTACCCCTGCCAAAGCACCACCACTGGGGTCAGCCAACTGACACGGTCATGGCTTCAGCGGCATCGGGATTGGCGGGAGCCGAGCTTTGCCCGGCCGCTGGCAGCAGCCCCAGCTGGGCATCCACCGTGGCTCGGTAGCGCTGCAGGTCGTTTTCCAGCTCCTGGATGCGCACCTGTTGGGCGGCGAATTCGCCCTGGCTCTGCACCGCTTCCACCTTGCGCACCACCCCGGTCCACACGGCAAACACCCAGGCAGCGGTGGCGCCGATGCCTCCAACTAGCAGCAGCAGGGCGGCTAGGGGCAGGGTGCCGCTCAGGCCTGGCAGGAAGTGGACCGTGGTGGGCGCTGTGTTCTCCAGGGTGAACATCACCATGGCTAGGCCAAAGCTGAAGATCAGCAGAAAGTTCAGCTGTTTCATCTCAGGAGCGTAATTAGGACAACCCAGGGGTGAACTCACCGCGGGCTATCTGCACAATTTTGTTACCCAGGGCGGCTGATCAGGCCGGCAGGGCTGGCGCCGAAAGCAGCGGTTGGCGAATCAGATCGCCCGGCGGCGGCTGAATCACCTTGGCCAGGGCGGTGGTCTCCCTTTGCACTAGTGCTTCGATCGAGGCCCTGTAGGTGTCGGTCATCACCCGGGGATAGAGGCCGATGCCCACGATTGGCACCAGCAGGCAGCTGATCACGTAGATCTCCCGCGGCTCCGCATCCACCAGGTGGGTGTGGGAGGCCAGCTCGGTGTTTTCCTTGCCGAAGAAGATTTCCCGCAGCATCGAGAGCAGGTACACCGGGGTGAGGATCACGCCCACCGCCGCTAGAGCCGCCATCACGATGCGGAAGCTGAGCGAATAGGCCTCGCTGGTCACGAAGCCCGTGAACACCATCAGCTCGGACACGAAGCCACTCATGCCTGGTAGGGCAAGGGAGGCCAGGGAGCAGATGGTCCAGAGGGCAAACATCTTGCGCATCTTCTGGCCAATCCCGCCCATGTCGTCGAGCTGCAGGGTGTGGGTGCGGTCGTAGGTGGCGCCCACCAGGAAGAACAGGCTGGCTCCGATCAAGCCGTGACTGATCATTTGCAACATGGCGCCGCTGGTGCCCAGGGCACTGAAGCTGCCGATGCCGATCAGCACGAAGCCCATGTGGCTGATCGAGCTGTAGGCGATCTTGCGCTTGAGATTGCGCTGGGCAAACGAGGTGAGCGCGGCGTAGATGATGTTCACCACCCCCAACACCACCAGCAGCGGTGCAAATTGGGCATGCCCCTCCGGCAGCAGCTGCACGTTGAAGCGCAGCAGGGCGTAGCCGCCCATCTTCAGCAAGATGCCGGCAAGCAGCATGTGCACTGGAGCTGTGGCCTCGCCGTGGGCATCGGGCAGCCAAGTGTGCAGGGGCACGATCGGCAGCTTCACCCCAAAGGCGATCAGCAGGCCGGCGTAGGCGAATAGCTGGAACTTCGTTGAGAAGGCCTTGGCCATCAGGTCCGTGTACTCAAAGCTGGGGGTGCCACCGCCGTAGAAGGCCATCGCCAGGCCCACCACCAAAATGAACAGGGAGCTACCGGCTGTGTAGAGGATGAATTTGGTGGCGGCGTACTGACGCTTTTTGCCGCCCCAGATCGCCAGCAGCAGGTACACCGGCAGCAGTTCCAGCTCCCAGGCCAGGAAGAACAGCAGCATGTCCTGCACGGCGAACACGGCGATCTGGCCGCCATCCATGGCCAGCAGCAGGAAATAGAAGAGCTTGGGCTTGAAGGTCACCGGCCAGGCCGCCAGAGCCGCCAGGGAGGTGATGAAGCTGGTGAGCAGGATCAGGGGCATCGAGATGCCGTCCGCCCCTACCGACCAGGCCAACCCCAGGGTGGGTAGCCACTGCACCCGCTCCACCAGCTGCAGACCTTCGATCGCCGGGTCATAGCCGTTGAGGTAGGCCCCCACGGTGATCAAGAAGGTGATCAGGGTGATGCCAAGGGCATACCAGCGAATCCGCTTGCCGTCGCCGGCATCGGGAATGAAAGGAATTACCAGGGCCGCGGCGATCGGGAACAGGATCGCCGCGCTCAACCATGGGAAGGGCACGAACCAGGCCTCACCGTTTGTTCGGAGTGTAGAAATGCAGTCGGGCCCGGCACTCTGCTGATGGGGGATGTCACACAGAGTTGTGCGTCCTGCCCCCTGCTTCGCTGATCCGCTGGCACGCGCTTTGCGCTAACGCCAGGGGATCAGCGAAGCAGGGGGCAGGCGTTGTCGCGAGGCCGGGAAGGCACTATCGCGGCAGGGCATACCAGCGGCGTGAGGCTCGCTGGACTGAGCGGCCGAGGCCGTATTGCCCGCGCAGCGGGCGTAACGGCCGAACCGCTCAGCCCAGCGAGCCGAATAAAACCACTAGGGCGATGACACCGCCGAACACGATCAGGGCATAGAACTGGGCCCGGCCGGTTTCGAAGTATTTGAGACCCTCGCCGCTGCCCAGGGTTACCAGGCCGGTGAGGTTGACGACTCCATCAACAACCTTGGAATCAACCTCCAGCACCTGGCGGGCCAGTTTGCGGCTGCCTTGCACAAACAACTTGTCGTTGATCGCATCGAGATACCACTTGTTGGCCAGGAAGGCATTAAGTGCGGGGAAGCGAGCAGCTACGGCTTTGCCTAGATCGATTTTGTGCAGCGCGTAGGCCAGCACGGCCAAGGTTATGCCGGCGATCGAGATGCCCACGGAGGCTCCGGCTAGGGGCAGGAATTCACTCCAACTGAAGTGTTCGGCTACCTCGGCCGCCTCCTTGGGGTCGAGCAGGTTGCCAAAGCGGCTGTTCCAGGGTGTGCCAAGCAGGCCTACAAGTACAGAGGGCACCGCCAGCACGGCCAGGGGCATGGCCATCTGCCAGCCGGATTCGTGCGGATGGCTGGCGTGGGCATGGTCGTCGCCGTGGCTATCGACCTGGTCGTCGGTGGTTTTCCCTGCTTCGGCCAGCAGTTGGGCCCGGATGGCCTGATCATTGCCGCGAAACTCCCCCTCAAAGGTGAGGAAGTAGAGGCGGAACATATAAAAGGCGGTCATGCCGGCGGTGATGAAGCCAGCCACCCAGAGCACGGGGAATGAACCAAACGCCACGCCAAGAATCTCGTCCTTGCTCCAGAAGCCAGCCAGAGGCGGAATGCCGGCGATGGCGACGCAGCCAATCAGGAAGGTGGTGCTGGTGATCGGCATGTATTTGCGCAGCCCGCCCATCAAGCGCATGTCCTGGGCGAGCACGGGCTCATGGCCCACCACCTCTTCCATGGCGTGGATCACCGAGCCAGACCCCAAAAACAGCATCGCCTTGAAGAAGGCGTGGGTCACCAGGTGGAACATGCCGGCCACCGGAGCGCCGC
>ERZ887851.1654-NODE-1654-length-18749-cov-22.717396_pt1 | contig 18749 bp, 13 predicted proteins | sample MGYA00521100_ERZ887851 | MGnify/ENA primary metagenome ERZ887851 (study PRJEB32303, sample SAMEA104408602) | aquatic metagenome | biome: Brackish water; feature: Pelagic; material: water | place: Baltic Sea | collected 2014-06-06T16:11:00 | depth 11,444 m ...
GAATCACAACCATTTGCTGCGCCACCTGCAATGGTAAATGTTGCTGTATTATTTGATGCGCTATAGGTGTTCCCATCAATCCATGTGAATGGATTACAAGTAGATTGATAATCGATTCCTGCCAATGGGCTGGCATTGATAGGGGAATCGGTATAAACTCTAATATTGTCCACAGCCAATCCATAAGCCCACTGCCCACCGTCATTATAATAAAACCTTATCTGCACATTGGCTTGTCCAATATATGGGTTCAAATCAATTATATTTCCGTTCACCCAAGGAGTAGTCAGTGTATTGTTATTATTTGTACTGGTGTTGGCTAAACTAGAAATGGTATTCCAACCTGTTCCATTATTGATTTGAACTTCAGCGGTTTCATATGTTTCAGCTGAAAAGGCATGGTCAAACTCTAAGAATATATTTGCTGTATATCCAGTAAGACTAAATATTGGAGAGGTTAATTGATCATTGGATTTATCACAATCACATGCATCATCATTGGAGTAAGCAAATTGGGTATTATTTGTTGGTTCTATGATCCAGAATTGACTAGACGCTGTATTTGTAGTGCCGTTTTGAAAGAGGTCTGACCCAGCCGCTCCTTGAGTTGTAAAATTTCCTATTCCGCCTCCTTCAAAGTCTTCGTATAAAATGTTAGAGGCAACAAAATTGGCATCTAAAATGGTTAAGGTATATATACTTGATGTTAGTGAAGCAACAGCATCTCCAGCTGTGGTAACTACAATTTGAAGCTCTATGATTTCATTTGATTCGAGAATGGCGTCATTGTATATGCGTAGTACAAAGCTTTCGTTATTTGTTGCTCCTGCCACAAAAGTAATATTCGGGGGTAAGATGTCAAAGTCAACTGCTTGAGTCGCGGTTGAATTTCCTGTTAGTGTAAAGCTTACCACTGCATCATCAGTAGGAGGTAAAGAGATTTGCATGTCAACAGGTATATCCACATAATCACAATTGGTTCCCTCGTCAATTGTTCCACCGTTTTCAACTACGAAACTTATTGTAGGTACAGGAAGTCCACATTTTTGAGAGTTGGGGAGTAGGGCTCTTCTTGGTGAATTGAGCATTACTGTTCGAATCCTGTCCTTTTGATCTGCAGTGAAAATATCCATACAGGCATCATTGGTATAATCCATATAGTTTTCAACCATATCATTATTCCCATCACATGTTGTCAAATTAGGACAGCCGAAATTTGACGTTTGAGATTGAGGGGTGTCTCCGCAAAAATCATTGCCACAATTCGCATCACCCCAAATGTGTCTCAACCCAAGCCAGTGGCCTACCTCATGTGTCATTGTTCTTCCTAAATTGTATGGAGCACCTCCAGGATAGGGGCTGGCTACAGATCCGATAGTAGAATATAAGTGAACTACACCATCTGTATTCGCGGCTCCTCCATTTGCGTTTAAACCTCCTAAGCCAGAGTTGCTCGGGAATTGGGCATAACCTAATATACCGCCAGTGATATCCGCAACCCAAACATTCATGTACTGGTCTGGGTCCCAAAATGTTCCGGGTTTGATAGTGTTGTCAATAACTCCTGTATTAAAAGGACCTTCACCATAGGTTGTGACCCTATTGATTCCTGGTTCAGCGAGCACATTGTCTGATGGGTCTAAAATGGCAAGACAAAACTCAATTTCAACATCGGCAGCTGCGGGATCAGTAGAACCTGCTAGATTTCTAAAATCAATATTGAGCTGGTCCACTTGAGCCTGAACTTGAGCCGCAGAAATATTTTCCGCTCCTGCGCCATCTGTAATGATGTGAAAAATACATGGTATGGTTAAAAGCGTTGCTTTCTCCATACTTCCTTTTCCGTTTTTGCCGGTTTTATATTTTCGTAATTGTTTTTGAAATAAAAACTCTTCCTGTTGCAATGAAGGGAGATTTGGATTTTGAGCTCTCCGAATGGAATCCATTTGCATGGTATAACATCGGATCATTTCTTCGGTGTTCTTGATTGTTTGAGAAGAAACGGAGTAGGAAGAGTTGTACTTGCCCGAACCATTTTGCGCCAACATGAAATAAGGAATCATGAAAAACACAAGGCACCCTAAAATAGGGAGTTGGAAACGCATTAAATAGTTCATAGCAAGTTTAGTATAATTAAGACGCATTAGTATGGTTTTGGGATGCCTCTTATTTGTAAAAAAAATGAAATTAATTTCTGTTCAAATCAGTCCCTTTCATAGTCGATTAATTTTCAATTCATTACAATTCTTTTTTGTTCGGTATTTACTTACTATTTTTGATCTGACTAATCTTTATTCTCCCATTTCAATTGAACTTCAAAATGATTTTTGACCGTTGTAACTTTATTCATGCTTTTCAAAATATGTTTGTGAGGTTTATTTACATTCCTAAGTATTGTCATATTTACCAAAGCCATGCGTAGAATACTACATGTTCTTTTTACCATCTTAATTGGTTTTACAGCTACTTCACAACTTATAATAGAAAAGAATGATACTACGTTAATTCAGATAAAGGGAGCTGTATTAAAGGCCAATGAGGTAAATTCTATTTTGAATGATTCGAATTTAAGCGAAGGTCAAAAAGCTGATTCAATTCTTAATATGTTAAAGAGAAATTATCAAGGCGATGCATTGTCTAATGAATCCGCAGCAAAACAACTGTGCGCTTTCGCTGAGGAAGCAGGTTTAAAAAAAATAGAGGCAAGAGCACTTTTTTATCTTGCAAAGGCACAGATGATTTTAAATAAAGATTCAGACAGTTCTTTAATTCGGGCAGCAAGATTATTTGAAGATTTAAATGATATTAATAAACAAATCGAATGCTTAAATATTCTGACACAGAATGCTGCAAACCGTTTAGATGAATCCAATTATTTGAAATTCAAAAAACAACTATACTTAAGTGTAAGAAATGTCTCTTCTTCCTCAATTAAAGGGCAAAATAGTTATTTTATGTTTCATCAGAATTTGGGTGGAGTTTTTATGCAACGCAATGAACTGGATTCTGCTTTGTATCATTATAGATTTGCTGAGAAATATGCTTTAAAACTTAAGGATGACGGCACCCTTTCTGGATGTTATCTCAATATTGGTAATGTATATAATCAAAAAGACGAGTATGTTAAAGCCTTTGAATACTGGTTAAAATGTAAGTCAATTGCCAAACGCAGAAATGATTTTGAGTTACAGTCAAAGATTGCAATGGCAATGGGTCAAACATATTCGAATTTACATGAGATTACTTACTCAATTGGCCCATTCCAAGAGGCCTATAAATTGGCAATTAAAACGGACAATATTCAGCTTCAAATTCTAGCATTGGTTAAATCGGCAAGAGGTCAGTTGTATCAAAATAAGTTTGTGGAATCACTTCAAGCATTATCAATTGCAGAAAAACTGATTAGTAATAGGATTGGGAATGCACTTTGGTCGGAGGTTTATCTTGTTAAAGGAGCCTGTTTAATGAATTTACAACGTTTCGAAGAAGCTGATAACATGTTTCAGATGGCGGAAAAGGAGTCTAAAAAATATGGTGATGAAATTCGTAATCCCACTTTATTATTGAATATGGCAACTCTGTGTCAAGTTCAAAAGAAGTATATCAAGGCATTAAACCTTTTTAGTCAGGCGCGCAAAATTGAAATAGAATTCAATTCTTTTGAGATTAGGGCCCTGGCTTCCCGTTCTATGTATGAAATATATGTCCTTTTGGGAAAAAAGACTCGTGCGCTTGAGATGTTACAGAGTTATACAGCGGAGAGAGATACTTTAGAAAACAGGGATTCGAAATCAAAGATTATTGCGCTTGAGCTAGAGTCCAATTTTCAGTTTAAGCAAATCGAGGATAGTATCTCTTTTGCGAATGAATTTGCAATACAGTCTGCTCAATCAAGAGAAAAAGATGCTACACTTAAAAGACAAGATGCTGAGCTTGAGGTCAAACGAAATCAACAATATCTTTTGTTCGGTGGTATAGGGTTTTTGGGATTGTTTCTTTTGTTTTTGTTCAATCGCTTCCGGGTCACCAATCGTCAAAACAAAATTATTGAAAAACAGAAAGACAAAAACCTTTTCTTGTCGCAAAAAATATTGGAACAAGATCAGCAGCTGATTCTAGGAGAGACGGCAAAAACTGTTGCTCACGAGCTTAATAGTCCTCTTGGAGCTATTAAGGCAGGGGCAGAGGGGCTTCATTATTTGATGGACGAGCTGGTCAATAATTTATTACCGGCTTCCTCCAAAGAAGATTTAGACATGGCCTCTCAGTTATCTAATTATCAGGAAGCTAATTCATATTCAGGTTTCAATATGAAGGTTCAAAAATCGAAAGAGATGGAGGAAGAGCTTAAAAAACGTTTTGGTGTAGAATCTGAATCATCGAAAACACTAGCTTCTGAGCTTACGCAACTTAAAATTGTAAGTCCTGATGAACAAGTTGTTAATTTCCTTGTGGGTTGTCAAGATCGACAGCCAATATACAGACTGGCGCGATGCATTGGCCAAATTAAAATGATTTCCGAAACCACCATATCGGCAACCAATAAATCTGCGGATGTGGTCTCCTCGGTTCGTGAAGCACTGGATTTTCAGTCAGCTGAGGATTTTGAAGATATCCGCTTACATGAGAGTATTTCTTCTGTGGTTACCATTATTGAAACCAATATTAATGAAAAGGGTACATTCATTAATGATATTGATACTGAGGTTTATTTACACTCTGTCAATGAGTTTAAAACTTTCCAATTGTGGTATAACCTTATGGTGTTTCTTGTGGAGGAATCAGAAGTGCCCATGAAAATACATGTGACTGCTAAAGAAACCAAGGACCACACCCAGGTTCAGTTTTTTCTTAACCAGTCCATTCAAAGTAATTCATTGAAAGAACACCATTACAATATCATTATGAATGCAAAAAGAGACTCGAATGATTTAAGAATGGGAATTGTAAAGTACCTGCTATCGGAGAATAACATTGAGCTGCATTCTGAAATATCCTCAGATCAAACGGCATTCACCATTGATTTCCCGACTAAAAAAGCTTAATCAAAAATAATCTTAAACTCTACACGTCGGTTCTTTTGTCGACCAGCGGCAGTATTGTTATCCTCTAGAGGTTGAGACTCTCCAAAATACTCGGTTTTGATTCTTCCGTCATTAATACCTTGAGTTGTTAAGAATTTTTTGACAGACTCCGCTCGTTTTTTTGAAAGAATCATATTGGCATCATCATCACCTACATTGTCAGTATGCCCTGATAGACGCAGCTTCCAATCTGGCTTTTTCTTAAGGGTGTTGGCAAGCTCAGTAAGTGCAGGTTTAGACCCCGATTTTATTACATCAAGGCTCGTTTCAAACTCTAAGTTACTGAATGCTGTATTGAGTACTTCTTGGTCTTCTTTTTCTATCACCGGACATCCATTATTTTTTTTCGGACCGGGTGTCATCGGGCATTCATCGTCTTTGTCCAGTAACCCATCTCCGTCGGTATCTTCGTATGGGCAGCCTCTATTTTCAATGGGACCTGCAATACTTGGGCAGTCGTCCGCATTATCCAAAAGTCCATCACCATCCGAATCGGGATAAGGGCACCCGTTGTTCTCCTTGGGTCCAAAAGTCTTTGGGCAATCATCAATCGCATCAAAGATTCCATCCCCATCTGTATCAGGACAGCCTTTATATTCTTCTAGGCCAGGAACATCTGGGCACAAGTCGTCTTTATCCAAGATGCCATCTCCATCTCGATCAGGATCTTCTTCCACAATTGGTGGAGCAGGCGTTACTTTGGGTTTATTGAATTGATAGGCCAACAAAATTTCATGTGAGCCATTGGAATAAGATCGAATATCGCTCAACGGATAATCGTAGCTATATGCTAAAATCGCATTTTTATAATTCACACCAAGAAGGGCAATCACTGACTCTTGATGTCGGTAGTTCGCACCCACAAAAAATAGCTCATTGAACGTGCTTTTTACACCCAGCTCAAATTGAGGAGCATTGATAAAGGTTGTTCTTAAAAGCAGGTAGGGGTCAAGCTGAATGTTGTCGTTAATGGCCATCGTGTACATCGCCGATAAATGGTAGTGTCGAATCAAACGATTGTTACCGGTATATAGATTATTAAACTCATCAAATTTACCCAATTTGCTTTGAATTAACTGATTGATTCCTAATCCAATAAGTAATTTGTCCTTAAGTGAATATACAAGTCCAAAGCTCATGTCTGGAGCGAGCTGAGAAACGTTCATGCTTAAGGCCGGGTCTGGGTCAATGTTTTCAATTTCACTTCCGTCATAGCTGTACTGATTGATGATTCCCGAGAGCGCCATACTTAGCTTAGAATTGCTATTTAATTTTAAAATGTAGCTGTAATTCAGCATGGCTCCAGTCTGTCTCATCGCTCCCCCTGTATCATCTAAAAAAAGCATGCCTCCCAAACCAATGTTTTGCTTTTTGAGTAGGGTATGGCCACCTAAGGTAAATGTAGAAGGCGCGCCGTTAAATCCAGACCATTGGTTTCTGTATCCGAGTTGAATTCTTGGTGAGCCCGTCAAACCTGTGTAAGCTGGATTGATGGCAAAGTCATTCCAGTAGAACTGACTGTACATCGGCAATTGTTGTGCATTGATTCCACATGAAAAACCTAAAAACAGAATGAAGATTAGAAACCTTTTTATCATTATATCATTTTTTAAGCGTCACAACACCGTTAAATTTTTGTCCATCACCCAAATCAATGATGTAATAATAATCTGCGGTGGGGCATTCACGTCCGTTGGTCGTTCCGTCCCAAGCAGGGTCTTGTGAAGTACCTGAATATACTTTCTGTCCCCAACGGTTGAAAACAGTAACGGTGGCATTAGGATAGTCTTCCAAGCCTTGAATGTCCCAATATTCATTTACCCCATCTCCGTTTGGAGATATACCTCCGGGTATCGCAAAAGGAAGTTCAGTGGCTGGTTTGGTATTGGGTTGCTGAAAGCCTAGGGTATGGATCCAATTGTTTTGAAGTGTTGCGGTAAATGGCTCACCAATGGTGTAGCTCATTTGAATATTTGTTCCTGAAACTGACTGTCCAGCACTTGACATAACATCTCTCGTCAATTGAACTTGAGCGCTCAGGGCAAAGCTGATAATAAGAATAAGTCCTAACAAAAGGTGTTTCATAAAGATTGAATTGGCTCTAAAATAGCAGTTTTAGGGCATAAGCACAAATTTGAAAAGAAGTTAAATGATCGAGTTAATCCTTAACGAGCTTTGTTGGTTTGTAAGTTCCAGTTACTTGAATGATATAACTGCCTTTAGACAAATGGTGCAAAGACACTTCAGTTGAAAATCCGCTGAGCGCACCACGATAAACCGATCGTCCCAATTGGTCATAGATTTGGAAGTCATTAAAAATAGGGTCTTCGCTTTGTATGGTAATCATTTGAGAAGTAGGGTTGGGGTAAACCATTAAATCTTTACCTTCAATTTCCAAGTTTTCGATTCCAAGCATACCCAAAAAGCCTTCAAATATTCTGTGAATGGTTGTATTGGTTGTAATGGGTAGGTTTTTGTCAAAATAAATATCTGCATCATTTGTGATTTCAACGCCCGGTTCCAAATCCCGCACTTGCTCCACATGATAGGTTAAAAACCCATTGCTGCCAATCTGATTCGCGGCACTGTCAGGTAAATAAATATCATTAAAAGTCCATTCAAGAACCCTTGGTCCATACATTTTAAATTCATAGGAGTGACTTGAAACACCGGAAACCACAGAGAAAATATCTAGGTCCAAATCTAGGGTGTCACGCACGACAACGGTAAAGGCAGTGTCTGTTCCTGTGTTTTGAAAACGTATAACGTATTGTAGCTGCTGATTTTTGGGTATATAAAATTGATCTGTCTCACCATACGGATACCCTGTTTTATCATTGGGGTCATAGCTTCCTGTGACCATTCCGCAATAGGTGTCGATTACAGGATCAGCGTCATCAAGACGCGTATCATTGATGTCTACAGGCGGCGGCTGATTATGTGCTCCGCAATTTTCAACTGAAGCATTGGGGTGAGAGTTTCCCGGATGCAATGGGTGCTGCTCTGCCATAAGTTTCCATAGTTGTCCATTACCTGGATAGGAATAGATTACCGTTTGTCCACCTAATATTGCGATTGAGTCAGTTACAATTACGATACCATCTCTCGTAACCCAAAGAGGTGAGTAACAATCCATATCTCCGTTTCCAAATTCACCTGTATTGGTTACAGAAAAGAAGACAGAATCATTTTGACACCAGCCGTCTACACTCAGGCTCGATTTGTCCCATGGCAAAGTACATGGTACAGGAAAGTTGGTCTCACTTGTTCCCTCAGGATCCGCAACTACAGGGTCTGAAGGAATATTGTCAAGCATGCAAGGTTCAACAGGTTTTAAGTTGGCCTCCATACATAAGTTTTCTCCTAAATTAACATCACAACTTATGGTTGTATACATTACAATTCTTTCTTGAGAACCTGGTGTCACATCGTCCAAATCAAAGCGATAAAAATCATTGCCAAGAGGGGTAAATGACAATGATGCACTGTCTAAGGTGATAAAAGGATCTAATTCAACCTCAACATAGTTTCCGATTAAAGAACCCCGAGAAGTGATGGCATTGGATACAGAGAGAAAAATAATCTGCTCTTCAAAACAAGGTCGCATGAATGGCATGTGGATAGAGACATCGGGTTCTAGGCAGGGAAAGTCATTAATCATTCCAAAATCTGGCCCGATGGTAAAACCTGTAGGATTAGAAATGGTAAAGGACTTGGTTGTATTATTTGTACAAGAGCTCTTCCATGACGTAGAAGTGTCTACCGTCATGGTATAGCTGCCCTGAGGCAATGATTTGACCCACCAATATCCATTATAGTCTGTTGTAACCAGAATACTTCCAGGATTGATTAATAAATTGATTCCTTCAATCTCGTTTTCATCCAAATTTTGAAGACAGTTTTCGTTCGCATCAAAGTAAACCGTACCAGCCGTGCTTACTTCTTCAAGTTTTACTACCCAATAATCTGAAAACCCTCGATTTCTAGTGAGGTCACCGTCTTCTGAATAAGAGTAGCCCGCAATAATAAAACCTCCATCCGGAGTTTGTTTGATGCTGTTAGGCTCATCAGTATTAGACCCTCCTATAGATTGTTGCCAAATATAATTTCCTGAATTGTCCAATTTAATAATCCAATAATCTGAATCTCCATGATTTCCAGAAACATCTCCATTAGTGGAAGTAGAAAAACCTCCAATAATAGCTCCTCCATCATCTGTTTCATCTACGGAATAAGCTACGTCGGTTCCATCTCCACCCATTGCCTTTTGCCAGATGAGGTTTCCTGTTGGATCAATCTTGATGATCCAATAATCTCGACCACCACTAACGTCAGTAACATCTCCATCTGAAGAGGATGATATTCCGGAAACAAGAAAGCCTCCATCGTTAGTTTGTTTAATGCAGTGAGCAACATCTCTGTCACTTCCTCCATAGGATTCTTTCCAAGCAATACTACCGTCAGTGTCAAGCTTAACTACCCAATAATCAGAGGACCCTAAATTTGATTCCAAATCCCCGTCGTTAGATTGAGAGCTTCCTGCGATAATGTATCCACCATCTGTTGTTTGTTTAATGTCATATCCTTGTTCGTTTGAACTGCCTCCTAAGCACTTTTGCCAAGAAATATTTCCTGATTCATTAAGTTTTACCACCCAGATGTCTGTTTCTCCGTGATTACCAATAACATCTCCCGCTTGAGAAACGGTATATCCCATAACAATATAGCCGCCTTCAGAGGTTTGTTCTATTGCGTAGGCTACTTCTGTTGAGTTTCCTCCTAATGCATTTTGCCAAGCCACGTTCCCAAAAGAATCCAATTTTAAAACCCAAAAATCGCGGCCTCCATGATTTCCAGATACATCATCATCGTTAGATGCAGTATATCCTGCGATGATGAATCCGCCATCTGTAGTTTGTTTAATTGAGTTTGCTCCATCAAAAGATGAGCCACCAAAGCTCTTCTTCCATGAGACTTGTCCGTCTGCATATAATTTGACCACCCAAACATCAGTTTGACCATGGTTTCCAGCAACATCACCATCGTTGGATTGTGAATTCCCTGCGACAATAAAACCACCATCAGCTGTAGGTTCAACACTGTAGGCGAAGTCGCCCATGGAGCCACCTAAAGATTTTTGCCATTCAATTTGAAAGGGAGCTTGAGAATATATGTACGTAGAAATAAAGAATAGATAAACGAGGGTTAATCTTTTCATTTGTAATTGTAGTTAATAGTTTGTCCGGCTATAAATATACCATGATTCTTTAAATAAATATAATTAAGCTGTTTATAAATTTTAGTTAATGGAATCGTCCTTTTTGAGCATTATTTGATATGGTTTTTTTGAAAGTCATCAAATAATGATTCGAATTCATGTAGTTCGCAGCGTCTAATGATTTGATTTTAAAAAAGTTGAGAGGATCTTTAAATTTAAATTGTTTTCAATTCATGATTAACCTTGAACTATATTTTATTTTTCATAATTTTGTATTGATGAAAAAGTCACTGTTGTATTTGTTGTTGTTGTTGGGCATGGTTGCTATCCATGTGCCACGATCTTTGATACATGAGTGCATAGAACCCTTGCATGAGCATCATGATCATGACACGGATTCAGAAGAACATCAGGGTCTTTCTTTTGAAGAAGCGGACTGTGATTTATGTTCCTATTCTTTTCATTCATTGGATACGCCAAAATTTGCAATTGTTCAAGTTCCAAATGGCTACATCAATGTTGTCTCCTCATGGGAGTTTGGTGCTGTGACCGTTGGTTCTGCCCAAAATATTCAATTACGGGGTCCCCCAAGTTCGTTACGATTAAGCTAAATCAGCTAAACAAAACCATTTCGTAACGAATTAAAATTAATAATGTATAAAATTTCTTGTTTTATCCTGTTTATGACAGGATATGTGTGCATCGCACAACAGCTGACCGGCGTTGTAAAAGACGGTTTAAATAATGAGTCTATCCCAGGAGCAAAAATAGAGCTAAAGGAGCTTGGGGTTGCTACCTTTACGGATGTAAACGGAAGATTTAAATTAGAAGGAAACTGGCCTGACGAATTCATGTTGCAGGTTAGCGCCATGACCTATGAATCAAAAACCATAGCCTTATCCTGTTGCGATAGTATCAATCTTACATTGAGTCCAGATCCACATGATATGGATGAAGTGATGGTGCGTGTCGAGCTTCGTGAACTTCAAGGAAGCATGACTCAGAAAACGGATTACATGAAATTGGATAAGCTCGATGTAATTACTCCTTTGAGCATTTCCTCTGCTCTTACACAAATAGATGGTGTGCAAATGGCTTCTTATGGCCCACTAAACTCAAAGCCAGTCATACGTGGTATGCAAGGTATGCGCGTTGTTACCTTTTTGAATGGGATGCGTATCAATAACCAACAATGGGGAGGTGATCATGGACTCGGTATTTCACAGGTTGGAATGGAAAGTGCAGAAGTCATTAAAGGCCCCATGTCTTTGATCTATACGGGCGATGCAACAGGTGGTCTGTTGTACATTAAGGATGGTTCTTTTGCTCCTCAAAACGCCTATTCTATTCAAATGAATACGCAGTTTGAATCCGTGAATAAAGGAAGCCAAAATAGTCTGGTATATAAAGTTTCGGGAAAAAAGTTTAGGATGAGCGCAGCAGGTATATTTTCGAGTTATGCAGATTATGCCTACCCAGATGGTGGCTATTTGAGTGATTCAAGAATGCAGGATTATGGGGGTAAATTTAAGCTTGGTTATAATTCAGGAAAATGGAATATAGAGCTCAATTATTTGTATTCTAATTCAAGAGTAGGCATTCCTGGACATACACACGATAGTTTGGCTACGCCAACATCTTTTCTCGTCGAGGATCAAGACCGCGGGTTTTCCCTTCCTCACCAGAAAATTCAAAATCATTTTGCCAATATCAAGGCAAGCTACTTCATGAATTCAAAGAATAAGATGGAGTTTTATTTGAACCATGGATACAACAATCTTAAAGAATTTGAAGAAAAGATTTTTACACCCGGAATTGATATGTATTTGAATGCTTCATCTTTTCAGGTAAGGCATCATTGGAATCCTAATAAAAATCTTCAAGTGTTGTCCGGTATTCAAGCAAGTGCACAAAGCAACAACAATGGTATAAAGGCCGAAGAGCGTTTGATAGATGATTCAGATCAATACGATGTTGGTCTGTATTCCTCTCTTTCTTATGATTTCGGTGGGCTAAAGTTCAATACAGTAATTCGACTGGATCAAAGAGCCGTTCGTAGTTCCAATTTTAATAATGATTATCCAAACATGAATGCGTCCATTGGTATCAGGAAGGAATGGAAAGCCCAAACAAGACAGGATCTTGCCTTTCATATTTCATCCGGAACCCGAGCACCTCACTTATCTGAATTGCTGAGTGACGGGATTCATCACGGAGCTGTGCGATATATTCTCGGGGATCCTTCATTGGTTTCTGAAAGGTTTGTACAGCTGGACTTAAACTATGAAATTTCCAATGAACATGTTTCATTAATTTTAAATCCGTATTGGACAATAGCAAATAATTACATTCAGCTTGCGGAATTGGATTCAGTGATTGATGGGCTCGCCGTGTATGAATACCAATCAATGGATCTGGCACTGCTTTATGGTATTGAAGCGAGACTTCATTATCATCCGCATTTTGCTCATCGACTACATTTTGAAACAGGGTATTCCAATACTTTCGGAGGTGAGTTGAGCTTTGTGCAGTCAGGGGAGGATTTGTATTTCATGCCACAGGCACGTTTGAGATCAAATATTCGAATTGAACTTTCAAATAAGAAAACTTTTGGTTTTGCCTCTGTCTTACTTCAAAGCAACTATTTTTTTAGTCAAAGTAGAGTAGGCCCCTTAGAAACACCCACAAATGCTTATGCTACAATTGACCTAGGATGTCAAATGAAATGGGATTTCGAATGGCCTTTACAACTGTCACTTGGAGTTAGAAATGCTTTAAACGCTTCATATGTTAACCATATGTCTAGTCTGAAATCTCTTGGTCTTACAGAACCAGGTCGAAGCTTTTACATCAATTTGAAATGGCAAATTGAAGGGAAGAACGGATCAAATAAGTAATCAATTATTCTATATATAAACAAATCAATTAATGTTATGAAAACAAAAATGTTTTTTGCAGCAATGCTGCTAATCGCAAGTACAGCTTGCAACAAAGAAGAATGTTACGAATGTCATTATGACGGTCCTAACGGAGAAGAAGTGGAATTAGAAGGTGAATACTGTGGCTCTGCTGCAGAGGATCTAGAAAATCAAGGTTATGTTGTAAATGATACAACAATTTATGTAGTTCATTGCGGAGAGCACTAAGAGATTCTTCTTTAAGAATTAAAAAGCGTCCCTTTCGGGGCGCTTTTTTTATTTACGGAATAGCTGGTGGAAATCGATTTATAAAGGATAATGATTTAATTTCTAGAATGATATATTTGTATTACTAATTTTAGAATTCATGAAAAACATTTTCATTTTTGGTATATTGTTTTGTGTTCATTTTTTAAATGCTCAAAGCAATCAACCCTTCGCTCCACATATGGAGGCTTATGTTAATGGTTCCCCACTAAACAATTTGAATCCGATTGATACTGGTTTTGTTGACGTATGTTCGGGAGACACTATTGTATTTGTGGCAACACCTGACTTTTCTAATTCTTTAGAAAACACGGGTACTGGATACTCTCAAGATGTCAATGTGAATATTGATTTTGAATGGACCATTGATGGCGTAAGCTTTCCCAATAACGATACCATTATTTTCGTAGTAAGTTTAGCCAATGGATATTTGGTAAATCTCAATATCACGGATCAAAACGGAGAAAATGCCGAACTCATGAGTAAGGTCCGTACTGGGATGACTCCAGAATTTACAGGCTTTTATATATCCAATGATTCCTTATGCACCGGTGAGACCGCACAAATATTTGGAGGGGCAAGTGGTTTTGGTGATTCCTTCAGTTTTCCAGATGGTGGCTTTGCCAATAGCAGTTCACAATATGTTACAGGACTCACTTTTCTTCCAGATGGATCTGGAGCTCAATATGAAGCTCCTATTACGATATCAGGTTTTCCTCAAGGGGCAACCATTACCAATGCTCAGGAATTGAATCAGGTCTGCATTACCATGGAACATTCATATGCTGGTGATCTTGAGATTTGGTTGGAATGTCCAAACGGAACAACAGTTCCACTCGTTAACTCATATAGTCCCGGAGCCATTCCCGGAGGGGCAAGTGGCGGAGGAACTCATTTAGGAGATCCGATTGATGATAATGGTGGTGGTGGTCCTGGAGAAGGCTGGGAATACTGCTTTAGCTCCGTATTTAACGATATAGGTCCAATGACACAAAATTGGGGGAACACCATTCCTGCACCAAACTTTGGAGAAGGGAGCCCGTCAGTAGATCCGTCATATATATATGCCCCAGAAAGCTCTTTTGGTGATTTCTTTGGTTGTCCATTTAATGGTGAATGGACCATATTTGTGCAAGATAATTTGAGTATTGATGACGGATATATTTTTGGTTGGGGCATCGATTTTTATTCTTCTACCACAGGTATTTCGAATTATCAAAACACACTCGATTCTGCTTGGTGGACGCCCAACACTACGATTATAGATAATTTAGGAGACTCATCCATAATCGTTGCTCCTGAAAATGGAAATAACAGTTATACCTTCAATGTTATGGATGATTTTGGTTGCATACATGATACCACCATATCGGTGACCTTCAATGCAATATTAGCATCAATGAATGCGAACCCATCAGACGGTTGCACACCAATCGTTGTTACTTTTGATTACAGTGGTAGTGTTGGTGATTCTTTTTATTTGGATTTTGGAGACGGCATCTATTACTATGATACCATTCCTAACGTTTTCAGTCACTTTTATTCCGAAGACATCAATGCTACGGCAATCCTTTACGTAAATAACGACAATTGTAGTGATACTGCCTATGTGACCATAAATACCTCTAGTCCAATTACAAATTATATAAGTGATTCTGCTATTTGTGGAAATCCATACAATTGGAATGGGGATTTGATCTATGATTCTGGAGTATACACTCAGGTCAATCAAGGCAGCAATGGTTGTGATTCCATCGTAGTATTAGCGCTTACTTATGTTGATGAAAGCTTTGATTTAGGGTTTATTGCAAGCCAACAATTGTTTACGGCACCACCATTCGCTGTGCAATTCACCAATACTACTCCAAATTTGAGCAGCTATGATTTTTGGTGGGATTTTGGGGACGGCACATCTATCCAATCCAATAATTTAAATGTATTCCATGAGTATACCTCCAATGGATCATACACGGTAAGCCTGTATGCAGCTGATTTGATAGGGTCTTGTTCAGATACACTTATTGAAACTGATTTCATCTTTACTACGGGACAATCTTCGATAAATGAAAATGTATTTACCGATTATCAAATTTTCCCAAACCCAACAACAAATTTTATTGTTATTCAATCAGAAAAAGTGCTGAACAATAAGTTCAATATTTATGATCAACAGGGTAGGGAAGTAATGAAAGGCAAACTCACAGGAAAGAACACCAAGTTATCTATTCAAAAACTATTCAGTGGCACGTATATCGTTCAAGTTGACGGGATTTACAAACCTACTGTTGTGTTGAAACATTAATAAATACCGTTCATTCTTTTGAAAAGCGTTTCTTTTGAGGCACTTTTTTGAATTGTAGAGATCAATACCTTTTAAAAAATAGAGTGTAAAAAAGTATTACTTTTAAAAAAAAACAAATCTTATGAAAAAATTTTTACTCTTTACTGTGTTATTCATTCAATATTATGGGTTTTCACAAATCATGTTTTATAATGTTGTAACATCCGAGACAGATAGCTTATACGTTTTAGGAGATGATGGAAATGTATACGAACAGTCAGTTGTGGTTGAAACCAACAACAACCTAATAGCTGGGTTTACGGGTATGGCTATGGATCAGGTGAATTCTAATGTTTATGTTGTTGTGAAATCAGCAAATGGTAGTCGATTTCTTGCAACACTTAATATGTCTTCTTCTCTTGCCACAAAAATTGGAGATTTAGCTGATAAAATTTCCAGTATTTCTTTTTCTGGTGATGGTTCTTTATACGGGATCACTGGTGATGGAGGATCGAACCCAAATCGGTTGTACTCAATAGACCTAACGAATGCCGAATTGACTGAAAAGGCTGATTTGTCAGGAGATCAAGATAATGATGGCGAAGCGCTTGCATTCAACACATCGGATGGTTATATGTATCGAATGGCAGGAGAAGAGTTTCTATATAAGATTGACATGACAAATTTCACAACAACCCTTGTTACTAGTCAATTATTAGATGATGGGGCTTCTGGCCACGCGATGTACTATAATGGAACAAATTTTATTACGTTATCTGCTGATATTTGTACGATGAATTCATTAGGTGAACAAACCAATTGCAATGAAATCCCGTTTGATGCAAAAGGAATTGTACCATCAGATTTTGTGGGTATATCAGAACTCGGTCTTAACCCCTCAAAAGAATTGGTTAAAATAGTCAACCTTTTAGGACAAAGAGTTGAATACACGCCAAACACAGTTTTGATTTATCAGTATTCTGATGGAACCTCTCAAAAGGTATGTATTGTAGAATAGTAATTGATTTCAAATTCTTTCGAAAAGACCTTCAGAAATGAGGGTCTTTTTTGTTTTTATCGATTCAAGTTCTAATAGAGCTCAATATGGTCAATCTCGAGTTTAAAGCTTTCGTTCTTTTTGTTGGCAATAAGAATAGACACTTGTTCTAATGACTTTTTGTTAAAGTTTGGTTTGTCCAACTTTCGACCTCTAAAGCTTGGATAAAAATCCTCTAAGTTCATTTCTACAGTCTCCCATTCTCCACTCGTAGAAAAGGTTGTGATGTATGAGTAATAGTCTGAGCTTTTGTTCTTGATCCGGAATTGGTAATTTTTACCATCGCCTTTAAGTCGTATTCTTATGGTTTTGTGTTGATCACATTTGAATTCATCCATATTGTATCGAACAGAAGCAAAACCACCATTATTATCAGTGGAAACCTTCCCCTTGAAAATACCATTCCCAGCATCACTCAATCCAAAGGTTGAGCTTGAAATCCCTCCCATCACATCGTCATTTACAATTCTCCAATTTTTGATGTTGGAGTCTAGGGTAAAGTCAAAAAGACGTGTTGTCGATTCTTTGGGATCAGTAGTTACGAATAAAGCCATAATTTGTAAAGATAAAAGCGCAGGAAGTAAAAAATTCATAAGTATTAGTTTTCTATGAAACAATGGGTCTGGTGAAAAGTTTAACGTCAAAAAGGCAAACCTCAGCGTTTTGAGTTAAATGCCTTCAGAAATAAGGGTCTTTTTTTGGATTGAAAAACTTGATCTCTATATTTCAATTATTTTTGTGGTACTATGAATGATCAAGTTGGAATAATTCTTACCCACTAAAAAAAAATAAATCATGCAGCTTTTCCAAGTAAAAAATATTGTTTTCGGACTGTCCTCTCTTTTAATGTTTACAGGTGAAAATCAAGTTAAAAAGGATGATTCTATATCAAAGTCAATTGACTATGTTGTTACTCATCTGGATTCCGCGAGCTTTCAAACTGTTCGTGATGGTTGGCGTTTTGATTATGGCCTCGAGAGTGGTGGAACCTTGAACACTTTTGAATATATTCGATCCCTCATGACATATGGGGATTTTCAAAATGAAATACCACAAAAAATATTTATTTCTGGACCTCATACGGAAAGTTATTTGAATTTAACTTCACAAAATTCATTTGGACATTATAACCCAAAATTCGTGAAGAAGTTTGAACGATCTGTTCGTAAGTTGATGGAGGATAAAAAGTTTGTTGACCGTACCCGATTTATACTAAATACATACAATATCATTGGAAAAATCGATGGTTACTTGGAGATTTATAATATCATACAGAATAACAAGACTGAATTTGAATCTTTCAGAGATTCATATTTGGTGAAAATACAAAACGGTACTTGGGAAGGATATGATTATCGCACTTATCTACCAACGATGTTGGACACAGGTCAATATTGGAATTGGAGTGAGACGAACTACTATTTTTGGGTTAGGCGAGATATTGATGGTACTATTCAGAACTGGTATAAAATCATGCTTGAGATTAAAGAAGCATATAGTTAATAAAAAAAGGTTTCAGTTGGATGTGAAAATTCCTAGCACAGAAATTTTTAATTAATTACTATAACATAGTAACAATCAGATTTGAAATATAATCTACCTTTTCTTTGTTGTCTTGTTCTCGAGCAACGCGCAAGCCTTTGATGTACCATTGAAAGCACTCGATTTCATCTCCATTCTTGCCAGCTAAATTGGCCATATTTATGTAGTCGATTATGTTACTCGACGGCATGCTGATGATCGTTTTCTCTATTAAATCCGTATCCATTTCTCAATGTTTACTACAAAGAAACTTAAATGTATTCTCAAGGTTATTAACTAGATATTAATAAATCAACAATTGATTATAAGCAAAATGCTGTAAGGAAATAAAAAAGGTTCCAGTGAAAACTCTGAAACCTTTACTGGGATTGAGATCCCTTAT
>ERZ887851.1657-NODE-1657-length-18746-cov-10.661602_pt1 | contig 18746 bp, 17 predicted proteins | sample MGYA00521100_ERZ887851 | MGnify/ENA primary metagenome ERZ887851 (study PRJEB32303, sample SAMEA104408602) | aquatic metagenome | biome: Brackish water; feature: Pelagic; material: water | place: Baltic Sea | collected 2014-06-06T16:11:00 | depth 11,444 m ...
AGAGGCCAATCATGCACTAACAATTAACCTGGCCCAGTCAGATGAGGCTGCTCAAGTCGTTGGCGCTCGTCACCGGCTTTTCCATGGGGGGACAGCAGGCCAATCACTGGGCGGCAATTTTTGCTGATCGTGTTGAGCGTATGATCTGCTGGTGTGGAAGCGCCGCTACTGCCCCGCATAATTGGGTTTTTCTTGAGGGGGTAAAGGCGGGACTGCTTGCCGACCCTGCTTTTGCTGATGGCCGGTATCAGGACAATCCAACAAACGGCATCCGGGCGTTTGCGCGGATATGGGCTGGATGGGGGCCATCGCAGGCATTCTACCGTAACAAGCTGCACCGCCAATTGGGCCAAGAAACGGCCGCTGCACATATGGAAGAGTTTTGGGAACCCAACTTTTTAGCCTTTGACGCCAACGATCTGTTGGGAATGTTGCATATATGGCAATTCGCCAACATTGCCGATAATAGTTTGTTCAATGGTGATTTTGCGGCAGCGTGCGGGGCTTGAGGGCAAGGCCAGCCATGAGGAATAAGGGCCAGATGGTTATGGCGTTCAGGTGCCGCAACACGCCCTATAATTGCGTGTGTTTACGATGCCCTGGGTGAAACACCAGCTCGACCATCGTCAGGGCGGCGTTCTGGTCCCATGTTGTTCGTGAAATCACAAACAGCGCTGTGTCAGTCTTTGTGGCCAACAGCTGTGCCTCTCTCTGGCTGGCATTTTTGGCGCCAAAGTTGATGTCGCCATGGGTGAAGGGGGTGTTCTGCAACAGCCATTCATTGGCGCTGAGTCTGGCAAAGCTGACCTCTGTTAGATGCGGCATGAGGGTGGTGTTGATCCATCGATCCTCGATAACATAGGGTGTTTCATCCGCCTCGTGCAGCGCAGTTACATGCAGTAATTTTGCACCGGCCTCAAGGGCAAATTGCTGGGTCACGGCGGCTGGTGCGGGTTCGATTTGTTGGCCTAACAGATGATATCTGTAAGATTTTCCTGCGGCCTCTATCTCGCTGCGGATCAGGGGAATGGACAGGGTTGCCTTGCCCACGGGGTGGAGCGCAACGCGCGTGCCAGCCTTGCGACGGCGGTCAAGCAATCCCATCTCGGCAAGGGTGCGAAGCGCCCGGTTCACGGTGACTCGCGCACAGCCAAGTTCAACAGCAAGATCGGCCTCATTCGGGATTGACTGGCCGGGTTCCCACTCACGCGTATAGATGCGCCGTTCTACCTCAGCCATCACGTCTCGCCAGTTTGTCCGTGCTGATCCACTCATTGCTGTTAAACCGCCAAACTACAGCGTGTGACGCAAAGAGGTCAGCGCCGCACGGTAAGCCGATGTGATCTTGTCATGCGCATGGTGGCGCCCCTCGGTGACAAGATGCCGTCCAGCAGACCATACATCACGAACCAGATGATCGTCCCCGGCAAAGATAAAGCTGTCGATCAACTGGTCACCGCGGCGTCCGGCAAGGGTCACCGATTGTTTGTCCAGACCCATCAGATCGGCCCAGTAACCAGGGGCAATCTGGCCTGTCTTTCGCCCGGCGGCGCGTGCCCCGCCGGCAATCATGGCGTCAAATATGTGACGGCCCGTCGATGCCGTTGATGGTGCCAAAGCCGCGCGTGATCGGTCGCGCAGGCGCTGTGAATATTCGAGGCTGCGCAATTCCTCTGATAGTGAAATGCGGATGTTCGAGTCAGAGCCAATGGCAATCATCCCGCCAGACTCGAACCAGGCAACGCCGTCGAATATCCCATCACCAAGACTGGCCTCGGTGATCGGGCATAATCCCGCTATCGCGCCGGTTTTGGCAAGGCCTCTTGTCTCGTGGGGTTGCATTTGGGTGCAATGGATGAAACAGCAATCGGGGCCTACCTCAATATTGCCCAAAACCCATTCAACAGGCCGCGCGCCAAGATGCTGGCTGACCTCTTCGACCTCGGCGCGCTGCTCGGCCAGATGCATATGGAATGGTCCGCCCTCGCCAAGCGCGCGGGTATGGCCCAGGCTGTCTGGAGACACCGCCCGCAGACTGTGGGGTGCCACGCCGAAAACCGTGTCGGCTGGCAGGTTGCCAAGGCCTTTACGAATGCCATCGCACAAGGCGGCAAACCCGTCCAGATCATTATGAAAACGGCATTGGCCCCGAACCAGCGGGCGCTTGTCGCAGCCGCCATATTGATAGTGAACGGGCAGCATGGTCAGCCCGATTCCGGTGGTTTGGGTGGCCGCCATAATTCGGTCAGCCATCTGCGAGCGCTGGTCATAGGCGGTGCCGTCCGGGGCGTGATGCAGATAGTGAAACTCGACATTGGTTGCATAGCCAGCTTCCAGCATTTCCATCTGCACCAGCGCGGCAATGGCTTCGACATGATCCGGGGTCAATTGGTCGAGGAACAGATACATCAACTCGCGCCAGGTCCAGAAACTGTCTTGCGGATTGTTGCTGCGATGTTCGGTCAGCCCGGCCATCGCCCGTTGAAAGGCGTGGCTGTGGGCGTTAACAGGGGCAGGCATCAGGCACGAGACATGTGCTTCGGCTGGGGGCCCGCTGAAATTTGGAGTCACCGCGGTGATGCGGCCATCATCCCCCAGTTCAACATGTACATTATCCTGCCAGCCATCAGGCAGAAGCGCGGTTTCAGCGTGAAGTGTTGGCATCATTGTTTCCTGTTGACAGGTTATTATGTATGTACATATAAATGAAAGTAGAATTTAAAGCAAGGTTCCTTAATGAAGGTATTAATCACAAATGCGGCGATGACGCTGCTGGACGATCAGCTTTCAGATGCCGCAAAAAAGAGCGTTGTGGATGAGTCCTACGGCCTTATCCCGCAGGGATATCTCTCTATGCAAGACGGATTGATCAATGCGCTTGGCCCGATGTCAGCGCTGTCAGATGACATGGTCAATGACGCCGCTATCACAAAAATAGATGCCATGGGCAAGCTGTTGACGCCTGCCTTTATTGATTGTCATACGCATGTCGTTTATGGCGGTCATCGCGCTGTCGAATTTGAATTACGCCTAAAGGGGGCCAGTTACGCCGAAGTTGCCAAGGCCGGTGGGGGCATTGTCTCGACGGTGAATGCAACACGGTCACAATCGGTGGAAGACCTTGTCGCAGGGGCATTGCCTCGGGTTGATGCGTTGCTCGGCGAGGGGGTCAGCCTGATCGAGGTGAAATCTGGATATGGTTTGGACATCGAGACCGAATTACGGATGTTGCGGGCGGGGCGGGCTATTGCGGCGGTGCGTCCGGTGCGCGTTGTTACCAGCTTTTTGGGTGCGCACGCGATGCCGCCTGGCGAAGACTGGTCACCTGAGGGCTATATTGACGAGGTCTGCATACCGGCATTGCGCCAAGCGCATAGCGAAGGGCTGGTGGATGCGGTGGATGGCTTTTGCGAGTCAATCGCCTTTAGCGCGGATCAGATTGCCCCGCTGTTCGACGTGGCTGCGGAACTTGGTCTGCCGGTTAAACTACATGCCGAACAATTGACCAGATGTGGGGGCAGCCTTTTGGCGGCGCGTCACAAGGCGTTGTCGGTGGATCATGTCGAATATGCGAATGAAGAAGATGTGATGGCGCTGGCCGCTGCCGGCAGCGCAGCGGTCTTGCTGCCGGGTGCATTTTACACACTTCGGGAAACCCAAAAACCGCCGGTGGCGTTGTTTCGCTCGCATGGTGTGCCGATGGCACTTGCCACCGATGCAAACCCTGGGTCATCGCCTCTGACATCGTTGCTGTTGGCCATGAATATGGGCTGTACGCTGTTTGGCATGACGCCGTGTGAGGCGCTGGCCGGAGTGACAAGACATGCAGCGACAGCGCTTGGCGTTTCTGATACCGGCATCTTGCGCCCGGGCTTGCGGGCAGATATTGCCCTATGGGATGTGGCGCATCCGGCCGAGCTTTCCTATCGGATTGGTTTCAATCCACTCAATCTTCGTATTTTTGAAGGGCAAATCACATGATCACACTGGTTCCAGGCGAGGTTACCCTCGTCCAGCTTGAACAAATTTGGCGTGGCCGCGATGATGTCGCCCTGCATCCAGACACAAAAGCCCCGATTGAGGCGGCGGCAGCGTTTGTCGCCAAGGCGGCGGCGGGTGGCACTGCGGTTTACGGCGTCAATACAGGTTTTGGCAAGCTCGCCAATGTGACCATTGCCGAAGACCAGACGGCCATTCTGCAACGCAACCTCGTGCTTTCGCATTGCTGCGGTGTTGGTGAGGCGCTGGATGCGCCAACGACACGGATGATGATGGTCCTCAAATTATTATCGCTTGGGCGTGGGGCATCCGGGGTCGCCTGGGAGACGGTGGAACTGATTACCGGGATGTTGAACAAGGGGGTTTTGCCCCAAATTCCTGTTCAAGGATCGGTTGGCGCGTCGGGTGATTTGGCGCCGCTTGCGCATATGGCGGCGGTCATGCTGGGCGAGGGTGAAGCGTGCTTTAATGGCGACATCATGTCCGGCGGGGCGGCGCTTGCCGCGGCCGGCTTGTCGCCGGTGGTTTTTGGCCCAAAAGAGGGGCTTGCCCTGATCAATGGCACTCAATTCTCTACCGCGTGCGCTCTTGCGGCGCTGTTTGATGGCTGGCGCAATTGCCGGGCTGGCGTGGTGACAGCGGCGCTGTCGACGGATGCGATCATGGGATCGACCGCCCCCCTTGTTGACGCAATTCATACATTGCGCGGGCACCAAGGACAGATTGCTGTGGCCCGGGCCCAGCGGGCGATTATGCAAGGCTCAGAGATCCGCGAGAGTCACCGCGAGGATGACACGCGCGTGCAAGACCCATACTGCATCCGCTGCCAACCGCAGGTGACAGGCGCCGCTATGGACTTGCTTCATTTTGCCGGACAAACACTGGAAATTGAGGCCAATGCCGTGACAGACAACCCATTGGTTCTGGTTGACGAAGGGCGGATCGTCTCGGGTGGTAATTTCCATGCTGAACCGGTTGCTTTCGCGGCTGATCAGATTGCCCTTGCGCTGGCCGAGGTCGGTTCGATTTCGCAGCGCCGTGTGGCGTTGATGGTGGATCCGTCTCTTAGCTTTGATTTGCCGCCCTTTCTGACGGGAAATCCAGGGCTCAATTCGGGCTTCATGGTCGCTGAAATCACCAGCGCTGCGTTGATGAGTGAGAACAAGCATTTGGCCAACCCCTGTTCAACCGACAGCACGCCGACCTCGGCCAATCAGGAAGACCATGTTAGCATGGCGGCACACGCGGCCCGCCGGCTTCAGAAGATGAATGCCAACCTCAGTATGATTCTGGGAATTGAACTTGCCTGCGCGGCACAGGGTGTGGGCTTTAGGGCGCCATTGAAAACCAGCCCGATTCTGCAAGATGTGATTGACCGGTTGCGCACACGGGTAGCGCCGCTGGCAGAGGACCGATTTATGGCTCCGGATTTGCAACAGGCGGCTGCGATGATTGTTGATGGCAGTCTGGTTCAAGGCCTCGATATGCCTGCCTATATCCTAGGCCAATCGACAGCTTAACACTGGCCAACAACTGGCCAACAACTACCTAACAACTACCTAACAACTACCTAACAACTACCTAACAACTACCTAACACTGGGTCATAAAGGAGAGCATGATGCCGAATTCCCGCCATAATGTCCGCGATATCTATCCGGCGACTGGAAACCAGATCACGGCAAAAAGCTGGCTGACTGAGGCGCCAATGCGCATGCTGATGAATAATCTGCATCCCGATGTCGCTGAGGACCCGCACGCCCTCGTGGTTTACGGCGGAATTGGTCGTGCTGCCCGGACTTGGGAAGATTTCGACAAGATCGTTGCAGCCTTGCTAGACCTCGAACTTGACGAGACGTTGCTGGTGCAATCGGGAAAGCCAGTGGGGGTTTTCCGCACGCACAAAGACGCCCCGCGCGTGCTTATCGCCAATTCCAATCTGGTGCCGCATTGGGCCACATGGGATCATTTTAACGAGTTGGACAAGCGCGGCCTTGCAATGTACGGCCAGATGACTGCGGGGTCTTGGATCTATATTGGCACCCAGGGCATTGTTCAGGGCACTTATGAAACCTTCGTTGAGGCCGGGCGCCAGCATTATGCTGGTGATTTGACCGGACGTTGGATCCTGACCGCCGGTCTTGGCGGTATGGGGGGGGCCCAACCACTAGCCGCGGTGATGGCCGGGGCGTGCTGTTTGGCCGTTGAGTGTGATGAGTCACGGGCCGATTTCCGGTTGCGGACGGGCTATGTTGATGAAAAGACGCATTCACTTGATGAAGCGCTGGTAATGATCAAGGGCTGGTGTGACGCGGGTGAGGCTAAATCGGTGGCGCTGATTGGCAATGCGGCTGATGTCTTCCCCGAACTTGTGCGTCGCGGCGTCAAGCCTGATATCGTCACTGACCAGACATCGGCGCATGACCCGTTGCATGGCTATCTGCCTCTTGGCTGGAATGTCGCTGAATGGCGCGCCAAACAGGAAAGCCATCCAAAAGAAGTTGAGGTCGCGGCCAGAGCGTCGATGAAAACGCATGTGGCGGCGATGGTTGATTTCTGGAATGACGGCGTTCCGACTCTTGATTATGGCAACAACATTCGCCAAGTCGCGTCTGAAGAAGGGCTGGAGACTGCCTTTAGCTTTCCAGGTTTTGTTCCGGCCTATATTCGCCCGCTGTTTTGCCGTGGCATCGGCCCGTTCCGTTGGTGCGCCTTGTCGGGTGACCCAGAGGACATCTACAAGACAGACGCCAAGGTAAAAGAATTGGTTGATGATGCGCATCTGCATAAATGGCTGGATATGGCGCGTGAGCGTATTTCCTTTCAAGGATTGCCGGCACGAATCTGTTGGGTCGGGCTTGGCGTGCGCCACCGTTTGGGGCTTGCGTTCAATGAAATGGTTCGCACGGGAGAGCTGTCTGCGCCCGTGGTTATTGGCCGGGACCATCTTGATAGCGGCTCGGTTGCCTCTCCAAACCGCGAAACAGAATCGATGAAGGATGGCTCGGATGCGGTGTCTGACTGGCCGTTGCTGAATGCGCTTTTGAATACGGCAAGCGGGGCCACTTGGGTGTCACTGCATCATGGCGGCGGTGTTGGTATGGGCTTTTCCCAGCATTCTGGAATGGTCATTTGCTGTGATGGCACCGAGGATGCGGATCGGCGAATCGCCAATGTGTTGTGGAATGATCCGGCCACCGGGGTAATGCGTCATGCAGATGCCGGATATGACGATGCGCTGGACTGTGCCCGTGAACAGGGGCTCAACCTGCCTGGTATTCTAGACTAGGCAGGTCGATAACCGGCCTAGTGCTGCAATATTTTTGACAGAAAGGCTTGCGCCCGTTCGCCGCGCCCACCAGCAAAAAATTCGGTTTTGCCACAGTTTTCCTCGATCCGTCCTTCATCCATAAAGACGACGCGGTCGGCAACCTCGCGGGCAAAACCCATTTCATGGGTGACCACCATCATCGTCATGCCGTCATCGGCGAGTTCGGTCATAACGTCGAGAACTTCATTGATCATTTCCGGATCAAGGGCGGATGTTGGCTCATCAAACAGCATCACCCGCGGCTTCATTGCCAGCGCGCGGGCGATAGCGACGCGTTGCTGCTGGCCACCCGAAAGCTGGCTTGGGAATTTGTCCGCCTGATCGGCAATTTGCACCCGTTCAAGGTAATGCAGCGCGATGTCATCGGCCTCAGAGCGCGAGAGATTGCTGTTGCGAATGGGGCCAAGCGTCACATTCTGCAAAATCGACATATGCGGGAACAGATTGAAACTCTGGAACACCATGCCAACTTCGCGGCGCACTTGCTCCAGCTGTTTCATGTTGCCATAGACTTCGCGCCCACAGACATGAATCGTTCCCTGCTGATGGTTTTCCAGCTGGTTAACACAGCGGATCATGGTCGATTTACCGGATCCTGACGGGCCGCAGACGACAACGCGCGCCCCCTGTTTGACCGACAGATTGATATCCTTTAACGCCTGAAACTGATCAAACCATTTGCCGACACCTTCAAAGGCAATCAGGGTGTCGGGGTCTGGTTGGGGTCTGGCTGATGTGTTTGACATAATGTCTCCTAGCGGCGCGCCCGCAGGGCACGTTTTTCAAGATGGCCGAACAGCGCGGCAAACGAGTAACAGAGGATGAAATACATCGCGCCGACAATGATCCATGTTTCGAAAACCTTGGTCGTGGTCGATGCCACCTCTGTGGCAAGGAAGGTCAGCTCCTGAATCGAGATCAGCGAGACAATCGCCGAATCCTTGATCAAGGTGATGAACTGACCCGCAAGCGGTGGCAGAATTTTGCGTACCGCCTGCGGAAAAATGATGTCGCGCAGAACGTCAAATGGCGACAAGCCAACGGCGCGCGCCGCCTCCCATTGACCCTTTGGGATGGATTGAATGCCGGCCCGCACGATCTCGGTGATATACGCGCCCTCAAATAGCGCCAGGCACAATGCCCCCGCCACAAAGTTGGAAAATAATCTGGGGTCACCGAACAGCATGTAGAAAACGCCTGAACTTACAAACGCGCCATTCTTGTCAAAGTCATCAAGACCAACCAGCGGCATTAACTGGCCAGATAGAAAAAAGTAAAAAATGAAGATGAAGACCACCGGTGGGATGTTGCGGACCAACTCGACATAACAGCGACTGATCATTCGCATCGCCAGGTTTTTACTGGTGCGCATATAGCCCATGACAAGGCCGATGGTGGCGGCAAATATGGTTGCCCAAAAGGCCAGTCGCAATGTTGTTGCAATGCCCTTTAACAGCAGATTAGGCACATAGCGGGCTTTTTCTTCATCATAATAGATGACGAAATTGAAAACGCGCGACCAATTCCAATTATAGACAAGCACATCACTTACACGATAGACCGCATAGGCGATAATGGCGCCAACGAGTCCGAAACAGATATAGTCTACGCTCGTCAGTTTGCGCCGTGTCTGTAAGGGGGGTCCGTTCATGCTCTGTCCCTGATGGGTTTGTCACCGACAGGAAAAACCCTGCCGGTGAATGTTTTGTCTGGGTGAAAAGAGTGATGCCAGAAACCGCTCTGCCCCAAAATTTGGCAAGGGGTCTCTGGCATCATGAAACGGGGCTACTGCTCCAGCTTCACCATGTCTTTCCAGCCTGAACGGTTCTTGAACCAAAAGTCATGACGCTCTTTGAGCCAACCGCTGCTGGTGTTCACGACGATCCAGTTGCTAAAGAAATTCAGCGCATCTGAATCACCTTTACGAAGGGCAAAGCCTTCATTTCCGCGTGTCAGGTTTTCACCGTCAAAGGCAACAAAAACCTCATTCGGATATGCCTCAGACCAAAAGCGCGGCTTTGGTGCGCTCGAGATCATTGCATGTGCATTGCCGTTCACAACTTCTTGAAAGGCCTGTGCATCGTCGTCAAACTGACGCAGAGTGGATTTTGGAAACAGCTTTTGCGCGGCCTTACATGGTGTTGCACCACGACGGCAGGCAATTGTGACGCTGGCCTGATTGTAATCAGCAATCGTTGTGTAATTGCCGGCAAGCTTTGTGTTTGCAGCCATCATCTGGCCCGAATGCGCATATGGTGTGGTGAAATTCACTGTCAGGTTACGCTGTGCGGTGATTGACATGCCGCCGATGATGACATCGAATTTCTTTGCCAACAGTGATGGAATGATCCCACTCCAGGCTGTAGGCACAAATTCAACCTCAACGCCCATGTCGGCAGCAAGTTTAGTTGCAACGTCAATTTCAAAACCGATCAGGCCGCCTTGCTTGTCACGCATTGCCCATGGAACAAAAGTCGACATGCCAACCTTCAGCGTGCCCCGCTTTTGAATATCTGCAATCAGGTCATCAGCAACCGCGGGCAACGAAGTTGCAACAACCCCGAAGACTGCCACGAGCGCCATAGCCGCCTTGGCTTTCAATATCCGTGTAAGTTTCATTTTTTTCTCCTCTTGCTCTGTTGTAATTCTCTTTATGGTTAAGTGGTGTGATGGGTCTCATCGTGCCCTGTTCATCTTTATTTCGAGGATGTTGACCATAATGGAAAGGCTGGTCGTCAGGACAAGATACATGCCGGCTACGATGAACCAGATTTCAAATGCCATATAAGTGTCGGATATCAGATTGAGTCCTTCGGTTGTCAGTTCGGAAACAGCGATAACGCTGACAATGGCGGAATGTTTGATCAGGGAAATCAGCAAGCCGGTCAATGGCGGCAGAATTAGCGGCAGCGCCTGCGGGACAATCACATAGCGATATTTGTCAAATTTTGACAGGCCGGTTGCATCGGCGGCTTCATATTGGCCGCGCTCAACGGCCTGGATGCCCCCCCGGATGATTTCTGCGGCAAAAGACCCCTCAAATGCGGCAAGGCATAAAACCCCGGCCCAGAACCGGTCAATGCCAAAAATTGGCGCCAAAACGAAATAGAACATGAACAATTGCACGAGCAGGGGTGTGTTGCGAATGATCTCGAGATAGGTGGTGGCAATCGACCGTCCGGCAATCGAGTTCGACATTCTGCCAATCGCGGTTAAGGCGCCAATTAATATTGAGAGAACACTGCTGATGCCAGCTAGTTGTAAGGTTACAAGGATGCCATTGATTAACGGGCCGGGAATGAATTCCCCATCGATTATCCGGTAAAAGAACGGCCCGACACGATACCATTGCCACCTATATTCCATCGCGGCGGCACCGGCGTATATCAGCCAGGCAAGGATGCCAAACAACAAAATGGCCTGTGCCACCTGCCAAAGAGACCGCGCAATGTGAGCTGACGCAGGATCTTTTGGATGCCGCACGCCGTCCACGCCAAGCAGTCTTGCAAGCAACGGCATTTCAGGATGTATCTGCGTCACCAATCTGGCTCCCCTTAACCAAAAAAACGGCTCTTTCATCATATATGTAAATAGTTCGATGGCTATCTTTTTATTTATGTTATGTATTATCGTATCAAGTTGTGGTCCATCGTCGGTGGGTTATTAGTGTTGGATGTTGCCTGGGAAAAAGGAAAAGGATGAAAATCACCTTCCGCCAGATTGACGCGTTTCAAACTTTAATTGCCTCAGGAACGGTAACAAAGACGGCGTCTTTACTAGGTATTTCACAGCCAGCTGTAAGTCGGTTGATTTCAGATCTTGAGAAAACTGTCGGTTTCAAGCTGTTTAATAGGTCAGGGCGAAAGCTTGAGGCAACGCTTGAAGCACGTCTGTTTGCCGAGGAAGTGACGCAATCCATGTCTGGTTTAAAGCGGATAGAACAGGCAGCGCAAAATATTCGTGACTTTAATCATGTGCAGCTTCGCCTCGTTAGCACCCCATCCTTTGCACCGACATTAGCACCCTTACTTATCGAAAAATTTTCCAAACGGCATCCAAATGTCCATGTGTGTCTTGAGATTCAATCCGATGATGAGCGCATTGAGTGGATGGTGCTAGAAAATCAGGATTTTGGTATCGCGGTTTCGACAGGGCGCAACCGCAATATCGCCACGCATGAATTGCTATGTACTGAAGCAGTGTGTATTTTGCCCGTATTGCATCGGCTGGCTGGTAACAAAAGCATTTCGCCCGAAGATCTTGTCGGTGAAAACTTCGTGTCCTATTTCGAGGGGTCTATTTTCAAAAGCGATATCGACAAGGCTTTTAATATGGCAAAAGTGCAGCGTTTAACCAAGTATGAAGGCAAGACAACAGGCGCGATTATTGGTATGGTCGGGGCTGGGCTTGGCGTGTCGATCATCGGTTCGGGCTTTGGCGCTGGATCATTTGATCAGAGGTGCACAACCGTACCGTTCACGCCGCCGATACGCTATTCGGCAGAGCTTTTATGGTCGACGCAACGGGGGCTATCAGCGATCCAGAATGAATTTCTTGATATGGTTAGGGATGAATTTTGTGACCCTGGCAGTTAAGCCAATTACGTCTCATCACGGTTTAGCGCGTCACGGAATATTTTACGCGCTGTTGCGCTGTGAATATAGTTGTAATCGCGCGGATAGGCTTTTCCGGGCGCAATCTTCAGCACCGCCATCACTGGCCCGTCACACGCCAGCAACTCCGGCAAGGCCGCCTCAAACGCATCCAGCTGTGAAAAGCGCATCGCATCTTGATAGCCTGCAGCTTTTGCCATGCCGACAAAATCTACAGTTCCAGTTCCGGGGATGGGATGGCCCCCATTCACCTCATAGACGCCATTTTCAAAAACAAGGTGAAGAAAATGTTTTGGCCGCACATTGGCAATGGTGACAAGGCTGCCAAGATTCATCAGTAGGCTGCCATCACCATCAAGCACAATGACCCGCCTGTCCGGACTTCCCAAAGCAAGCCCAAGCGCATGCGAAGACGCCTGGCCCATAGCCCCCGTTGACACGTAATTGAGGTTACGCGGGCAAAGCGCAAGCCAGTCAAAACAACTCTGGTAAACCGCAACAACAAGGTCGCGTGGCTCAACATGTGGCCGCAAAGTGGTGAGAGCAAGGTCACGCTGGATCATGGGCGCTCTCCGGCAATGACTGGCGATTGGCCAACAAGAAAGCACAGCGCATCACCAGTTTCGTAGGCGGTGTCAATAGCCGGTGCAATGTGTTGCGTATCAGCATCGCTGTCGATTCCGATATGCTTTAGCGCCATGACGTCGAGAATGGGTGGAATGATTCGAACGCCGTAGCTGGCTGATGCCAGAACAGTTTCGTCAGGGGCCTTGCCTTGCAGTCCGACCATCATGCACACCGGTTGATGGTAATCCATGGCAATGGCCCGGATCGCGTTCAGCGAGTCCATTAGGCCGGTTTGCTGCATCAGCAAGAGCGCGCGGGTGTTGCTGTAGGAGAGCGCAGCACAGATGGACACGCCTTCATCTTCTTTGCACACGCGGATCAACTGGAAATCCGGGTCTTTGCTGATGGGCCATAACAGCCCGTCGCTTGTTACGATATCGGGGACTGATACGATGATCCCCACTCGGGCTTTTTTGAGCTGGGCGATGATGTCCTCACCGCTGGGCGGGGCTAGCTTGTTGGCCGGCGATGACGCGGTCATGCCATCTCTCCATACAGGCGAACCAGCGCGGCGGTGGCGGCGCGTGTTTCCGCGTGGTGGCCGACGGTCATCCGCAGGCACGAATCGAACGCTGGCGATGCAAAGCGTCGCAAGGAAATGCCTTCCTGGCGTAATGCCGCATCAAGCTTTGGCGCCAGATTTTTGTCAGACTTCATTTCCATCAGCACAAAATTACCATGCCCAGGATAGACGTGAATGCCAGCGTCTGTGAGCTTTAGCGTCGCCTCATCACGCAATTTTGCCGTTTCATTACGCACATAGTTGCGATGGTCCTCGTCAGCCAGTGCTGCAACAGCAGCGTGCAGAGACGGGGTCGCCAGCGGGAATGTGAGGCCGATTCGGGTGATCGTATCGATCACTTGCGGCGCGGCATAGGCCCAGCCAACACGCGCCCCAGCAAGGCCATGGATTTTTGAAAAGCTTCGCGTCACAACCACATTGTCATGCGCCCGCACAAGGTCTTCACCGGTTGCATAGGCAGGGTCGGTCACATATTCGGCATAAGCCCCATCAATCACCAAAAGAACATGGCCGGGAAGGCCCGCATGCAGGCGTCGTACCTCATCACCTGGCAACATGGCGCCTGATGGATTGTCCGGGTTGGCAAGATATACGATCCGTGTCTCTGGGGTCAGGCTGGCCAGCATGGCATCAACATCGGTGCAGAAATTACTGTCCGGCGCTGCGAGCGCCTCGGCATCGTTGGCATAGGCATAATTTGGCACTTTGAGATAGCTGTTCTGGCTTCGTAAAAGCGCGGTGCCGGGCTGCAGATAGGCGCGGGCAATGCGGGCCAGTATATCGTCTGAGCCAAATCCGATGGCGAGGCGCTCAGGCTCAAGCCCGTGGGATGCCGCGATCGCCGGAACAAGGATGCTGGCTGGATTTTCCAGATAGCGTTCAAGATGGTCTGTTGCGGCGGCGGCGGCGGTTAACGCCTTTGGTGAAGGGCCAAACGCACTCTCATTCGAGTCGAGTGAGATTGTGATTTCGGGGCCAGCATCCGCTGATGTTGCCACCATGTGGGCCTTGATCGACGAAATGCCAGATTTAGCCTGTGGAACGGAAATTGTCACATCTGTCACCCTGAAAAAAACCTCGCTAACCTATGCTAATTCATCACATTAACGTATAGTAATTGCAAGCAATTTTAAAAAAAGTTATAGTCAAATTGTGCTGAATGAAACTTATATTTAAGTTTCAGACAGAGAAAAAGACAGAGAAAAAGACAGAGAAAAAGACAGAGAAAAAGACAGAGAAAAATATTTTTAACCTAGTCGGGTGAGCCGGTGTCAAACAATGATATGCGCCCCCGCCATTTGGGCCACAACTATGGCAAAAACGCGTCTTGAGGTAACTATAAACCTTCATGAACCTGGCAAGCGGGCCGGCGATATTCTGTTGCGCTGGTCTGATAATGCCCGTCCGTTAGGTGTTTATCCCACGCCTGTCGCCTGCATCGTTGGCAAGCCCGGGCCAACGGCGCTGTTGGTTGCCGGTGTGCATGGCGATGAATTTGAAGGCCCGGTGGCGCTTAGCCAATTGATTGCCGAGATTGATCCCGATCAGATCGAAGGGCGGTTGATTATCCTGCCGGCTTTCAACAGCCCGGCTGTGCTGGCCTCACAACGCACGTCGCCGCTTGATGGACGCAACATGAATCGGGCATTTCCCGGTGATCCGGATGGCGGACCAACGGACATGCTGGCAGATTTTCTGGTTTCCGTTTTGATGCCAGAGGCGGATTTGGTTATTGACCTGCATGCTGGTGGAAAAGCCTCGGTATTTGCGACCTCTGCGCTTGCGACCCGCTGTGATGACAAAGGCCTTATGCAGGCTAATCTGGATCTTGCCGCCGCGTTCGGCGCGCCGCTGACCTGGGTGCTTGGGGCGTTTAATGATACGCGTTCGTTAAATGCTGCGGCGCTCAATGCGGGCGTGCCGATGATTGCGGCCGAGCTTGGCGGCGGCGGCGGCACTGATCCGGTGCAGGTGTCGCAAGCTGTGATGGGGGTAAAGCGTTGCCTTGCCCATGCCGGCATCATCAAAGAGGCCTTGCCCAAAGCGTCGCCATCTATACTGGTTGAGACGCGGTCTAGTTCCGACAATATCTATGCGCCAGCAACAGGCTTGTTTGATCGCCATTTTGCCGCGGGTGACCATGTTGAAGCCGGACAATTGGCCGGATATATTCGCTCGCTTGACAGGCTTGACGATGCGCCTGTCTCGTTGCATTTTGCGGTAGACGGCGTTGTTCTTGCCCACGGAAACAGGGGCTATGTGATGCGCGGTGATATGCTGGCCATGCTGGTGTGTGAGGCCAAAATCTGAGGCCAAAATTGTAGACTTGAATTTAGGGCCGGTGAGTGAAAAGCATTATGGGTCTGCGCACAGCTGATGCGGTCCAGATTCGGTCAGAACAGGAGACGTTTGACGATGATTGATATCGAAACAGAATTTCTTTACGACAGCTGGTATGTCGCCGGTTGGAGTTCTGATTTTGAACATTCGTTGACGCCGCTCAAAATCCTTGGTGAACAGGTGGTTATTTTTCGCACCGACAAAGGGGTTGCGGTTGCTCTTGAGGATGCCTGCCCGCACCGTAAATTGCCGCTATCGCATGGCCGCTTGCACGCCGACCGGATCGAATGCGGATATCACGGTTTGACGTTTGATTGTTCAGGCAACTGTGTGCATGCCCCGACACAGCAGGACGCGCCCCCGAATGTTGGTGTAAAATCCTATCCGGTGGTTGACCGCTATGGTTTGCTGTGGATCTGGATGGGGGCGCCGGACGCCGCAAATGCGGACGACATCTACCACATCGAGAATTATGACAACCCGGCCTGGGGAAAGACCGATGGAGGTAGCATGGATATTGCCTGTCACTATCTTTATGTGACCGATAATCTGCTCGACCCGTCGCATGTCGCTTGGGTACATGTGTCGTCTTTTGCGGGGGCCGGAACTGAGGATGTGCCGTTGAATGTTGAACGGCTGGAAGGCGGTGTTCTCGTATCGCGCTGGATGCAGGACCGTCAGCCACCTCCCTATTACGCGCCGATGCTGTCTTTTGGGGGGAATTGCGACCGCAAACAACATTACGAATGCCAAGTGCCCTCAATCGCGATCAATAAATCGATATTTACCCCGGTTGGAAAAGGCGGCGATGATGAAAACCTGCCAGACAATAGCTTTATCAATATTTCATACAATTTCATGACGCCAGTGGATGCTGATAATACGCGCTATTTTTGGTTCCAGCATCGCAATGGTGACCCTGACAATGAGGTGCTCTCAGCGCAGATGTTCGAGGCTGCAAAAGTTGCTTTCATTGAAGATCGCGACATCCTTGTCGAGGTGCATAAAGGCATGAAAAACAAGCGGACACGCAATATCAATCTGGGTATTGATGCTGGCTCAATGCGGTTTCGCAAGATGGTCGAAAAACGCATCGCTGCCCAAAATACGCCCTAGCGTCTGCCCGTCGACACCTTGTCAAAATATTTGGTGATCATGTCGGCATAGCTGCGTTCGATAGCGACGATGTATCCGTCGGGGCGTCGCAGCACAAGTGCCCGGATGCCGAATAATTCGGTGTAGGTCGCGCCATCATCGCCAAAAATTGTGCGCCGGGTATCAAGTGGACTGGCAATGGCCAGGATATCATCTGCTTGGTTTCCGGTGACGGTGAAGATGGTGTAGGCATCGCTGACCAGGACAATCCGGCAATCAAGGCCAGCGTCATTTGGGGCAAGGCTGTCATTCAGCTGGCCCTCTTCATCGCCAGGCGCCAGCAAAATCCAGTGATTTGCACCAACCCAGCATAGATGCTGGCCACCCTTTGCAGTTTTTGTATTCGCGGTTGCTGGCAAGGACAGGCCAAGAGACGATATTCTCTGCGCCACCGCGCCGGCATCCCCCTTGATGTCGAAGATGGTCCACAGACCCTGTTTCTCGATGGTTGTTTGATAGCCCATTCTATCCTCGCAGCTTATGACCCTTGGGGTCATAGAAACAGGGTTTTGTGACGACGGCTTTTATTGTCCTGTCGCGATCCCGGATGATCACTGTCTCACCAATGCGGGCTCGTCCATTTGTCAGTAACCCGAGGGCGATCACCTGTTTGTTGACAACGCTCCAGACACAGGCTGAAACAAATCCTTCGCTGGCGACACGGTCGCCATTTGGGGTAATTGGGGCGCCCTCGGGAACAAGCTCGCCCCCTGATTCGGGCACCAGACCAACAAGTTCACGCCGTGGATTTCCGGATGATCTGCGGATGTCAACCGAGCGCCGACCAATGGCATGTGTTTTGGTGCGTGACATGATCCATCCCATGCCAAGGTCATAGGGATCTGCTGTGCCGTCAACCTCATGACCAAGCGAGAGAAAACCCTTTTCGACGCGCAGCACATGGCTTGTTTCAGAACCAACCGGAACAATGCCGAATGGTGCCCCCGCTTCCATGATGCGCAGCCACATCGCCTCGGCATGGCGCGGCCAGACATTGACCTCAAAGCTGACCTCGCCGGTGAAGCTGACGCGGCAGATGCAGGCTGGCATGTCGGCGACAACAGCATCGCGCATGGCCATGAACGGGAATGCCTCGGTGCTGATGTCAACATTGGTGCCAAGCGCGGCTAGGACGTCACGCGCCTTTGGCCCACATATTGTGGCATTGCACCATTGTGACGTTACCGGTGTGATCCAGACCTGCCAGTCGGGATATTCAACCTGCAGCAGATATTCCATATGACGAAAGACAAGATCAGCAAAGCCCGTTGAAGTCGACATCAGGTAATGATTTTCGGCCAGCTTGAAGGTGACGCCATCATCTAGGATCATGCCGTCTTCGCTCAACATGATGCCATAACGCCCCATGCCAATTTCCAGATTGCTGAAATCATTGGTATAAAGCAGGTCAATGAAAGCCGCCGCATCGCGTCCGCTTACGTCGAATTTGCCAAGTGGTGAGCCATCATAAACGCCAACACCAGAACGCACCGCCTCTGCCTCGGCGTTGATCGCGTCCTGCATGGTTCCGCCGTCAATCGGAAAATAACCTGGGCGTTGCCAGCGGGCACCAGCCTCATAAATGACGGCGCCATGATCCTTGTTCCATTGCGTGATCGGCGTATGCCGGAAGGGCAGAACCACGGCGCCCGTCCGTTGTCCGGCAATGGCGCCAAAATCAACCGGGGTGAAGGGAGAGCGGAAGGTCGTTGTGCCAATTTCCCCTGGCTGTTTGTTGCTGGCCTGGGCCATGATGCCGATGACATTGACATTGCCCGTCTTGCCTTGATCAATGCCCATGCCCGCCGTGGTATAGCGTTTCACATGCTCGACAGTGTCAAAGCCTTCGCGCATGGCAAGGCCGATATCATCCAGCGTGACATCATTCTGAATGTCGACAAAGGCCTTGTCACCGGGCTTTAGGCCATCGACTTGCCAAAGCGGGTGCAGATTATAATCGGGTGCTGGGGCCAGTTCGGGCAGGGTGAAGGGGGCGCTGGTAAAGCCACATTCATCAAGGCTGGCCGCCGTTGCCACGGCGGTTTCAGCCACCGCAGATGCCATATTCATGGTGCCGGCAGCAGCCCCGACACAGACAACCTTTTGCAGTGGCTTGTCCGGAACAAAGCTGGCCAGATCGTCATTATAGACCAGGCTAC
>ERZ887851.1658-NODE-1658-length-18733-cov-16.715226_pt1 | contig 18733 bp, 16 predicted proteins | sample MGYA00521100_ERZ887851 | MGnify/ENA primary metagenome ERZ887851 (study PRJEB32303, sample SAMEA104408602) | aquatic metagenome | biome: Brackish water; feature: Pelagic; material: water | place: Baltic Sea | collected 2014-06-06T16:11:00 | depth 11,444 m ...
TGACAAGCTAGGTATTAGAGATGACAAGCTAGGCATTAGATATCACAGCTGGGCGTCCAAAAGAATTAATTAAATTTAAGAGAGTTTAGAAAATGAAAAAAACAGGATTTGTGGGATGGCGTGGCATGGTGGGTTCTGTGCTGATGGAGAGAATGCGTGAAGAAAATGACTTCGCCCAGATAGAGCCAATCTTTTTCACCACCTCCCAGGCCGGTCAAGCGGCGCCTGATGTGGGTGTTGAGACTCCGCTATTGCAAAGTGCCTTCGATATCGAAGCCCTGCAGCAGATGGATATTATTGTTACTTGTCAGGGGGGCGATTACACCAAGGAAGTCTACCCACAACTGCGTAAAGCGGGCTGGGATGGCTATTGGATTGACGCGGCGTCTGCCCTGCGTATGGATGACAGTTCCATTATTGTGTTAGATCCGGTCAACATGTCTGTTGTGAAAGACGGTCTAGCCAATGGTGTTAAAGACTATATTGGCGGCAACTGTACGGTTAGCTTGATGCTGATGTCCTTGGGCGGTCTGTTTAATGCCAATCTGGTGGAATGGGCTTCGTCTATGACCTATCAGGCGGCTTCTGGTGCCGGTGCGCAGAATATGCGTGAGCTGATCAATCAGATGGGGGTGATTAAGGGCTCGGTGTCTGATGCTCTGGCCAATCCCGGTTCGGCTATTTTAGAGATTGATCGTCAGGTGACTGAGACTCTTCGTAGCGATAGCTTTCCGGTGGATAACTGGGGCTATCCTTTAGCGGGCAGTCTGTTGCCTTACATTGATTCTCAGCTTGAAAATGGTCAGAGCCGTGAAGAGTGGAAGAATCAGGCGGAGACCAACAAGATTTTGAATCGTGAGGGCAATCCTATTCCACTGGATGGGCTCTGTGTGCGCATTGGTTCTATGCGTTGCCACAGCCAGGCCTTGACCATTAAGTTGACACAAGATGTACCTATGGATGAAATCGAATCCATGTTAGCTGAGGGTAATCAGTGGGCTAAGGTTATTGCCAACGATAAAGAGTCTTCGGTTAAGTATTTAACGCCAGCTGCAGTTACTGGTGGCTTGGATGTTCCAGTAGGCCGCTTGCGCAAGATGAATATGGGTGAGCAGTATCTTTCAGCCTTTACTGTGGGTGATCAGCTTCTCTGGGGTGCGGCTGAACCGTTGCGGCGTATGCTGAGAATTCTGATTGAGGATTGAGTAAAGGCTAATCTGCAAGATCAATTGGCAATAATGTGCTAAGACTTGAGGATGGTTAACAGCTTGAAATATTGCAGGTTAGCTGCGAAACAATTACTGTAAAGATCTTAATCCAAGGGTCTTGATCCAAAGCTCTGTTTAAAAGGCTTTTGATAGGAAATTTTTTATGACAACTAGGAAGTGGTCGGCGCTTTTTATGCACAACTCTATGCAAAAATCTATAATGCAGCTTATCGATAATCTTACTGCTCAGTTTAAATTAGTCTTTGCCGTCGGTGTATTGGCGCTCTCGGCACTGGTGGCAACGCCCTCTGCGTTTGCGGTGGGTTTGGGCGAAATTACCGTCAAATCTGCGCTAAATGAGCCCCTCGCGGCCACTATTCAAATTATCAATTCCAGCGATCTTCAAGATAATCAGCTTCTGGTGTCACTGGCATCGGCAGAGGCTTTTGAGCGGGCGGGGGTGAGCCGCGACTTCTTTCTCAGCCGTTTGCAGTTTTCCATAGATCGAGACAGGGCCAATCAGCGCATAGTCAAAATCATTACCGATCAACCTGTTGTCGAGCCCTATTTAGATTTTCTCATGCAGTTGCAGTGGCCTGAAGGCCGAGTGATGCGCTCCTACACCATGCTGCTGGACCTGCCTATTTATCGAGAAGATCAGTCAGCTACAATCGAAGTGTCGCCGCCGGTAACGCTTAAATCCCCAGAGGCCTCCAATCCTGTGCCTCAATCGTCGTTGCCTGAGGCTGGAGCCTCGGATCGGGTAGCGCTGACCGGTGATCAGCATCAGGTGATTTTGGGTGATACGTTGTGGAATGTTGCTCAGCGTCTGCGTCCTCAAGGTGCCACGGTGCTGCAAACTATGGATTCCCTCTACCTGCAGAATGCCAATGCGTTTTCTGATGGCGATGCTAATCGGCTGATGAAAGGTGCGGTCCTGCGATTGCCGTCTCTGGATGAAATTCGTGAAGAAGCTGGAGATATGGTGGCCTCGCAAATTGGCCTTGTGGCACCTACTGAGCAAGATGCTGCAGTCTCGATCGATGCGGATGTAGAGATTATTTATGCGGATGAATATAGCGAAGGCTCCGATGATGAGCTGGCCTTTGGCGCAGCAACTGATGCTCGGCTGGAGTTGGTGTCCGCCTCGGAAGATCCAGCCAAATCAGGCTCAAGCCAAGAGGGTGCAGCTAGAGCATTAGGCTCTGAACCCGGTGAGACTGTTCAGCAGCTGTCCTCTGAACTCGCGGTTGCCAATGATGAGGTGAATAAATTTCAGCTGGAGAACAGCGAGCTACGTCAGCGCCTCGCACTGCTGGAAGCGCAGGTTGCCACCATGGCTGAATTGGTCGAGCAGGCGCAAAAGCAGGCTGATCTCGACCGTGCCGCTAGCGTGCCGGCTAAGGCTGACAGCGATCTCAGTGCCGCATTAGTGGCTGTCCCAGCCTATTTTTGGGCGGCTCTCATTGCGCTTATTCTACTGCTGTTAGTTGTAATCATGCGCCGGCCCTCGTCATCGTCCCGCGATAACGCAGCTCTGAGTGATCTGCCCATGGCCAGTTACGAAAACTACGATAGCGATGCGCCAAACAAAGCCACTGCTGCTGCAACGCTCCACGAGCTTGATGATCTGGAGCTAGATCCTGACGATGATCTGTTTGATGAGAGTGATAACGAGATCTTTGACAGTATCGAAGAGACGATTGGCGAAGACGTTTTTGACATGATGGTTGAGGCTGTGGCAGAGGCAGAAGTCTACCTCTCATTGGGAAATACGCCGCAGGCTATTCAAGTGCTAGAAGATGCACGAGCCCAGGATCCGGCAGATGCCGCATCGCGCTTAAAGTTGATGGAGATTCTTTTCCGTGAGGGCCGCAAAGACGAACTGAGCGCAGTCTATGAGGAAATTCTGCTGGCCGAAGATGACGCCGCCATCGAAATGGCGGCTATTATTGCCGGCCCTCAGGGCGGGGCTGTAACTGAGTTGGAAGACAGTAATCTAGAAAGTAGTTCTGAGCTTGGCAGTCTCGAGCATGCCGATATAGAAGGCCTTGAACTGGGTGATGTTGACAGCCCTGAGCCTGCAGACAGCCCTGAGCTAGTCGAAGCTGATTCAGCTGAGCTTGTTACAGAAAGTACTGAGCTAGAAGGCACTGAGCTAGAAAGCACTGAGCTAGAAAGCACTGAGTTGGAAGGCACTGAATTAAACGGTACTGAGCTGGAGAGTGCTGAACTAGAGGGCACTGAACTAGAGGGCACTGAATTAGAAAGCGCAGATGCCAGACATCCAGAGCTCGAAGATCTTGGCTTCTCCGACATGCATTTGGAAGCTCTTGAACTAGACGACCTGGATATAGACTCACTAGACATCCAGGACTTTGATATTGAACTAGATGATTTACCCCAGGAGTCGAAAAAATCCACAGGTGCCACAGAGGATTCAGTCGAGCTACAGTTGCCCGGTGGTGAAGATTTAGATGACATACTGGCCGACTTTGCCGCAGAGTCAGCAGTCGACGGCGACAGTGAAACTGATGGGTTTAGCGGATTAGATGATAACAGTAGCCTCGACTCAGCAGAGATTAAGCTGGACCTGGCGAAAACCTATGTAGAAATGGGTGATCCGGAGGGTGCTAAAGAGATTCTCGAGGAGCTGCTTGGCGAAGCCGGCGACGACGGCAAAACCAAGGCTCAGGCGCTGCTCGATAGCCTGAAATAAAAGGGGCTGAAGTTAAAGCTTAACTGGGCTAACAAACCTCTCGGTGTGTATAATTTCGCCCATGACAGAATTAGATTGGGTATACAGCCTCAACAGCAAAATTCCCCAGGGAAAAAGTCTTCCCGCAGGCGTTAAACGCTATGCTGCCGTCGTTTCATACGACGGCAGTGCTTTTTGTGGCTTCCAAAAACAAAAGCACAGCCCCTCGGTACAGCAGGAATTGGAACAGGCCCTGAGCTCGGTAGCCAATTCTGAAATTGTTGTCAGCTGCGCAGGGCGCACAGATACCGCCGTGCATGCCAGCTATCAGGTGGTTCACTTCGATACGCCGGTACTGCGCACTGGGCGCAACTGGGTCAAAGGCTCTAACAGCCAATTGCCAGATAGCGTTGCGCTGCTCTGGGCAGATGAAGTCACTGAGAGCTTTCATGCGCGCTTTAGCGCTACATCACGCACTTACCGCTATGTAATCCATGCGGCTCCCGCGCGACCGGCAATACTCTCTCAGGGCGTTACCTGGGTGCGCAACCCCTTAAATACAGCGGCTATGCAAGAGGCCTGTCAGTATTTGCTCGGCGAGCAGGACTTTTCTGCGTTCCGTGGAGCAGGGTGCCAGTCGCTGTCGCCCAATCGCAATATCACCAGCGCTAAGATTATTCAGACGGGGGAGCTGATCGTTTTTGAAGTCACCGCCAATGCCTTTGTGCTGCATATGGTGCGCAATATTATTGGCTCGCTGATGGAGGTGGGTTTTGGTCGCCGCGATCCGGGTTGGATAGGGCAGTTGATTAAAGGCCGTGATCGCACCAAAAGCGCTGCGACAGCGTCGCCAAAGGGGCTCTATTTAGTTAATGTGGGCTATCCCAGTGACTCAGTTATTCCCTTGATGCCGAAGGGTCCATTATTTTTAAATATTTAAATTAACTCTATGTAAAACATATGGTTAATTAGTCTAATTAAAGTAAATTATTTGATATTTCTACAGGTGAACGCATGTCAATCCAGGTTAAAATTTGTGGTATCACTACACCAGAGCAGGCACTTATGGTGCAGCAGGCCGGTGCCGATGCCCTGGGTTTGGTGATCTACCGCAAGAGTTCCCGCTATGTTGATTTGCGTCAGGCGGTTGCTATTCGTGCTGCGATTGCCTCGGATGTTCTCTGTGTGGTGCTGTTGGTGAATGCGGATAAAGAATTTGTCAAACAGGTTATCGCCGAGGTAAAACCCGATTTGCTGCAGTTTCATGGCGACGAGAGTGCTGAGTTCTGCCAGCAATTTGGCTTTCCTTATATTCGGGCGCTGAGAATGCGTGATGATCTTAATATTCCCGCCGAGGCAAAAGCTCACAGGCCAGCCCACAGCCTGCTGTTTGATGCCTGGCATCCAGGTCAGTATGGCGGCACCGGCGAGAGCTTTGACTGGGCTAGGTTGCCTCGTGAGCGCAACTTCAATCTTATTCTGGCTGGTGGTTTGACCCCGAATAATGTTGCTCAGGCTGTGGTCGCTGTGGCGCCAGATATGGTCGATGTCAGTGGTGGAGTTGAGTCAGCGCCGGGGATAAAAGATCCGCTTAAGGTGCGCGACTTTATTCAGCGTGCAAAAACTGCCAGTTGAGCAAAAATAACCCAATGCACTGTTTAGCTCGGCCAATCTGTCGTGTTAAACTTCCGGCCTGTTTTAGGGCTGCAGCATAAGGCGAGTGGTTAACTTGCTCCCAGTGGCATTCCAGCCTAGTAATAACAGTACTTATTGATTTTAGCGAAAGGGACACAGATGAACTGGCTGAAGCGAATTCGACCCAAGGGACCCGCGGGCACAACAAGTGAACGCTCAAATTCAGTTCCTGAGGGGCTGTGGAAAAAGTGCCCTAAATGCGCCTCACCCCTCTACCGACCAGAGTTAGAGCGCAATCTCGATATCTGCCCCAAATGTGAACACCATATGCGAATCGGCGCTCGCCGACGCTTGGATATTTTTCTCGACACTGATGGCCGCACTGAGGTCGCCCCAGAGGTTGAGCCAGTAGATCGGCTCAAATTTCGGGATGTTAAAAAATACAAAGATCGCCTTGTTGATGCTCAGAAAAAGACCGGCGAGAAAGATGCTCTGGTTGCCATGAGTGGCAGCGTTAAAGGTGTACCTGTAGTGGCAGTGGCCTTTGAATTTGCCTTCCACGGTGGCTCAATGGGTTACGCAGTAGGGGAGAAGTTTACCCGGGCGGCGAAACTTGCCTTGGCGGAAAACAAACCGCTGATCTGTTTCTCAGCCACCGGTGGTGCCCGAATGCAGGAGGCCCTGATTTCCCTGATGCAGATGGCCAAAACCAGCGCCATTCTCGAGCGTATGCGTATCGCCGGGGTTCCCTATATCTCAGTTATGACTGACCCGGTTTACGGCGGCGTCTCAGCTAGTCTGGCCATGTTGGGTGATATCAATATTGCTGAACCAGGTGCCAGAGCAGGTTTTGCCGGCCCTAATATTATTGAACAGACCATTCGCCAAAAATTGCCCAAGGGTTTTCAGCGCAGCGAGTTCCTTCTGGAAAAGGGTCAGATCGATATGATTGTTGCCCGCCATCAGATGCGCGATCGTCTCTCGAGCATCCTCTCCAAATTTATGCATCTGCCAGAACCAGCCGATGCCTGATCGCAGCCTAGCGGAGTGGTTGACTCTGCTAGAAGCGCGGCACCCGGCCGAAATTGATTTAGGACTAGAGCGCGTTGCCGCAGTCTGGTCGGCTATTCAACAGCAGCGTCGTCAGCAGGGCAGCGCAATCTCTCTTCCCACAGCGATTACCGTCGCCGGCACCAATGGCAAAGGCTCCTGCCTCGCTAGCATGCAGGCGGTTGCCCTGGCTCACGGCTACCGGGTCGGACTATTTACCTCGCCACATTTTCTATTTTACAACGAACGTATTGCGGTTCAGGGACAGCCGGTCGGCGACCAGACTATTGTCCGTGCCTTTGATGAGATCGAAGCGGCTCGGGGTGATATATCTTTAACCTATTTTGAATTTGGCACCCTTGCCGCCCTGGTGGTTTTCGTCGATGCGGATCTTGATTTGATGCTACTGGAAGTAGGCTTGGGTGGGCGATTGGATGCAATTAATATTATTGATGCGGATGTCGCCGTAGTCACCAGCATCGCCCTAGACCATCAGGCCTGGCTGGGTGACACCAGAGAGTTGATCGCTGTGGAAAAACTCGGGATAGCGCGTCCTTCGAGGCCCCTAGTTATAGCCGAAGCCGATGGTCCTGAGGGCTTTGACAGTATGATCGCTGCCACTGATGCGCAGCCCTTTGTGATCGACAGGGATTTTAAGCTGGATCTAAATCCGAGCCTAGATCAGAACTCAGAGTCTGAACGCTTTAATCTTAGCCTAGCCGGTGCTGAACCTTTGGGCTTCAAAGGTCTGCCATCAGCAGGGTTAATGCCCAGTAATAAAGCTGCTGCACTACAGGCGCTAAGCTGTGCGGGCTTTAGTCTGGATGCAGATAAAGTGATCGCGGCTCTGAATGGTCTGTCGCTCACTGGCCGTCAACAGCAGCTGATGATTAATGATTGCACCGTGATTCTTGATGTCGCCCACAATCCCGCCGCAGCCAGGGCTCTAGCTGTCGCGCTGCCGCCGATTAGCGGGCGCTATCTGGCCGTCGCCTCGGTGCTCAACGACAAGGACTGGGCGGGCATAGTTGAGCCGCTGAGTGAGATTTTTGCCCAATGGTATGTGGGTGAAATAAGCGATAGCGAGAGGGCGACTAAAGCTCAAACCATGCATGAAGTGTTATACAATGCGGACCTTTCAAGTAGTTTGTTTGAGTCGGTTGAAGAGGCTTTTAATAGTGCCCTGGCAGAGGTCGCTAAAGAGGCCAGCAAAGACGATGTGATTGTGGTGTTTGGATCTTTTCATACTGTCTCAGCCGTACTTAGTATGCAGCGTGAGTCTGATAGGTGTATTCAATGAGTAATGGGTTACAGCAGCGAATAATCGGAGCCCTAGTTCTTGGCGCTCTGGGTTTGGTGGTCTTGCCAATCGTTTTTGATTTTGCCGATCCACTAAAAATCGACCGTCAGAGTCGCTTGCCTGCGGCGCCAGAAATCAAGCCCATTGACGTTGCCAGAGCTCAGAGTCCAGAGGGCGATGTCAAATTGGGCGCCATAGATAGCCTGTTTAATATCGCCGAGTCACAGCCCAGTGTCGATGTCAGTGAGGGCTTTTACGGTCTTAACGCCAATGACCTGCCACGTGCCTGGGTGTTACAAGCTGGCAGTTTTGAAGCCCGAGATAAAGCCGAAGGGCTGATGCAGAGTCTGCGCAAGAGTGGTTTTAAAGCCTTTGTAAAAACAGCGATTGTTGAAAGTACCACCTTCTACCGCGTCTATGTGGGTCCCAAAGCGGATAAGCGCAGAGCCATCGCCGAGAAGGCAAAAATTGATAGCAACTTCGCCACTGATGCGATTGTGTTGCAGTACATTCCCTGATGCGAGGTTAGTCCGTGGAAGTGGCCACTGTAGATTGGATAATCATTGGGCTGGTAGCTCTTTCGGCTCTAATCAGTCTGGTGCGCGGTTTTGTCAAAGAGGCGATGTCGCTGGTTATCTGGATGGTTGCCTTTGCTGTAGCGGTAAATTTTAAACAGCCGGCGGCGACGCTGTTGGTGAATATGATTGATCAGCCGTCGATTCGGCAATTGGTTGCCTTCGGCGGTCTGTTTATAGGGACCTTGCTGCTCGGCAGTATGGTCAATTTTTTATTGGGTAAATTAGTCAGCTCGACGGGATTGAGCGGAACCGACAGGATGCTCGGACTGGTTTTTGGTGTGTTTCGGGGGTTGTTAATCGTTCTTGCTCTGGTGGTTATACTGCCCAGTGCATTGCCGGTTGATCAGGACCCCTGGTGGCAGGCGTCGGCGCTGATACCTGTATTCCAGAGTTTTGAAGTCTGGGGTAGAGAGACGGCGGCGGCGATTAAAGATCTTCTACTAGGTTGGGTATAACAAATGTGCGGTGTTGTTGGAATTTCTGGAAATTCAGATGTTAATGTAAGGCTCTATGATGCCTTGACTGTTTTGCAGCATCGCGGTCAGGATGCCGCTGGCATTGTCACCGATCATGATGGTGAGATCCATGTTTGCAAAGGTGTTGGTCTGGCGCGAGATGTGTTCCGCACTGAGCATATGGCGCGACTGGTGGGCAATGTTGGCATAGGCCATGTGCGCTATCCCACAGCCGGCAGTTCTGGCCCGGCATTGGCTCAGCCATTCTATGTTAACTCTCCCTATGGCATCTGCATTGCTCACAACGGTAATCTGACCAATGCCGATGATCTGCGCAGACATATTTTCCGCTCCGATCTGCGTCACCTGAATACTGATTCCGACTCTGAAGTGCTACTCAATGTCTTTGCCCACGAACTGCAGTTGCGCCGCAAGCTCGAACCCTCAAGTGAAGATATTTTCGATGCGGTAAAGAATGTTCATTTGCGTGTCCGCGGTGCATACGCAGTGGTCGGACTGGTGGCCAATCACGGTATGTTTGCCTTCCGCGATGTCTATGGTATTCGGCCGCTCTGTTACGGTCAGCGCGAGACCGAGCTAGGCATTGAATATGCGGTTGCCTCAGAGAGCGTTGTGCTAGATAGCATGGGTTTTGGACAGATTAAAGATCTGCAGCCTGGCGAAGCGCTGTTTGTCGACAATAAAGGTGAGATCCACTTGCAACAGTGCGCCGCGAAGCCTGAGTTAGTGCCCTGTATTTTTGAACATGTGTATTTCGCTCGCCCAGACTCGATGATGGACGATATTTCGGTTTATAAATGCCGTTTGCGTATGGGTGAAAAACTCGCTGAGAAAGTACTGCGCCTGATGCCTGATCACGATATAGATGTAGTTATCCCGATCCCCGATACCAGTCGGGTGTCCGCTCAGTCTATGGCTGAAACCCTGGGCATAAAGCTCCGTGAAGGGTTTATGAAAAATCGCTACATAGGCCGCACCTTTATTATGCCGGGCCAGACCCAGCGCAAGAAATCTGTGCGCCAAAAGCTCAATGCGGTAAAGCTGGAATTTGCCGGTAAGAATGTAATGCTTGTGGATGACTCCATTGTCCGCGGCACTACTTCCAAGGAAATTATTCAGATGGCCCGAGATGCCGGAGCCAATAAAGTCTACATGGCCTCAGCTGCGCCAGGCGTTCGCTATCCCAATGTCTATGGCATCGATATGCCGTCGGCCAACGAGCTAATTGCGCACGGTCGCAGCGACGAGGAAGTGGGCGAGATTATTGGTGCTGACTGGATGATCTATCAGGATCTTGAGGATCTTGTCGCATCTGCTGCCGAGGGCAATTCGTCGATTAAACGCTTTGAGTGCTCGGTATTTAATGGTGACTATGTCACAGGCGATGTGGATGAAGCTTATCTTGGCCATATCGACCAGCAGCGCAATGACAATGCCAAGAGCGAAGGCAGTGCTTCAAGTAGCGGGCAAAAAAATCAGGTTATTGGTATTCACAATAACAACAGCGCGGCAATTAGTAACTAAGCTATGCGGCTATCACGGAGCGTTAATTGACTATGTCAGACTCAGACAGCAACGATAACAACCGGCCAGCCACTGAATCGGTGGCTGCCTATCAGCAGGCAACGCTCGCCATTCGCAGTGGCTATCAGCGCAGCCATGAGGCAGAGCACTCAGAGGCGATGTTCCTCACCTCCAGCTATGTGTTTGATAATGCTGAGTTAGCCGCCAAGCACTTTAGCAATGAACTGCAGGGCAATGTTTACTCCAGATACACCAATCCTACTGTGCGTGCCTTTGAGGAGCGTCTTGCGGCGATGGAGGGCGCTGAGCAGGCTGTGGCCACGTCATCTGGTATGGCTGCCACTCTCAGTGTGGTTATGTCACTGCTCCAGTCTGGAGATCATATTCTCTGCTCCAAAGATGTCTTTGGCAGCACTCGAGTCATGCTCAATAACTATATTGTTAAATTTGGTGTTCAGGTCAGCTATGTATCGCTGACCGACTTGGATGCCTGGCAGCAGGGGATTCAACCCAATACCAAGATGCTATTTTGCGAGACACCCTCGAATCCCATGTCTGAGATAGCCGATCTTGAGGCGCTGGCTGCGCTGTCGAAAAAGGCTCGGGCACTCTTTGTAGTGGATAACTGTTTCTGTACGCCAGCGCTGCAAAAGCCACTGCAGTGGGGTGCGGATATAGTGGTTCATTCGGCGACTAAATATCTCGACGGGCAGGGCCGCTGCCTCGGTGGTGCTGTAGTTGGCAGCAGTGAGCTGATGGAAAAGGTTGTCGGCTTTTTGCGCGCCGCTGGTCCCACCATGAGTCCTTTTAATGCCTGGGTATTTCTTAAAGGTTTGGAAACCCTGCGTATCCGGATGCAGGCGCACTCGGCGAATGCCGCAGAGCTGGCCTCTTGGTTACAGAACCATCCCAAGGTGACTAAGGTATTTTATGCTGGTCTGGAAGGTCATCCCGGCCACAGTTTGGCCAAGAAGCAGCAATCTGATTTTGGCGGTGTGGTCTCTTTTGCCGTGGTCGGTGGCCGCGAGCAGGCTTGGACGGTGATTAATAACACGCGCATGCTCTCTCTGACGGCCAATCTGGGTGATACCAAAACTACCATAGTGCATCCGGCAACCACCACCCATGGCCGGCTCTCCGATGAGGAGCGCCAGCAGGCGGGGATTGGTGAAAACCTGATTCGTATTGCTGTGGGTCTGGAAGATATTATCGATATTAAAAATGATCTGCAGTTGGGTCTAGATGCCATTTAGGCCATTTAGGTCTTTTAGTCAGGCGTACCCGTACCATCTATTATTTTGTGGCGATAAAGCGCCGGGGTTCGAATTATGTTCAAGTTAAATCTTCCCACTGCGGATCAGGCACTGCCCGGTCGTGACAATGCTATGGAAATCAGCAACCGTAACTTTCTCAATGGCCAGCCACTGCAGCCGCCATTTGCCGGGGGGCTCTGCTCAGTAGTGCTGGGTATGGGATGTTTCTGGGGTGCTGAGCGCCGTTTTTGGCAGCAGAAGGGTGTTGTTACCACGGCGGTGGGCTATGCCGGGGGAGTTACTCCCAATCCGACTTATGAAGAGGCCTGTTCTGGTATGACAGGCCACTCAGAAGTGGTGTTGGTGGTGTTTGATCCTACACAAATAAGCTTTCAGCAGTTGCTGACAGTGTTTTGGGAATCCCATGACCCTACTCAGGGTATGCGTCAGGGCAATGATCAGGGCAGTCAGTATCGCTCGGTGATCTACTGTGATACCGAGGCCCAGCTTGAGCTGGCATTGGCTTCTGCTGAGACGGTGCAGGGGCAATTGGCTGAATTGGGTTTCGGTGAGATTACTACTGAGATTCGCATGGCGCCGACATGCTTTTATGCTGAAGAGTATCACCAGCAATACTTGGCTAAGAATCCCGGTGGGTACTGCGGCTTGCGTGGTACTGGTATTAGCTGTGTGATTTAGGTGATAGTGGCTGAAGAGCCTCAGTTATCCTGAGGGAGATCCTTCGGCTTCGCTCAGGATGACAGGTTTTGGGCTGTTGTTCAGGCCACTATCCCAACCGCACACCCATTTTCATCTCAACCGCACACCTATTGTCATCCCGACCGCAGTGGAGGGATCTCATCCAGTCGGCACAAAATCCTTCGACTTCGCTCAGGACGACAGCGACAGCCTGCTAGGGGTTCAAAATCGCAGATATAGCCGCCTTAGCTTCAGGCGACGCAACGCGTTTAGCAAACTCTTTAGATTCAATGCTAATGCGTTCGGCCAGAGGTTCCAGATCGCGACGCATCAGCGCCTTACTTTGCACAAGCGCGTCGCGAGACTTACCCGCCAGCTTGGCTGCTGTGGTCATGGCGCAGGGCATCAGGTTGTCACTGCTACAGATTTGATTGATCAGGTTGTATTGCAGGGCAGTCGTGGAATCAAAGCGGTCGCCCAAGAGCAGCATCTCTGCGACTTTAACATATCCGCAACGCATGGGTAGCAGCATTGAGGAGCCAAACTCTGGCACCGCCGCCAAGTTGATAAAGGGCATCATAAATACGGTGTTGGGTGTTGAATAAACAAAATCACAGTGCAGTAACAATGTTGTACCTATACCCACCGCGAAACCGTCAACTGCGGCTATGACTGGCACCGGGCAGTTGGAGAGGGCGCGCATAAATTCCCAAACCGGGGCTTTTTCACCAGAGCCGGTGCTGGGTGGCCGGGCGAGAAAGTCCTCAAGATCGTTGCCAGCGGAGAAATCTTTAGCGCCGGAAAATATCACCGCATGGACATCTTCCTGAGTAGCGCGATGGTCAAATAGATCTGCCAGCTGGGCGTACATATCCGAGGTTAGGGCGTTTTTCTTGTCTGGTCGATTGGTGCGAATGGAGAGAATGCCATCGGCGTAATCGGATTGAATAAGGGCTGACCTGTCTGACATAGCAGTGCTCTGTATTAGAATTATTATTTAAGGCTGTAGTTACGAGAATGTTAAAACAATGTTAAGGGTTTGCTGAGCGCAGGCGTTCAGACCTAGGGTCGGCTAATGGAATCGCCGCCAGTAGCTCTCTGGTGTACTGCTGCTGCGGGTTTGCCCAAAGAGCCTCAGTATTGCCAGTCTCTATAACAACCCCCTTGTTCATCACCACTACCCGGTCAGAGATATAGCGCACCACCGAGAGATCATGAGAGATAAACATCATGGTCAAATTATGCTTCTCCACCAGATTGAGGATCAGGTCGAGAATCTGCGCTTGAATAGTGACATCGAGCGCCGAGACGGGCTCGTCGGCAATAATTAATTCCGGCTTGGTGGCGATGGCACGACCAATGGCGATGCGCTGGCGCTGACCGCCGGAAAACTCATGGGGGTATTTGCGCATATTACTGCGTGCTAGGCCCACATCATCGATCAGCTGCTGCACTTGCTGGTCAATATTTTTGGCGTTGGCCAGACCGTGATAGAGCAGCGGTTCCGCTAACGTTTGATAGACCGTCATGCGGGGATTTAGAGATGCGTAGGGATCTTGAAAGATCATCTGCATCTTGCGCCGCCAGGGCACAAGCTTAGCGGCGGAGAGTTTATTGAGCTCAGTGCCATGAAAGAGGACCGACCCGGCAGTAATAGGTGCCAGCTGTAAAATCGAACGGCCCAAGGTTGACTTGCCGGACCCTGATTCGCCCACCAGACCAAGGATCTCGCCCCGTTGAATCTCCAGAGACACACCATCCACTGCCTTGATATGGCCAGCAGGTGTCTTGCTGTAATCACGGAAATAGGTCTTGATGTTGTGCACTTGAATTATTGGCTTTTCAGACTTTTCAGGGTGTTCAGAGTGCGCACGATTGGCCATCACTTTGGCGCCTTCGGGAATCGCAGCTAATAATTTTTTCGTGTAATCATCCTCTGTGCGATAGAAAATACTTTCGACGTCGTTTGCTTCGCGCACTGTGCCTTCGCACATAACCATTACTTTGTCGGCAATACCTGCAACCACACCCAGGTCGTGACTGATAAAGATTACCGCCACATCGCGCTTTTGTTGCAATGTTTTGATCAACGCCAATATCTGCGCCTGAATAGTCACATCCAGTGCCGTAGTGGGCTCGTCACAGATCAGTAGCCGTGGCTCGTTAATCAGTGCCATGGCAATCATGACTCGCTGACGCATGCCGCCGGAAAACTCATGGGGAAAGCAGTCAAAGCGCTGCTCGGCATCAGTAATGCCCACTTCATCTAGCAGCTCAATCGCTCGCAGGCGGGCATCTGAGCGGCTTTGGCGGCGGCTTTTATCCTCGTTGTAGATCAGCGGTTCAATCAACTGTTCACCGATACTGATAAAGGGATTTAGCGAGGTCATGGGATCTTGAAAAATCATCGCAATATCGTTGCTGCGAAAGCGTCGCATCTGGGCGGCATCGCAGCTCAGTAGGTCGATGCCATCAAATAGCGCAGTGCCGGCTTCAATTTTAGCCGGGGGTTTTGGCAGCAGGTCGAGCAGGCTGTAGCAGGTGACAGATTTGCCAGACCCAGACTCGCCGACAATCGCCAGGGTCTCGCCGGCATCAACGCTAAAGCTGACATCATCCACCGCTTTGACCACACCATTTCTGCTGTGGAAATAAATCGTTAGTCCCTCTACCTCAAGTAGTGCCATAGCATTTAATCCTTTGAGGTTCTCGGGTCGAGGGCATCGCGCAGGCCATCGCCGAGAAAGTTAAGTGCAAACAGGGTCAGAGATAAGGTTACGCCGGGGAAAATCAGCAGCCAGGGATATTCCTCCATGGTCTCGACACCGTAATTAATCAGCAGTCCCCAAGAGCTCTGCGGCGGCTGAATGCCGAGGCCGAGAAAGCTCAAGAAGGCTTCCAGTAGCATCACGCTTGGAATGGTCAGGGTGGTGTAGACAATCACTGGGCCCAGGGTGTTGGGGATAATATGGCGACGGATTATGGTCCATTGAGAGAGGCCCAATGAATGGGCAGCCTCAACAAACTCCTGCTTGCGCAGTGACATCACCTGACTGCGAACAATCCGCGCCATAGTCAGCCATTCCACTGCGCCAATGGCCAAAAACAGCAGTAGGATATTGCGCCCAAACACCACCATTAGCAGGACAATAAAAATCATAAAGGGCAGGGCGTACATGATGTCGACAATGCGCATCATCACTGCATCAACCCGACCGCCGACAAAACCGGCGATGGCGCCCCAGAGCACGCCTATTATTAGGGCTACTGCGGTGGCGATAAAGCCAACCGTGAGGGAGACGCGGCCGCCGTACATAATCCGCGTGAGCATATCGCGGCCAAAGATATCCGTGCCCAGCCAGTGTTCTAGTGAGGGGGCCGTGGCACCTAGCATCAGGTTCTGCTCTTCATAACCGTAGGGGGCGATCCAAGGTGTCAGTATGGAGACAATACAGAGTAGGGCCAAAATACCTAGGCCAAACAGTGCCAGATAATTTTTGCTCAGTTTGATCCAGGCATCTTTCCATAGCGAGGTGCCTTTCTCTTGCTGCAGGCTAATCTGATCCATTAGTTATTCCCCCGCGCTTGCTGACGCAGCTTGGGATCGAGCCAGATGGCGAGCATATCCGAGAGCAGGTTAAACAGAATAATCAGCGTGGCGAAGAAGATGGTCATGCCCAAAATCATGGTGTAGTCGCGATTAAAAGCGGCCTGCACATAGAAGCGTCCGAGTCCGGGAATTTGGAAAATGGTTTCCACCACAAAAGAGCCGCCTAAGAGCCCGGCAAAGGCCGGTCCTAAAAAGGCCACCACTGGTATAAGTCCACCGCGCATGGCGTGCTTAAAAATAATCACTGGCTCTAAGAGGCCCTTAGCTCTGGCGGTGCGAATATAGTCCTGAGACAGTACCTCGAGCATGCCACCGCGGGAGAGTCGCGCTATATAGGCAGCGTATCCGGTGCCCAAGGTAATCGAGGGCATGATTTTATCTCCGGGCATATCCCCCCAGCCGGAGACCGGCAGCCATTCTAAATAGATGCCAAATATCAGCACTAAGAGCGGGCCCAATAAAAAAGAGGGCATGCAGATTCCGAGCATGGCTGCGGACATGGGTACATAGTCTTGCAGGCTGTTGGGTCGCATAGCGGCGGCAACGCCGGCACTGACACCAATAACCAGTGCCACCAACATGGCATAGAGGGCCAGCTCCGCGGTGGCCGGAATACCGGCGGCAATCAGTTCGTTCACTGAGCGCCCGGAGTATTTAAATGAGGGGCCAAAGTCACCCTGAATCACATCACCCAGATAGCTGACATATTGCTTCCACATTGGTTGGTCTAGCTTGTACTGAGCTTCCAAAGCCTTAATCACTTCTGGGGGCACCGCTTTATCCGCGGAAAAAGGCCCCCCCGGTGCCGAATGCACCAGCATAAAGGTGGCGCTGATAACGATTAGCAGCACCGGAATAGCCTGTAGCAGACGGTTGAGGGCAAATCGCCACATTAGTTTTTCGCTCCTGAATCCGCTGGCTCAGCTTGCAGATACATCTCTTTAAATGACGGCTGGTTGAGAATATTGTCATTAAAGTTCTTCACTGAAGCGTTAACCAGATTGTTGGAGGTGTAAATATAGATTGGAATCACCGGCATATCATCCAGCAGCATAGTCTCGGCACGGTTGAAGATTTCCAGACGCTGGGCGTGGGTCTTGGCCTCTGGTGCCGCTTTGAGTATTAGCTGGTCATATTCTGCATTGCACCACCCAGTGCGATTATTGCCACCATTGCAGAGAAACATATCGAGGAAATTATTCGGGTCCACATAGTCACCGATCCATCCGGCACGGCCGATTTCATAGTCGAGACTAGTGACACTATTTAAATAGACCTTCCACTCTTGATTGAGCAGCTTGACCTCTATATTGAGGTGCTTTTTCCACATCTGCTGTATAGCTACAGCTATCTTGCGGTGACCTTCGCTGGTGTTGTAGAGAATTTCCGTGGCCGGAAAACCTTCGCCATTGGGATAGCCGGCATCCGCTAGAAGTTGTCTGGCGGCCTCTGGGTCAAAGGCTAAATCACTCTTTGGGTAATAGCCCATGGTGCCCGGTGGAGTGATTGTGTAGGCGGGTATCTGCCCGCCTTTCAGTATGCGTTGACTGATCTTGTCGCGATCGATGGTCATGCCCAGGGCCCGGCGCACACGCTTATCTTGCAGCTGGGGCACTCGGGTGTTAATGCGATAAAAGTAGACACCTAGATAGGGGGCTATATGCAGGGCTGGATCTTTGCGCTCCATGTAGGTGGCGATTTTGTCGGCGGGGACTGTGCCGCTGTAGTGGAGCTGACCGGCGCGGAACATACGTTCGACGGTGACGGCATTTTCGATGGGGTAAAAGATAATTTTATTCAGTTTGATGCTGTCGGCATCCCAATAGTGGGGGTTGCGCTCGACCACGACGCGGCGATTGATTTTCCACTCGGACAGTTGAAAGGCGCCATTGCCGACTAGGTTGCCTTCATAGGTCCAGCGAGTGCCCCGTTGGTCGGCGTCGCCAAACTTTTCAATAGTGGCGCGATGCACCGGGTAGAGACTGTAGTGATCGAGCAATTGCAGAAAGTAGGGAGTTGGATTGTTTAGAGTGACTTGGAGGGTATGGTCGTCTAGGGCTTTGACACCCACCTGATCGAAGTCGCTGATGTGTCCTTCGTAATACTCTTTGGCGTTGGCGATAGGGAAATACATATAAGCGTAGAGATTCCCCAGAGCTGGTTGCAGGGCCCGCCACCAGGACCAGACATAATCATGGGCATTGTGGGGGTCGCCGTTGGACCAGCGGGCGTCTTTGCGCAGGTAAAAAGTATAGACTCGGCCGTCTTCGCTTATATCCCATGAACTGGCAACGCCGGGTCGCGGTTCTAGGGTTTTGCTGTCCTTGAGGACTAGCCCTTCCATCAGGGCGACGATGATTTTATGTTCGGGGACGCCGGTGGCTATATGGGGGTCGAGACTCTGGGGTTCGGTGCCGTTGCCCCAGTGCAGGGTGCCACTGAGATTGCCGCTGCTGACGTTGTTTTCGCCACCACCGCAGCTGCTGAGTAGGGTTAGCAGTAAAAGGGTAGCCAGCGCTTTGATAGGCTTGGCTCTTGAAAATGAGTGCTGTATAGAATTGGGCCTGGTATTTATGGGTGCCAAGGAATAACTCATTGTTGGAAATCCGTTTTTATGGTTTTGTTGCTAACGGCCTACTGCTGCTAAGGGGTTACTGTTGCTAAGGGCCTACTTCTGCTAATGGCCTACTGTTGCTAATGGC
>ERZ887851.1660-NODE-1660-length-18709-cov-11.898628_pt1 | contig 18709 bp, 12 predicted proteins | sample MGYA00521100_ERZ887851 | MGnify/ENA primary metagenome ERZ887851 (study PRJEB32303, sample SAMEA104408602) | aquatic metagenome | biome: Brackish water; feature: Pelagic; material: water | place: Baltic Sea | collected 2014-06-06T16:11:00 | depth 11,444 m ...
TTGTAACCGAAGGAACCGGATGTAATACCAACACCATTTCCGGTTCTATTGTGGTGCATCCCAATACGGAAGGAGATCAAATCGATCCTCAACAAGCAGCCAATCTCCCCTACTGTGATGGATCATTTATCGATCTTAAATATGAGTTTGAAGGCATCTCTGGGTTGACTCTGGTCTCTACCAATACTCTGGCCACTCTCGGACTGACAACGACCAATTCCTACACCAACACCCCCAGTGTTCAAATCTCTATTGTCAGCAGTGCTACTGCTGTAAATGAGGCTTTCCAAATCGAAATTGTTGAACCCAATGGCGGTGCTCGAACCCGAAGATGGAACAGTACTTCTGGTGCTGAAGGACCAAATGCGGTGGCCTCAGCCTTGGCGGCTGTAATCGATACGGATCCTGAGGTATCGGCCTCGGCTGTTGGAAGGGTGATTACCATTAACGCCATCGATAAAGACTATGTCTTCTGGGTGAGGGTCAACAAAAATGCAGTGGCAGGATCCGTCGATCATATCAACAACAGTAAAATTAGAGTAACCGATGCGACTCCTGTTAAAGGAACCTTATCTCTTACGGGGACACTCACTCTGAACATCAGTAATACCACAAGCTATACTCTGGTTTTGACCAACATCAATCAAAGATGTGACTCCTATACCACCACAACCGTGATCAGTGTTGATCCCGGTCAGATCATCTCTACTCCTACACCAACACTACTCAATCAAGAGTTCTGTGATGGAGAAACTTTCAGTGGACCTGCCTTTGTACTGGATGGAACAGCTACAGGATATAAGGTAACATGGTCGCCTGCTCTGCCCAGAGGCGTGACCTTTGATGCTCTTCCCTCAAACAATATTGGAACGGCTACCTTTACCCTCAAAGGAACGCTCAATACCGGGGTGACTACCTCAACCGCTTACTATTACACCCTTGTAACCGAAGGAACCGGATGTAATACCAACACCATTTCCGGTTCTATTGTGGTTAAACCTGTACATAAGATAACATTAACTGCAGGTCAAGCCAATCAGCTTGTTTGTAATGTTGGGAGTCCGATTCAACCCATTGAATATACATTTTCAGGTGGAGCAAATACTTACAACATCTCTTGGACCGGTGGACCCATTGGATTAAATGTATTAAATACCAGTTCCAAAACTTTGACCATTTCTGGAACTGTAAATATAACGGGAGGTATTACCACGACCACCTCCTATACCTATATTATTAAAACTATAGGAAATGATTGTCAAACCGATACTGTGTCTGGTGTAATTACGGTATTACCTCAACTGGGTTACAGCATTTCAACCCCAGGCAGAATAAATCAAATTAATTCCAATGCCATATGTAACGGTGACCCCATCCAAGATATAAAGTTCAGTGTTATTGGAGGAGAAGGAGCCGCACAAGTTTCCTTGACTTGGACTACAAACCAACAACTTGCTAATGTATCCGTAACACCCGATGGGACCAATACCAACTGGACCATTTCTGGACCAACCAACAATATTCTCGTAGCGACTGACTACCCCTATAAAATCAATATATTCAGGCCAGGAACTTGCGTTGATCCGGTAAGCTTCACGGGCACAATCAGAGTAATTCCAGGTCCACAAATCGATGGTAATTTTATACAATTAAATGATATAACGAATGTAAGTTGTAAGGGTGGATCAGACGGTTCCATTATCATTCCTGTTTCTCCAACCATTGAATTTGAAAAAAGAATAAAAGGGGGACAGCTTGCAGCAAAACAGACCGATTCTGTAACTATTTCTGCAACAAGTAATTTGAGTGGTGGTAATATCATCAGAGTATTTATTGATGGAAACTCCTTTGAAGCGGTTGCAGGAGCAGGCCAAACAACATCAACTGTTCTACAGAGTTTAGCCGATCAGATTAATTTTGGAGTAAACTCCTCTAAGGTGGATGTATTTGCCTCTGTAATCAATACTCCCGCTTTGAGAATTGAAGCCGATACGGCAGGTATTGGGTTTACTGTATCCGGAACTACTGTTATATCGGGAACTAACACCATAACGACCCTGGTTAGTTCAGTAGTGAGCAATGTCGCTCTCAATTATACTTTCAATTGGTACAACTCCAGCAATTTATTGGTTGGAAACCAGGCTTCTTTAGAAAACGTTACCGCTGGAGACTATACTCTTGAAGTCTCCATCAACTCTTGTGTGGCAAATACAGTATCCTTCACTATTGAAGAACCCGACGCGTTGACGGTCTCCTACACGGCCTGTCAAGGGGTGCTTTCTGCAACTGTTTCGGGTGGAGTTGCACCCTATACCCTTACACTTTTTGATGCCAATAATGCACAAATTGATCAAGTAAACAGTAACGGAGGAAAAAGATACACCGGTCTGGCAGCGGGAGCCAATTATCGATTGGAGGTTTTGGATAGCTCTTGCGCACAAATGCAATTTATCAACATCCGTATGCCCTATGGATTGAACTTTGATGTGAGTAAAACTCGAGTCGTTGATGATTATTGCCGTGAGAGTCCAACAAACCTGGGAGGAGGAAGTATAGAAATGGATATCAATGGAATGGCTTTCACGGGTGGTTCTGATCAATTCAGCTTCATATGGGTAGGGCCCAATAATTATTCCAATAGCACTATGAACATATCCAATCTCGTTCCTGGGGCGTACACCGTTACAGTTACAGACAACCAATTGGGATGTGATGATACACAAACATTTACTGTAGGTGGCCCCGCCGCTACCCTAACTGTTGCGGATTCGGGAATTACAACACCCGCCCCTGTAGCTGGCAAGATTACTTTAAACTGTCATGGCGAAGAAGTCAAAATGACTGTTCAAGCCGCCGGAGGTATGTTTAACAATTACACATATACATGGTTTAGAAATGGAGTACAAATTGCCAGTGGAGCTCAAAATAGTTATACAACCACCCAAACTGGTGTTTATTCCATTATAGCTGAGGTAAATTTCCCTAACGACCCCAACTTGCTTCCCGCTCATATCAATTCGACAAGTGATATGTATTGTGCAGCCACTACCTCTTTTACAGTTGAGGGACCAACTGCAATGATAGTTACCGAAATAAACAGCAAAAGAATTATTCCCGCATGTTCGAATGATGGTGCACAACTCGTGTTCAATGTAATAGGAGGAAGCGACAACAGTGGCCCCTATACATTAACGCTTCAAGGCGGAACTCTAACAGGCAGTTCAGCAAACGCTACATCGAGAGAAATTACCATTTCTAATATTGACACCAATAATATTGGAACCATTTCCAATTATACGATTAGTAACGCTAATGGATGCTCATACAGCGGTACATTCAACACTCCTATAACACTCCCCAACTATGAGGAGCTGGCTTTCCAAGTGACTACTACCGATTTTGATTGTGCTCAGAGTCAACAGGGCAGTGTGGAATTTTCCTTAGCTAAAGGATCACCCGATCTTTCCACCTTGGGCATTAGAATTGAATCGACCGTACTCAACTACAATTATTTTACCAATTGGGCCAATGCTTCGGCTGGGGGTGGAAATCCTACCATAAGCCTACCCAGAGCAGGAACATACACGTATAAAATTATTGGAACCCCTGTATCGGGCAATACTACCAGTACAGCCATTTGCGATATAGATTCAGGGAGTTTCGAAATTAAAGATACTGCCGGCGATCAATTGATTCTTAATGACATTAAAACCACTCAACCCGGATGTGGGGTAGAGACTGGGTTGATTCAACTCGTTTTTGAAGAATCTACAATCCCTCCTACCCTTGAAATCAATTGGGAAAAATTAATCACCACAACGACAAGTTCCTCCACCACTCAAGAATGGAAAGTGCTCCCTAGTAAAAGTGGGAACCTCACCGTAAGTGGTTTAGAAAATGGATCTTATCGTGCAAAAATCAATGCTAATACGGGAGGACTTTGTGGAAACGATAATTTTACCACTCGCTCCATTATCATTGGAAATTCTGCCGGTATAATCGTAAAAAATATTAGATACGAAGAAGCCTCACGGGATTGTAATGATGTGACTGACTTCTTATACGATATAAAATTTACTTTGGAAAACAATCTTGCAGACACCTCTGGTAACGGTTTAGAAATTGTTCTTACAAAAATTAGTAATTATGGAAAACCATTCAATACAACCTATCAATCCGCAAATTTAAACCCCAACAATGCTTCCAATGGTGGTAGCGGAGCCTATACTATATCAGATGTGCCTTTCGGAGAATATCAAATGGTCGTAAGGGAAACTGGAACTGCAACCCAAACCGTTTGTGAAACCAACCAAGCCATTTTCATCCCAGAAATTCAGTCGCTTGAATATGTTGGAGAATTAGAATATGTTTTGGACAACTGTACTGGCAAAATTGATATTACTGCCGATGTTCAAGGTGGAGTTCCTTTTATTTCGGCTAGTGGAGACTCTTTCTACAGTTATTCATGGACTTTAGATTTAGGAGGGGGTAACACTTTCAATTATATTGGAAAAGAAATCACGATCAGCCAAGCAGGAGATTTATACCTAACGATTTCTGACAGTAGCGGGTGTAAAATAAATGTCACCGAAACCACTCCTATTAAAATTACCGAAAATATTACACCTTATGAAATTATAGCGGCTCTCCCCAGCGGTGAATTCTCTGAAGAACCTTCATGTCAGAATTCCAAGAGAGACGATGGAAAAATAAAATTTGAAGTTATGGGAGGAGAATCTCCTCTTGGAAGTCAGTACCCTTACGAAATCATTTGGGAAAAATACGATGCTTCTACTGGAAATTATAATATTCAAGATGGGACCAATGGGCAAGACAATCTATACATGCAAACCTTTTCCAATAATCTAACTCCTGGACAATATAAGATTAGTGTAGCTCCCCTCAACTGGGACTGTGTTGGGGTAAATCCATACGAATCTATAGGTGCCATTGAATACATTACAGTTGCTCAAAATGAAGATCTGGTTATCACCAACGGTCCTGTAATTGACGTTAGTGAATATGACTTTTCGGATCCCAATCAGCTTACCATTTGTGAAGTTGGAGGGGCGGGATATTTATACATAAAGGTTTTTGATAATTATGAAGGAACACTCAATTTTTATTATCCTACCCAAAATACTTTGGTTCCCCATGAAAAAATTGACAATACCTCCTATAAAATCCAAATATCCTCCTCTGTTGCTGTTGGCGATCTGACGGTGGAAAATGAGGAAGGATGTAAAATATCGAAAGAAATTAGACTCGATATCGGGACACCCAATTTCAGTTACAGTTCTCTAAACTCTCAGATTACTGGTAATTCAACACAAACTCAAATGCCATTGATTTTGGCAAGAGAGGAAGTTACTTTCACCAACACCTCCAGCGGTACCTTCTCCTATGTAGAATGGGACTTTGGAGACGGAAGTCCTGTTGAACGATACATTCCATTGGCGGGATCCACATCACCAGTAACCCACATTTATGGTATCTCCGGTACCTATTATGCCAAACTGAGGTTGTACAACGGAGTGGGTTGTTATCAAGAAGTCATCAAAACATTGATGGTTGGAAAAGGCTATAATATTCTTGTTCCTAATGTCTTCACCCCCAACGGAGATACCTATAATGACACGTTCAGACCCTTATTCAGCGGTTTCAACTCCATTCAAATGACCATATACGATTACCGAGGCAATATGTTGTACATGGAAGAATCACTTTCTGATCCAGCAAAACCATTCCAACCTATTAGCCTGACCGGGTGGAGTGGAGATGTAGCAACAGAATCCCCCTATTACATCTACTCCGTTTACGGAGTAACCTTATTCGGAAACATAGAAGTGCAAAAAAGTGGAACATTTATAATGATCAAATGATGCGTATCAACAGCTTCATATTAACAATCGCAGTTTTTGCCTTTTCATTCAAAGGGAATGGACAGGAAGACCATATTGTTAATCAAGCCAAGTTTTTACAAAAATCAAATGCTAGTTTTTTTGGGATGAACCAACTCAATAGGGTTGGTGTGCTCTACAATAGTCTCAAAATTAACGAAGCCACTTCTATGGATAATAAATATGCTTTTGGCGCTATTTCCTTTCAAGATAAAAATTTCACTATTGGTGTAGATGTAAATTCTTTCAGTTTGGATGAAATAGGACTCTCATCTTCCCTCGCCAGCTTAAACTATGTCTATAAAATTCAGTTAACCAATTACACCTATTTTCTCCCAGCAGTAACCATTGGTCTGGGAAGTTCAAGAATTAACGTAGAAAATTTGATATTCGAAGATCAATTGAATACCAACACAGGATTCATCAGTTCTGAATCTATTGATCCAATGGCGCCAATCATCGGTGGGGTAAACTATTACGATTTAGGGGCCTCTTTCATCATTCACAATGAATTTTATATGATAGGACTGAGTCTCAAACACCTCAACAAACCGAATATATCTTACAACAAAGAAGCTCCCGTTGTCAAACCTATTTCCATTGGTTTACAAGGGGCATATGAATTCAATATCAACCCTTATGAAAGAAGTCTTTTACCCCGATATTCATACCTGTTTACGTATTTAAACATAAAAAAATATGGCGAATCGATATACTTCGCTTTGGGAGAAGAATTCCAACTGGGCTCCTTCTCAGTCGGATTAACTCAACAAGGAGGTTCTGTCAGCTCTTTTTCAATCAATAATATTGGAATTACTACCGGCTTAGCTTTCGAAAACTTCGACTTTGGCCTGCACTATAATTTCCAAAACCAAAAACCTGGGAGTGTATTTTCTCCAAGTATATTTGAATTCAGTATCATATTTGATTTTAGTATTTACCGTCGAAACAACAGAGGTTTGAATAAAAAACTACAAATCGACAATTACTATTGATCGATTACTTTTCCAAAAATCCTTTTTCGATCATCCAATCGTCGTTGTATATTTTTCCGATATAACGACTACCGGAATCGTGGAGTAAAACCACGACAACATCATCTGCACTGAAGTGGTCTTTCAATTGCAAAACCCCCTTAATCGCAGCTCCACATGAGTTTCCCGCAAAAATACCCTCCTCACGAGCCAGTTTTCGAGTAAAAAGAGCTGCGTCCTTATCGGTAACCTTTTCAAAACGATCAATGAGTTTAAAATCCACATTTTCAGGAAGAATGTCCTCTCCTATCCCTTCGGTGATATAGGGATAGATTTCGTTTTCATCAAAAATACCCGTCTCATGATACTTTTTGAAAACAGAACCATAGGTATCGATTCCAAATATTTTAATATCAGGATTTTTTTCTTTTAGGTATTTAGCCACACCCGAAATGGTACCTCCAGTGCCTACGCCCACCACAAAATGAGTAATTTTTCCCTCCGTTTGCTCCCATATTTCGGGCCCAGTCTGCTCATAGTGTGCCACACTATTAGAAGGATTATCATACTGGTTTACATACCAGGAATTGGGTGTTTCCTCCGCCAATCGTTTGGATACACTGTAATAGGAACGTGGATCATTGGGAGCGACCGCTGTAGGGCAAACCACAACCTCAGCCCCCATGGCACGTAAAACATCAAACTTCTCTTTGGATTGTTTGTCATTGGATACGCAAACCAATCGATATCCTTTAACAATGGCGGCCAACGCCAATCCCATTCCGGTATTTCCTGAAGTGCCTTCTATAATAACCCCACCAGGTTGAAGACGCCCATCAGCCTCTGCATCTTCCACCATTTTTAAGGCCATTCGGTCCTTGACCGAATTACCAGGATTAAAGCTTTCAATTTTGGCCAAAACCAATGCAGGAATAGATTCAGTGATCCTATTCAACCTAACCATGGGTGTGTTCCCTATGGTCTCTAAAATATTGTTGGAGTAATTCATGAAAATTGTTTCAATACAAAGATACCATATACTTTGCAAAAAGGAAATAAACTATCGAAATCGTAATACCCTTGCCGGGCTGATGGAACTTATGATCATAGAGGGAATCCAAAGCAAGAAACTACTCACCCCTAAAAAGCCTAAATTCAACCCCAAAAAATCCCAGAATTCAAGAGAAACGGGGGCGATATATACATAATAAGTCTCTGGATCCAAACGGATCCAACCCCAATACTTTTGGGTGAAATAGAAAAGAATCCCCACCAAATTTCCCCAAAATAAACCTTGACTCATAATGGTGACTCCATTGTATAAAAATACTTTCTGAATCAATCGATTTCCAGCGCCCAAGGATTTAAATAAACCGATCATGTTGGAACGTTCCAAAATTAAAACCAACAAAGCAGTGGACATATTGATCACCCCAACCACAATCATGACAATAATGATGATCAAAATATTGAAATCAAAAAGAGAAATCCATTGAAAAATGGTAGCATATTGGCGGTTGATCTCAATCACATCCATTTCCGAAGGAAGTTTGAGGTAGAGCGAAGAGCCTGCCTTTGTCGCTGCATTGAGGTCGGTAGTAAAAACCTCATAGGCACCGATTTGATCCTCCTCCCATTGATTGATCCGCTGAATGTGACGAAGGTCGCCCAAAACAAAGTTTTCATCAAAATCAGGAAAACCCGACAAAAACATACCCACCACTTTGAACTTTCTCACATTGGGCAATTGCTGATTTTGAGAATTCTGAAAATAAGCCGTAAGCTCATCTCCCAAATCGACGGACAAACGCCGGGCAATTCGCTGTGACAAGAGTATTTCGTTTGATGTTTTTTCTCCCAAAACAGGAAAACGTCCTTCCACCAAAAAACCCTTCAATTTTTCCCATTGGTACTCTCTACCTACCCCTTTGAGAATTATCCCCTCAAATTGATCGGTAGACTTTAAAAGCCCTCCCTTTAGAGCAACTCGATGAACCTGGGTGACCCCCTCCTCGTTTTTCAACATTTCGAACGTATGAGGTTCATCTTTTATCGGTAGTATCGAAATCTGAGATTCGCTATTTTCGAAAGGAGTAACAACCAAATGACCATTAAAAGCCACCGTTTTATTTTGTATCTCCTTTTGTAACCCCTTGCCTGTTGCCACAGCAATCAAAATCATTGACATACCCAATGCCACCGCTACCTTGGCAATTTTAATAATCTGTACAGAAACACTACCTTTGTGATAAGGATCAAATCGCATCCTTTTTGCGATAAAAAAGGGTAAATTCAAATTAAATGTGTTTAGTGAAAGGCATACTCAAAATTACGTTTTTATTTTTTCTTTTTGGGGGAGTGCTTCCCCTCCTTCACGCACAAAATAATATCGTACCAGGAGCAGCTCAATTCGACAACTACCTCCAAAAATTGGTGGGAGAAAATGTAGGAATTGTAGCCCATCAAGCCAGTCGAGTAGGCAAAACCCATCTGGTCGATTCCCTATTGGCTTTAAATATCCATATCAAAAAAGTATTCGCACCCGAGCACGGATTCAGAGGAGATGCCGATGCTGGTGAAACCGTTGCGGACGAAAAAGACATCCGAACAGGACTTCCCATCTTATCTCTTTATGGAAACAATAAAAAACCCTCTCCCGAAAGTTTAGAAGGTATTTCTGTCATGCTGTTCGATTTACAAGATGTAGGCGTAAGGTTTTACACCTACCTTTCTACCTTGCACTACATGATGGAGGCTTGTGCCGAAAAGGGAATTTCATTGATCCTTCTGGACCGACCCAATCCCAATACTCATTATACCGATGGCCCGGTTCTGGAAGAGGATTGCAAAAGCTTTGTAGGCATGCACCCTGTGCCAATTGTACCTGGAATGACCATTGGAGAATACGCCCAAATGATCAACGGAGAAAGATGGCTGAACGCTGAAATTCAATGCGATCTGATAGTCGTGCCTTTAAAAAACTACACCCATCAAACACCCTACGAAATTCCGTTAAGACCCTCCCCCAACCTACCCAACGCGCATTCTATTGCGCTCTACCCCAGTTTGTGTCTTCTCGAACCTACCGCAATCAGCGTGGGAAGAGGAACAGAAATGCAGTTTCAAATATTGGGGCATCCCAAATTACCCAAGACGATCTTTACATTTACTCCACAGCCCAATTACGGTGCCAAAAATCCTAAACTAAAAGGCCAGCTTTGTTATGGTCTAGATTTAAGAAACTTTGATCGACCAAAAAGAATAGAATTGCAATGGTTAATCCAGTCGTATAGTAACTTCCCCGACAAAGAAAATTTTTTTAAAAAGGGGTTTTTCAGGATTGCAGGGAATAAAAAGCTGCAAAAACAATTGGAACAAGGAATGAGTGAAAATCAAATTCGAAAAACCTGGGAAAGCGATTTAAAGGAATTCAAAAAAATCAGAAAAAAGTACTTGATCTATCCCTAAACCGCTCCAAAATGACCCAAAAAAAAGATGTCTTTGGAACTGCTCTATGGGAATTCCACCAAGCCCCCAACCATCAAGAACTCATTACATGGACCAGTTGGACAGAAGAGGACCCAGTCCCCCTCAGCTATTTTTTTAGAACATTTGACCAAATGCCCTCTCTGGAACAAAAAGCGCTGGAATTAGCCCGCGGAAGAGTGCTCGACGTAGGATGTGGTGCAGGTGGACATAGTCTGTACTTGCAAAATCAAAAAAAATTAGACGTAGTGGGTCTTGACAACTCCACCGGGGCCATCAAGACTGCCTCCGAAAGGGGGGTAGTCAATACCGTAAATCAATCTATTTTTGATTATCAACAGGACACCTTCGATACTCTATTGCTTTTAATGAATGGATCGGGAATATGCGGTAAATTGAAAAAGCTAAAACCCTTACTTCAAAAACTGAAATCTTTGCTCAATCCCGAGGGACAAATACTTCTGGATTCTTCAGATTTGATTTATTTATTCGACCAAACCCCTGAAGGGGAAAAAATAATCCCTGCCTCAAAATATTATGGCGAACTGGAATACGGAATTCGATTTGGAGATCTCACCGAGACGTTTCCTTGGCTTTATGTTGACTTTGATCTATTGAGCCATACGGCCGAGCAAGTAGGATTAACTGCCCATAGGGTTATGGAAGGAAATAATTGGGACTACTTAGCCCGATTGACTAAGGAATATTGAGGTACTTATGGGTTTGTAAGGAAACTTTCCAATGGGTATTTTTCATCACATAATCCACTATCAAAGGCATCATTTTCTCGCGCTTACTCCATTCGGGCTGAAGGTATAACTTACAATGCTGCCCTACTTTTTGTGCCTGTTGTTCGGCAAAATTCAAATCATCTGTATTGTGAATGATCATTTTCAATTCATCGGCGCGATCATAAGCCGCTTCATGGGGGAGTTTGTTTTTCTTGGGAGACAAACAAAACCAATCCCATTGACCCGACAAAGGGTAAGCACCCGAGGTTTCTATATGGGTATTCATCGCTAGCGATTTCAACCCTTGAGTAAGCGGGTCCATATTCCACATCAGAGGCTCTCCACCCGTTACCACTATAGTATCGGAGTAATTTTTCGCTGTTTTAATAATTTCATCCACTGGGGTAGGAGGATGTGATTTGGGATTCCAACTTTCTTTGACATCACACCAATGGCACCCTACATCACACCCTCCTACCCTGATAAAATAAGCGGCACTTCCCTTATGATATCCCTCACCTTGTAGGGTATAGAATGCCTCCATCAACGGAAGGAGAGTTCCTTCGGCCAGCATTTTAGCTTGCGTTTTTCTGTCCATTAAAGCAAAGATAAACCATAGCTTCACAAACTGTAAACAAAAAAAAGGTATATTTGAGAGAGCCTCAAAAAATGACTAATTGAAAACCCTATGAAGGCTTGGCACCAATTTATTGATAAGATTTTTTTAACGGTTTTTTCCGATAAAAATCAAAAGAAAGTGGAACGTGCCACCTTGTGGTTGTCCATGATCGGTTTCATCATTCATTTGATTCTTATCTATGCCAAAAAATATACTTGGTTTGAGGTGCCTTTCGAAAGCAGTCTTTTGATCGACCCCATTTCATCTATTTATACCCCATTTTCCATCATCCTGGTCTATGAAATCTACCTTTTGGTAGTCAATCTCCCTCGATCGTTTACCACTTCGGTTTCCAAACAGTTTGAAATCATCTCACTGATCCTCATTCGAAGAATTTTTGCAGACATCCCCAAAATCGATTTAAATGCCAACTGGATGAATACCCAAGAAAATGTCCAATTGATTTATGATGTTTTGGGAGTATTGATCATTTTTTTTCTGATTTTTCTCTTCAACAAAGCGAGGTCTCGATTGCCTGTATTGCCCATCAATCCCAATATTCAAAGTTTTGTCGCTTCCAAAAAAATAGTCAGTCTTTTTTTACTACCCATATTAATCCTTACCTCATTGGTCAGTATTTTCAATTGGATTTATGGACTGATGTATCTTCAATTAACTACAGATATCAATGCCATATTTTATAACGAATTTTTCACCATTCTTATTTTGGCAGACGTACTCATCCTCCTCCTCTCTTTTCAATATACCGAGCGTTATAGTCAGCTTATTCGAAACACTGGGTTTGTGATTTGCACCATATTGATCAGGCTTTCCTTTGGAGTATCCGGGCTTACCAATGTAATCCTAATCATTTCAAGTGTTGCCTTTGGCTTGTTGATACTCACCATTTACAACATGGAAGAAAATCCACTGATAAAAAAAAGAAGTTAACGAATTAAGATACCGACTTTCGCTCGCAAGAGAGCAAAGTATTCTGCAACAGCATGGCAATGGTCATGGGACCAACACCTCCAGGTACAGGGGTAATATAACTCGATTTTTTGGCCACTTCGTCAAAAGCCACATCTCCTTTGATGACATAACCTTTGGGATGAGACGCATCCGAAACTCGAGTGATTCCAACATCTATAACAATAACGCCCTCCTTGACCATATCGGCTTTTAAAAATTCGGGGATACCCAGAGCAGAAACGATAATATCCGCCTTTTGTGTCAGTTCTTTGATGTTTTGGGTTCGGCTGTGAGCAAGAGTAACAGTAGCATTACCGGGTTTCCCCTTTTGACTCATCAAAATACTGATGGGTCTTCCTACAATATGACTCCTACCGATCACTACACAGTGTTTTCCAGAAATATCAATCTCATTTCTTCTCAACATCTCCATGATTCCAAAAGGAGTAGCAGGAATAAAAGAGTCCATTTCCAGAGCCATACGACCAAAGTTGGAAGGATGGAAGCCATCAACATCTTTTTTAGGATCGACTGCCAGCAAAATTTTCTCCTCATCAATATGCTTGGGAAGAGGGAGTTGTACGATATAACCATCTAAGGTATCATCATTATTAAGCTCTTTTATCTTTGACAGCAAAGCTTGTTCGGTAATAGAACTCTCCAAACGTATGAGGGTGGACTTGAAACCCACTTGCTCGCAAGAACGAACTTTACTCCCTACATAGGTAAGGCTGGCTCCATCATTTCCCACCAAAACTGCGGCCAAATGAGGGATTTTTTGCCCTTTTTCCTTCCGCAGGCCAACGGCTTGCTTGATTTCTTCTTTGATTTCTTGGGATATTTTTTTTCCGTCCAGTATTTCCATAATCTATTTAAATCCTTGAAGCATTTGCATCATTTGCTTTCCCTTTCCGCCCTGCATCATCTTCATCATTTTACTCATTTGTTCAAATTGTTTGATCAATTGATTGACCTCACTAATGTCCCTACCGCAACCTTTTGCAATTCTAATTTTTCTACTGTGATTGAGCAAACTGGGCTGCGACCGCTCTTTGGGAGTCATCGAGCCAATGATGGCCTCTATGTATTTAAACGAATCGTTGTCAATATCCACATCTCCCATCATTTTTCCAGCACCGGGGATCATTCCCATCAAATCCTTCATGTTTCCCATTTTCTTCACTTGCTGTATTTGGGAAAGGAAATCGTCAAAACCAAATTGATTTTTAGCAATTTTTTTATTGATTTTTCGGGCTTGCTCCTCATCAAATTGCTCCTGAGCTCTTTCTACCAGCGAAACTACATCTCCCATACCCAAGATTCGATCGGCCATCCGCTCGGGATAAAACACATCCAAGGCTTCCATTTTCTCTCCTGTTCCAATAAACTTTATCGGTTTATGGACTACCGATTTGATCGACAAGGCTGCTCCTCCTCGTGTATCTCCATCCAGTTTGGTCAATATAACGCCGTCAAAATTTAGCGTTTCATGAAAGGCTTTTGCCGTATTTACAGCATCTTGTCCCGTCATGGCATCCACCACAAAAAGGGTTTCTTGAGGTTTTACCGATTGGTGAATGTCTGAAATCTCTTTCATCAAAACTTCATCTACGGCCAATCGACCTGCCGTATCAATGATTACCACATCGTAGTTTTGCTGTTGGGCTTGTTTTAGGGCCGCCTGAGCAATCTTAACTGGATTTTTCTCATCGAGATCCATGTAAACAGGAACATCAATTTGTTTTCCAAGTACCCCCAACTGGTCTATGGCAGCAGGACGGTACACATCACAGGCAACCAGTAAAGGTTTTTTGTTTTTTTTGTTTTTGAGATATAAGGCCAGTTTCCCGCTAAAAGTAGTTTTACCCGACCCTTGCAAACCCGACATCAAAATAACCGATGGCTTTTCAGTTAGTGTCAATTCTTCTGCACTACTGCCCATCAGTTCTGTCAATTCATCTTTGACGATTTTAACCAATAGCTGCCCCGGCTGAAGACTGGTCAGTACTTTCTGACCCAGGGCCTTTTCCTTGATTCGATTGGTGAACTCCTTGGCAATTTTAAAATTTACATCCGCATCCAACAAAGCCCTTCTCACCTCTTTAAGGGTTTCGGCTACGTTGATTTCGGTGATTTTTCCGTGCCCTTTTAAAAGTTTAAAGGCACTCTCCAATTTATTACTTAGGCTATCAAACATGGGTTGAGTATTTTGATAGGAACAAATTTACTGTTTTCAATTCTATTTGAAACCCTGAAGCATCATCCATTTTTGTGTTTCATCAAACCCATCACTACGGTGTGCGGGAAGGTGATTGCAGCCAAAAAAGAAAAAAATAAAGGCATAAAGTAATCTGCTTCGAAATCTATATAACGATAGACACAATACAAAGAGACCAGGGAAGCCAACCAGTAAATTATCGAGCTTTTCAGGTATTTGACAAAAGAACTCATGCTCATCTCACCGTACAGATATTTGAGCTGATCCAATAAAGAAGGTAAGCTGTGCCATACCACAAAATAAAACGCAAAAGCAAACATCAACGAACCCACATAAAAAATACCTCCCAAAAGCAAAAGCAACAAGCATTCTTTAATGAACTCTCGTCTTATACTGGGGATTGCTAACATGGCAATGCACAGCAATGCCCCCAGACCCATAAGGGTGTACAGAAAAACTTCAAAATTCAATCGGTAACCCGATATTTTTTCAATAACCTCAACTACAGATTCGTATTGAAGCGTAAACATCAAAAAAAAGATAAAAGCACCATACAATATATAGAAGGCAAAGTGGAAAGGACTCATCAGCAAACGATCTTCCCAGTGCTGCTCGCCAAAATGATAGCTGCTAAACATCACAAAAAAGAGTAATGCTAAGGCCGGGAGCAAAAAAAAGAAGACTGCCCCGATCAAAACGACTCCTATATACAGAACAACTGACTTAAAGTAAAGCCGATTGAACTTTCCTTCAAAATTTTTAGCAATTATTTCAAGATCATTTGCACCGTGCAAAATACCCAAAGTGAATACGAAAAACCCCCCTATCAAATCAACTAAACTATTTGACAATGAAGGTACAAGCAGAATAAATAAAAAAGTTGCTATACTGCTAATTTGGTAATATTTGGTAGCCAGAGATATCAATTCATTAAAATTTTACTAAAAAATTTATATTAATATAGTAAGTAAGTTTAATTTTTTTAAATTTACCTAAACAAAATAAATAATTAATTTAATTATGGAAAATCTTTTTAATTTATCAGCTGTAGCCCCTGCGATGGCTACAGACGATTATGTAGGGTTCACATTCTTTGTAGGATGTATGGCAATGATGGCAGCATCAGCGTTTTTCTTCCTTTCATTGAGCTCATTTGACAACAAATGGAGAACTTCTATTTTGGTATCAGGTTTGATTACCTTTATCGCTGCAGTACACTATTGGTACATGAGAGACTACTGGGCCACAAACGCCACCTCTCCAACTTTCTTTCGTTATGTAGATTGGGTGTTGACAGTGCCATTAATGTGTGTAGAGTTCTATCTGATTCTTAGAGCAGCTGGAGCTACTAAATCCTTGATGTGGAAACTTATTTTCCTTTCTGTAATCATGTTAGTAACAGGTTATTTCGGAGAAGCAGTTCACACAACAGGTAATGGTCCTGCTGTATGGGGTCTTATCTCTGGTTTGGCTTATTTCGCTATTGTATTTGAAATCTGGAAAGGTGGAGCTGCTAAGCTTGCGGAAGCGGCTGGTGGAGCCGTACTTTCTGCTCACAAAACACTTTTGAAGTTTGTATTCATCGGGTGGGCGATCTATCCTATTGGATACATGGCTGGTACTGAAGGATGGTACAGCGGTATCTTTGGTGGTCTTCCTATGGACGTTATTTATAACGTTGGGGATGCGATCAACAAAATCGGATTCGGTTTGGTTGTTTACAACTTGGCTGTGAGTTCCAAATAGTTTCAAAAGCAGCAGTCTGACTGCTCAATTTAAAAAATCGCTCTTCGGAGCGATTTTTTTTTACATACTATCGGGCAAAGGGATGCCCAACAAACCACAGGCTGATTCAATATTGTTTGCTACGGCTTGGCAAAGTAATAAGCGTAGGGATTGTAACTCTTGATCTTGTTCGCCAAATACACTTACATTTTGGTAAAAAGAATTAAAAAGCTTGACCAAGTCGAACAAATAATTGGCCACCAAAGCAGGACTGTATTGCTCTCCAGCAGTCCTAATCAAGGTGGGATAGGTGCTTAAATGTTTGAGGATTTCTTTTTCTTTATCCACCAAATTCAAATCGAGATTGAGTTGGAGCTCCCCCTCTACCTTTCGTATCAACGATTGAATCCGAGCATAGGCATACTGAATAAAAGGACCCGTATTGCCATTAAAATCGACTGAAGCCTCAGGATCAAACAATATTCTCTTTTTGGGGTCAACCTTTAAGATAAAATACTTCAAAGCCCCCAAACCTATTTTTTGATAAAGCGCCTCTCTTTGCTCCTCGTCGAGACCTTCAATTTTTCCGTGTTCAGCAGCAATTTTACCTGCTGTATTTTTCATTTGATCGATCAGATCATCGGCATCGACTACAGTACCTTCTCGGCTTTTCATTTTACCACTGGGCAAATCCACCATACCATAACTCAGATGAAATAAGGATTCGGCCCAAGAATAGCCCAATTTTTTCAATACCAAAAACAACACCTTAAAATGATAATCCTGCTCATTCCCTACCGTATATACCATACCCTCTACTTTGGGATGATCACTAACCCGTTGGGTCGCCGTACCAATATCTTGTGTCATATATACCGCAGTTCCATCTGAACGCAACAACAACTTTTCGTCCAAACCTTCATCGGTGAGATCAATCCATACCGATTCGTCTTCCTGCTTATAAAAAACCCCTTTTTCCAATCCCTGTTCAATAATGGATTTTCCCAACAAATAGGTTTCACTTTCGTAATAATAAGAATCAAAATCAATACCCAGTTTGTGGTAGGTTGACTCAAAACCCTCATACACCCACTGATTCATTTGTGCCCAGAGTTTTCTTACTTCGGGATCGTTATTCTCCCACTCTCTAAGCATTTGCTGGGCTTCCAACAGTAGTGGAGCTTCTTTTTCGCTTGCTGCCTCAGATTTCCCCTGAGCTACCAATTGGGCTACTTGCTCACGGTATTTTTTTTCGAACAATACATAATATTTTCCTACCAGTTGATCGCCTTTTAAACCCGAACTTTCGGGGGTTTCTCCCCCACCATAGCGCTGCCAAGCCAACATTGATTTACAAATATGTATGCCTCGGTCGTTGATGATTTGCGTTTTGATCACATGATGACCATTGGCCTCCAAAATTTTGGACACCGAATCGCCCAAAAGATTGTTCCTGATGTGACCTAAGTGTAAAGGTTTATTGGTATTGGGAGAAGAAAATTCTACCATCACCGTAGGTGCGTTCGAGCCGGGCTTAATATGACCGTAATGGGGTAGCTTGAGAAACGCTTCTAAAAATCTTAAATAATAAGCTTCTGAAATGGTGAGGTTTAAAAAACCACTCACCACATTGAAGTACGAAACTTCTTTGGTCTGCTCCACTAAGTAAGCCCCTATTTTTTCTCCCAAAACCATGGGATTTTGACGGGTCAATTTTAACAAAGGAAAGAGCACCAAAGTAATGTCTCCCTCAAAATCTTTTCTGGTGGCCTGAAATTCAAGCTTTGGATCCAATAGATCATATGCTGAGCAGAGATGATCTGATACCGATTGGGAAAGTGATTGTTCTAAGGATTCCATATAAAGGGCAAAGATAATTATAAACCCTTTTGGGGAGGATTCCACGATGATTTTTATTTAACGATCCTACTGCTGTTTGAAATGAACATGAAATGAAACATCCATACTAATTTTTTAAATACACAGCGGAGTGATGATTAATCTCATAAATTCCTTTCGTATAGTGAGTGGTAAAAACATAAACATATGAAAACAAAAATACCCCCGTAAAAGAAAAACACCAG
>ERZ887851.1662-NODE-1662-length-18700-cov-7.093859_pt1 | contig 18700 bp, 14 predicted proteins | sample MGYA00521100_ERZ887851 | MGnify/ENA primary metagenome ERZ887851 (study PRJEB32303, sample SAMEA104408602) | aquatic metagenome | biome: Brackish water; feature: Pelagic; material: water | place: Baltic Sea | collected 2014-06-06T16:11:00 | depth 11,444 m ...
GGCAATCTTGCGTTTGCCGAGGAAGTTGAAGGCCCTCTTTGGGATGAGGTTCATGAAGGTGAGCTTTTTAAGAACGCCTGCATCGGAGAACCACCAGAATAGCACACGGGTGCATAGCAGCGCTGCTAGCATTGATGCGAGAATACCGATGGTTAGAGTAACAGCAAAGCCTTTGACCGTTCCTGAAGCTCGCCAGAAGAGGATAAGGGCGGTAATGAGGGTGGTGATGTTGGCATCAAAGATGGCAGAAAAGGCTTTGTCGTAGGCGGCAGAGATGGCGGCTTTGATTGATTTGCCGGCGGCGAGCTCTTCCCGAAGGCGTTCGTAGATGAGGACGTTGGCATCTACCGCGACACCAATGGTAAGGATGATTCCCGCAATACCTGGAAGCGTGAAAGTGAAACCGAACATCGCCATGGCGCCGAACAGAATGAGTATGTTTAAGGTCAGTCCAAGCAGTGCGATGATTCCCGCAAAGCGATAATAGATGAGGACAAAAAGTAATGTAAGGGCGAGACCCGCGATACCTGCGGTGATGCCCTGGTGCACGGTTTCCTTTCCGAGTGTCGCGGAGACGGTGCGCTCTTCTTCAACGAGTAGGGGGTTCTTGAGCGGGTTGAGCAGTGCCGCAGCGATGCTTTTGGCTTCGTTAGCATCCTTCATGCCTGAGATTTCAAAGTTGGCTCCGAGGCTGCTCTGCACCACAGGGGCACTGAGGACTTTGCCGTCTAATACGATGGCAAGGCGGTCTACGCCGGGACGCATCTTACTGGTGAGGTCAAACATTTTGTTAGCCCCTTCAGGGTTGAGCTCAACGGTGAGTTTGCCTTCGTAAGGACCATAGAGTTCTTGGGCGTGGACGATGTAGGATCCGTCCAATGCTGAGCGTCGTTTGAGTAGAATGTTCTCTGTGATGACTTGGCCATCCTCATCCTCATCGCTGAGCACGTATAGTTTGTATCCGGGAGGTAATACGCGGTCGGCCTCTTTTTCAGCAGCTAGACGATTTGCTAATGCGCTGCTTTCGGGGTGAACGGCTCTAAGTTCGAGCTTGGCGATTTTTTCAAGAATTTCACGCACAGCGGACGCTTCCTCAGGTGACACGCCGGGCATTTGCACGAGGATGCGGTCATTTCCTTGGGCAACAATGAGGAGGTCAGCAGTACCAAGGTTGTTGAGGCGCTTTTCGACGGTTTGTATCGCCTGTTGCACTGCGGTAGCAGTTACGGGCACGGAAGTGCCTTCAGGGTCAATGGTAGGTTGAACTCGCAAAGTGAATGATGATCCTCCAATAAGGTCGATGCCGCCTTTGAGATTGTGAGCTTCTGAAATCGCTGTTTTGCCAGTGATGATGTTGCCCCAATGTCCTTTGGGAATGATGGAAAGCAGACTGAAAACAGCAATGAGGGCTACAATAATGGAGCCAATGTTGCGTTTTTTCCGCTGAAAATCGGTAGCGAAATACCAGAAGAAGAGAGCCAAGAGGCCAAGACCGGACAGGAAAGTTAGTAGTCGGTCGTCGCTGAATAGAGATGCGAGGATAGTGGTCATTTCGATATAGTAATTAGTCGGGGTGCACTAGATGCACGCGGGAATGAAAAGGATATATAAAGGCGGCCTTGTTTTGGCAAGTGCGAGATGGGTGAGCTGTCTAAACTAGACACCTAGGTTTAGCCGACGCCTCAGCCTTTAGAGACTTCATCGGATTGATCATCATCTGATTTAGATGCTGATGGGGTGACAGTGGCGATTGCACTTTTATCATATTTAACAAAGGTGCCTTCGGCAACTTTGAGTGAAACAGTTTTCTCGCTGACTGCGTTTACGGAAGCGTGAATACCGCCGATGGTAACGACCTTGTCACCTTTTTTGAGAGCGGCTTGCTTAGCTGCAAGTGCCTTGCGCTGTTTTTGCTGAGGGCGGATAAGTATTACCCAGAAAACAACAAACATGAGAACCATCATTACGATAGGGCTCCCGAAGAGGTTTCCTGATCCTGATTCTGATTTGGCTGCTTGTGCGAGGATGTTGATGGTGGCGTTCATGGTGTTTGTATGTAGCGTTGGTTAAAGTTATTTTTGAATGAGGTAAAGTTGCCTTCCTCGATGGCTTCACGCGCTTGGTGCATGAGGCGCAAATAGAAATGCAGATTATGCAGGGAAAGCAACCTTAAAGAGAGCATTTCGCCGGCACGGAAGAGATGTCGGATAAAGGATCTTGAGTATTTTTGGAGGTAAGGATGGGTGTTTTCATCCAGAGGGCGTGAATCGAACTCAAATTCTTTGTTTTTGATGTGAATGGGACCGTCGGCTGTAAATACCGTGCCGTGGCGGGCGACTCGTGTTGGCATTACACAATCAAACATATCTACCCCGCGAGCGATCATCTCAAGCATCTGAGGTGGGGTTCCCAATCCCATGGCGTAGCGTGGTTTGTCTTCGGGTAGAAAAGGAACAGCATTTTCAATGGCGCGCATCATCTCGTGCTCAGGTTCTCCAACGGATATGCCGCCAACGGCATAACCATCGAAGCCAATATCGACTAATTCACGTGCGGATTGTTCGCGCAGCTCGGCGTAGGTGCTACCCTGGACAATACCAAAAATGAGCTGGCCTTGTTTGCTAGTGTCCCAAGGGATATGTTTATTTGCGTTTTGCTGGTGCCACTCCTTACAACGTTTTGCCCAGCGTGTTGTCAGTGCAAGGGAGTCCGCTGCATATTGTTTTTCACAGGGGTAGGGGGGGCACTCATCGAACAGCATGGCGATATCACTTCCGATGGTCGCCTGAATTTCCATGCTAAGCTCGGGAGTCAGCATGGTTTTGGCGCCATCAATGTGGTTGGCAAATTCTACTCCTTGTTCTGATATCTTACGCAGTTTGGCGAGAGACCATACCTGGAATCCGCCGGAATCCGTGAGGATGGGCTTCTCCCAGGTAGAGAATTTGTGCAGCCCGCCCATTTCCCTGATTACATCGAGTCCGGGGCGGAGGTTGAGGTGGTAGGTGTTTCCGAGGATGATTTTGGCATCAACGATATCAACCAATTCATCGGGGGAGAGTGTTTTCACCATTCCCTGTGTGCCGACGGGCATGAAAATAGGCGTGGGAATGTCACCATGAGCTGTGGTCAAGAGACCTGTGCGCGCGGCGCTATCGCTGCAAGTATGTTGAAGTTGAAAAGACAAAATTTAGTGAGGGGGAGTTGAGTGGTGTTCAATCATGTATCCGGAAACCGAGTAGCCTATCTTTATGGTAGCAGGATGAAATCTGAGATGACCATGAGATGATCTGAGGCAGGGATCACGACATTACGTGAACGAACCGGCCTCAGTAGAGGGCTGGTGTAGATATAGTCGATGCGTTGGAATGGGATGCGGCGGTGCCATGTATTTGCCCATCCTGCGCCTGCTTTGTTATACGAATCTGTAAAATGCCCCCTGAAGAGATCATGGAGAGGGTCAGAGGCAGGTGCGTTGAGATCTCCCGCGACCACTACAGGCCGAGTTGGAAAGGGGGTGCTGTTTTGCAGCAGTGTGAGGCTCCATATGACCTGTTTGCGCTGCAGTTTGCGATTGGCGGCGTGTCTTTTCCAACAGCTTGCTTGCCAAAGGCGCATATCGGTAATGGCAGATTTGAGGTGGAAGTTGACACAGTCAATCAATCTGCCCTCAGGATGTTGCCTAGATTTGGGAAGCCTCAAAGTGGTATGGTGGCTGTGCGGCATCGTGTTGGGAGTGGTGTCTTGGATTTGCCATTTGGTGAGTGTTGCTGTGTGGCCGTCTGCGCGGAAATCTCCTCTTACTGGATAAACGATGTCTGCCATGATTTCAGCATGCCATGGAGTGATTTCTTGCATGAACAAGATATCGGGTTTGTAGGCAGCGATCATTTCAGCCTGCTTTCTCACTTCTGCACTGTTGAGCTTGAGGGCGCCCCAGTTGAGTGTGCAAATGCGAATGGTTTCCTGCGACTGAAATGGTTTTGGCAGGCCTGGTTCTGGAACCTCTTTGCCGATGTTGGCAAGTGCGTGAGATTCATCCGATGCCGTCAATATGGTCAGCAGCCACAGAGTGACGAGCATGAGAGAGAGTTGTGCACGCCAGAAAAGAAAAGCAAGTGCGGAGAGAATGAGGCCGATGAACGACCACATCCAAATGGGATAGACGGTGAAGGCAGCCATCAAGTCGGGCTGTCTAATATAGCTCGCGGCGGTAATCACATGGAGACCCAGTGACGCAACAATCAGTAATCTTGGAAGCCAGTGGCGCATTGCTCAGCGGTCTGCGCCCTCAATAAGGGCGGGAGAGGATGATTTCACATGCCGGGGAGGCCCAGGCCGCCGGTTAGTTTAGACATTTCAGCCGCTGCCATTTCCTTGCCTTTGGTCACCGCCTCTTGAACTCCGGAGAGGACAAGCTCTTGCAGGAATTCGACGTCCTCTGGGTCAACAACGGAAGGGTCTATGCGAATGGATTGCACATCGCCAGCGCCATTGGCCACGACCGTCACCTTACCGCCACCTACCGAGGCCTCTACGTTTTTGTTGGCAAGTTCCTCTTGGGTTTTTTGCATGCCAGCTTGCATTTGCTGGGCCTGCTTCATGAGTTTTTGAATATCCATTGGGTGTGTTGGTTCTGGTTAATTACGGTTGTTGGATGGTGCCCTCGAAGACCTTGAGCGCCTCTTGTATGAGTGGGTCTTGATAAAAGGAATCGTCGTCTACTGGAGACGGTTCTTCTTCGTTTGCTGGTTCAGCAGATGATTGTTCCGCAGCTTGTGGTGGTGCATTTAGCGCAGGGGCTGGCTCGGCAGTTGCTTCAGGGGCTGCGTCGATGAGGGCGTCGAGGCTTCTTTTTGCCTTTGGTTCAGGCTCGCTTGCTTCCTTGGTGGGCGGTAGCTCAGCTTCTGAGGCTTGAGGGGCAGGATTAGAAGAAGGAGTGGCAGGGCTAGCAGAAGCAGGAGGGGCAGGGGAAGCAGGAGCAGGAGCAGGAACAGGAGGGGTAGGCGTAGAGTGTGGTGTTTCGCTTGGAGTCTGAAGATCACTTAAGGAACCAGCACCGGCAAGGGCCTTGATGACATCGCTGATACGTGCATCATTGAGCGACTGGATTGCTTTGATGATGCCTATTTCAAAATGAAGACGTTTGTTGGAAGCCCACTTCATACGCCCTTCGGAATCAGCTAGGACATCGATGAGGTTGAGAATGCGATCTGTTTGGATGCCCTCGGAAGCAGCAACAAGCGGGTCCCATATTTCAGCGGCAAAACCTTCGTTGCCTGCATTGGGATCCAGTCTGGTGACGAGCAGGGCGCGCAGGCAGCCTATGAGTTCGCCGAGAAGCTGGGAGAGCTCTTTGCCGGATTCAGCCTGCTGGTGAATGAGGTCGAGAGCTTTCGGGCTGTCTTTGCTAAGAATACTGCTCGTTAAGCTGGCTACTGTCTCACGAGAGGTGAAACCAAAGATTTCCAGGACGTTTTGCTCGGTGATGCTTTCACCACAAAATGCGACCAGCTGATCGAGCATGGATTGAGCGTCCCGCATGCCACCGTCTGCTCCTTTGGCGATGGCCCATGCTGCCGGGTCATCGAGGTGAACGCCTTCTTGTGTGGCAATATACTGAAGGTGCTTGGCAATGGTCTCGGTGGGGATCGGCCTCAGGTCGAAGCGTTGGCATCGAGAAATAATGGTGGGCAGGATCTTATTGGGCTCGGTGGTGGCGAAAATGAACTTTACGTGCTCCGGAGGTTCTTCGAGTGTTTTGAGTAGGGCATTGAAAGCGGCCGAAGTAAGCATGTGCACCTCGTCAATGTAGTAGATTTTGAATTTGCCCTGTGTAGGGGTAAATTGAACGTTTTCGCGGATATCCCGGACGTTATCGACGCTATTGTTGGAGGCTCCGTCAATTTCGATGACATCTAATGAGGTGCCGTTGCCAATTTCTAGGCACACTGGATCGTCGGGATCAAAGTCGATGCTCGGGCCTCCAGGACAGTTGAGGGCTTTTGCTAAAATACGTGCAGTGGTTGTTTTCCCTGTCCCTCGTGGTCCGACAAATAACCAAGCATGGGCTAGCCTGTCGCGTTCGATCGAATTGCGAAGGGTGGAAATAACATGATCTTGGCCAAGCACGTCAGCAAACGTTCTTGGGCGGTATTTTCTGGCAAAAACCTGGTAGCTCACGCGGGTTAATCTAGTGGTGACGAAAAATTTATCAATGACGATCTGCTGGTCTTTTTTTCGCCCACTCGCAGTAGATTTGGGGGATTGAGGTTGATCTCTCTCTTTATGTCAGTTATGGCGCGTTAGCGACTTGTTCGCCAATATACTCATGAGTGATTTTTCCCCTTTCCGAGAGAAGATGGAGTCTGCCGCGGTGACAGAAGCCGCAATCCGTGCTTTTGAACGCAATTATGAATCTCTGCTTCGCAATGAAAGCGGAATGATTCCTGAAAACAGCATTAGCCCGTGTGATCATTTGCCCCAGCTTGATGACTTTTCGTCTGGGGCGGAGGACTTTGATCCAGCATTGCTCGCTCAAACGGTTGTCATTAAACTCAACGGGGGTCTGGGCACTAGCATGGGTCTGCAGAAGGCAAAGAGCTTATTGCCGGTAAAAGGGGAAGACACCTTCCTTGATATCATCGCCAATCAAATTCTTCACCTGCGTCAAGAAACCGGCGCGAATGTTCGTTTTCTGTTGATGAATAGCTTTAGTACTAGTCAGGATACCCTTGATCATATGGAGGCTTATGCCAATAAGGATTTATCGGGTGCTGAGAAAATTGAGCTGATGCAAAATCAAATCCCTAAAATTGATGCTCAAACGCTGGCCCCCGTGGTTTGGAAAAAGAACGAGTCCAGTGAGTGGTGCCCACCAGGTCACGGTGATCTCTATGCAGCCTTGTCGGGAAGCGGTTGGTTAGACGCGTTGCTCGCTGATGGTGTTAAATACGCCTTTGTTTCCAATTCTGATAATCTAGGGGCGGTGCTTGATGCTGGGCTGCTGCGATATTTCGCGGATACCAATAAGCCCTTCCTGATGGAGGCAACCCAACGAACAGAGGCGGATAAGAAGGGCGGGCATCTAGCCGTGCGTAAAGAAGATGGTCAGTTGTTACTGAGGGAGGTCGCACAGTGCCCGGAGGAAGATATTGATGAATTTCAAAATATTGGGAAGCACTCTTATTTTAATACCAACAGCTTGTGGATACGCTTAGATGCACTTCAAGATCTTTTGGAAAAAGAGAATGGGGTTTTGCCATTACCCATGATTCAAAACACAAAGACGGTGGATCCTCGCGATAGTCAATCCACGCAGGTCGATCAGCTTGAAACAGCAATGGGTGCTGCCATCGAGTCATTCCAAGGCTCAGCGGCTGTGTGTGTGCCGCGCTCGCGTTTTGCGGCAGTGAAAACGACCTCTGATTTGTTTGCTATTCGCTCTGATGCCTACGTTCAAGAGCCCGATGGTCGTATCGCTCTATCTGCGAAGCGGCAGGGCAGCCAACCAATTATAGCATTGAGTGAGGAGTATAAATTGGTGGATAGCCTAGAAGGGCTGGGTGTTCCCTCACTACTCAAGGCTGACAAATTATCTATATCTGGACCGGTGCGCTTTTCGGACGGGGTGAGCATCGTGGGCGATGTCAGTTTCCTTAATGAATCAGGCGAGACCAAATGGATTGCTGGCGGGACTTATCAAGATGAGCAGATTGTGCTCTGATCATCATTGAGTTACTTTTCCTGTTAAAGTGGCTCACATCTAACTGCCTGAGTGTGGCTGACAAAATAGATTCATTTATGGGGTTGCAAGACCTTGAGGATTCTTGCATACCGTGCTCAGCATGACTGATTTCGCAGGACTCGATATACCGAAAGATGGCTACGATGCCGTTATTTTTGACCTTGATGGAACCTTAGTTGACTCAATGCCTGCTCATTTTGCAGCATGGTGTGAGGCTTTGTCGAAACAGGACGCGGCACACATTTTCCCGGAAGATGTTTTTTATGCCATGGGGGGCAGGCCGACACATGATATTATCTCAGAGCTCAACGGTGAATTTGGCTTACACTTAGATCCTAATGAAGTAGCGATCGACAAGCGTAATGCCTTTCTTGAGCATCTCGATGACATTGTGCTCATTGATGAGGTGGCTGATTTCGCTAAAAGTCTGCGTGGTAAATTCCCGCTAGCTATTGCTACTGGAGGAACACGTTTGGTGTCAGAGAAAATCCTACAAAAAGTAGGGCTTAGCGACCTGTTTGATGAAGTGGTAACTGCCAACGATGTGGTATGTGGCAAGCCAGCCCCTGATATTTATCGTGAGGCTGCATCAAGATTGGGTGTTGATCCCATGCGATGTCTGGCATTTGAAGATGCTGCAGCAGGGATGATGGCGGCACAATCTGCTGGTATGACCGTTGTTTATGTGCCAGCACCTGTCAGGGTGATGTGACACCCTGTCCCTCATCATGCAGCAAGAATCCCGGATCGCGCCAGCCAAGATTAACCTCAGCCTGAGGGTCTTAGGTAAACGCGCCGACGGCTTCCATGAGATTGAAAGTCTGATGGTGCCATTGTCATCAGCAATGCTGGGCGATGTCTTGTATTTCGATAAAGCTGACAGCTACAGCCTAGACTGCGATGTGCCAGGAGTACCTTTGGACGAGACCAACCTCATCACCATGGCGGTGCGTGAATTTGAACGAGTTTCAGGCAAGCCGTGTCATTGGCAAATCACCTTAGAAAAAAACATACCCCATGGAGCTGGGCTAGGAGGCGGTAGCAGCGATGCCGCCACGACATTAATTGCCCTCAACGATTTGGAGTGTGGTGGTTTTTCGGATGATCAGTTGGCGGATATGGGCGCCTGCTTTGGCTCCGACGTTCCGTTTTTCATCTATCAACAAGCATGCATGGTCAAGGGCAGGGGGGAGCTTGTTGAGCCGGTGCATAGGCCGGAAATTTCAGGGCAGAGGGTATTGCTGCTTAAGCCGAGCTTCGGTGTATCGACCCCTGATGCTTATCGTCACTGCTTAGATGCAAAAGCTGTGCCCGGGGTGGATTATTCACCTCAGAAAATGCCCTGGGGGGAAATCATCAATGAGCTCGAAAAACCAGTATTTTACAAGCACCGCTTTCTTGCGGAAATGAAGTTGTGGTTGCTCGACCAAGTGGAAGTAGAGGCCGCGATGATGTCAGGATCCGGCTCAACAATGATGGCGTTTATCAGTGATGCAGATGTATCTGATGCGCTGTTAGCGCGTGCACGCCGGGAGCTTGACCCGACGCTGTGGGGATGTAGTGTGACCATCGCTTAAACTGTGAAGCAATCAGCAAGACATATACTCAAAGATGTATCGAGGTCGTTTTACCTCAGCATGCGTCTATTGCCCAAGGCGATGCGAGAGCCGGTGAGTTTAGCTTACCTGCTAGCGCGTGCCAGTGACACATTGGCAGATACGGAGGGCCTGGGTGCTGATTTGAGGCATGAGATGTTGCTCGGCTTTGGGGAGATCCTTCACGGGTCAGACCGAGCAGCTTGGTTGGTGAAGTTGAGCGATGAGGTGATTCCCTGTCAGCACCATCAAGGTGAGAAATCACTTTTGAAAATGATGGATGAGGTTTTTGCCTGGTTTCACGACTTTAAGGATGATCAAGGGTATGCTGCTATTTTAAAGGTCATGGACCATATTCTTCATGGACAGAGGCTCGATATAGAACGGTTTGAGCTAGGGCAAAGCACGAGACTCACTCAAGACGCAGAACTCGAAGAGTATTGTTTTCTCGTGGCTGGCTGTGTGGGTGAATTTTGGACTGAGCTTGGATATATTTCCCTGCCAAGATTTTCATCCATAGAGGCTGAACGCTTAAAGAGCATGGGCATTAATTATGGCAAAGGTTTACAGCTCATTAACATTCTGCGCGATCTGCCATCTGATTTAAAGCAGGGGAGATGTTACCTGCCAGGGGTGGATCCCTTTGATCGGGATGCCATAATGGCAGAGGCCGCTCGTTGGCGTGCTCGTGCCCGTGCTTATCTCGGTGATGGGCACGCATACGCTAAGTCACTGAAATCGAAAAGGACACGTGCCGCAACGGCATTGCCCGGCTTGATTGGTGAGAGCACGCTTGATCTTTTAGACCATGCTAGCTGGGCGGAGCTTGAAGAGGGGGTCAAGGTATCGCGGCGTGATGTGTATCGCTTCACTTGGGAAGCTTTTTTTGTTTAGAGACTAAACTTGCAGAATGTCGAGTTGTCTATTATGCATTGGACGTGGCAACAATGGATTCAACACAACAACTGCCCGATGCTCATGGGCACTTTGGGACCTACGGGGGCATGTTTGTGCCCGAAACTTTGATGGACCCCATGCAGGTGCTAGCCGCCGAGTATGAAAAAACTAAAGCGGACCCTGAATTTCAAAAGGAACTGGATTACCTCCTCAAGCAATACTGCGGGCGTCCCACGCCACTCTACTACGCCGAGCGTTGGACTGAAAAGCTGGGTGGGGCTAAAATTTATCTAAAGCGTGAGGATCTCTTGCACACGGGTGCTCACAAGATCAACAATGCGATTGGCCAAATCCTGCTGGCTAAACGACTCGGCAAAAGTCGTATCATTGCTGAAACTGGAGCCGGTCAGCACGGGGTGGCGACGGCTACGGTTTGTGCCCGGTTTGGCATGGACTGTGTGGTTTACATGGGGGCTGTGGACATGGAGCGCCAAGCACTTAACGTAGCTCGCATGGAGCTGCTCGGTGCAAAGGTTGTCCCCGTAACTGCAGGGCAAGCTACGCTGAAAGAAGCGGTCAATGAGGCTTTGCGTGACTGGGTTTCCAGTGTGGGGAATACCCACTATATTATTGGTTCTGCCCTTGGTGCGCATCCCTTCCCAATGATGGTGCGAGATTTTCATCGTGTTATCGGTGTCGAGGCACGTGAGCAAATTCTTGAGCAGGAAGGGCGCTTGCCTGATTTGCTGGTTGCTTGTGTCGGAGGAGGATCTAATGCCATCGGATTATTTCATCCCTTTATTGGTGACGAGGATGTCCGAATGATGGGTGTTGAGGCAGGTGGCGAGGGAATCAAGCCAGAGCGACATGCTGCCCGCTTTCAAGGTGGTAAGCTGGGAGTATTGCAGGGGGCTAAAACCTGGTTATTAGCTAATGACGACGGCCAAATTGAGCTTACACACTCTGTGAGTGCCGGTTTGGATTACGCCGCAGTGGGTCCAGAGCATGCGTATCTGAAAGATATCGGCCGCGCTGAATACACCTACGCGACCGACGATGAAGCACTGGCAGCTTTCAAAGAGCTTTCACAAACGGAAGGCATTCTGCCTGCACTCGAATCATCTCATGCGCTGGCCTATGTTTCAAAGGTGGCTCCCACCTTGCCTAAGGATACTCTCATTATTCTTAATTTGTCAGGTCGTGGAGACAAGGATGTCGAGCAAGCGGCCAAGTATTTATTGAATAAAGATCTGAGCAAATAATTACAGGTATGAAAGCAGGTTTTAACGCACGTTAATATGTCTCGTACCATTGGTATTATTGCAGGTTCTGGTATTTATCCTGAAGCGTTTATCGATGCCGCGGGCGCCAAGTCGCCGGATACTCGTTTGGTGATGGCCGCCTTTCATGGGGAAACCCGAGACGAGCTTGCCAATGAGGTTGCAGCGGCTGACTGGTTCAGGGTTGGTCAGCTTGGTAAGATGATTAAGTTTTTCAAAAAGGAGGGCGTTGATGAAGCGGTCATGGTAGGGCAAATTGCTCCCAAGAACCTGTTTGATTTGAGGCCTGATGTCAGGACGATGCTGCTCTTAGCTCGCACCAAAGAAAAAAATGCGGAGTCTCTTTTTGGAGGCATTGCTGACGAGCTGGCTAAAGACGGAATCACCTTGCTGCCGGCGACCACTTTCCTCGAAGATATGATGCCTGCTGAGGGGCATGTATGTGGGCCTTCGATCAAGGAGGCCGCCATGGAGGATGCCCGTTATGGTTATAGTGTCGCCAAGGAAACGAGCCGGCTCGATATTGGTCAATCAGTGGTGGTGCGCAATGGCACGGTATTGGCGGTTGAAGCTTTTGAGGGAACCAATGCATGCATCCGCCGTGGTGGTGAGTTAGGTAGGGGGAAAGAAGTGACCTTGGCAAAAGTCGCCAAGCCGAATCAAGATTTTCGTTTTGATGTGCCTGTTATCGGCCCAGATACGGTCAAGAACTGCGTCCAATCTGGTGTTGGGGTGATTGCCATTGAGGCAGGAAAGACACTGATGCTGGCAGGTGAAGAGGTAAGTGCGATGTGCGATGAACACAAGGTGTCCATCCTCGCGCTGTGAGAGCTTCTTTGGCAGGCTTTTTTAGCTACATGATGCAGATGTCTGCTTGCACTGGCCCAAAGTCTTTCTAGATTAGTGCCCATGCCCGCTACGCCTGATACGAACTGCTTACTGCATTGGCTGTGTAGTGGTCGTGTCTTGCGGCAATACTTGATCAGAGTGGCGCTTGTTACTGGTGTGGTCTTGTGCAGTTCGGGGTGCATGCTGAAATTTGATGCTTGGGCGCCAAAACGTAATCATGGCTTGAGCATCCCTAAGCGCTATGATGCATCTCTGCCTCCTGTTCCTGATGTGACAACAGGTTTGCTAGCACTTTTTGAAGATGCGCAATTGAGTGCATACGTAGATAAGGCGCTAGAGCATAACCCAGACCTCAAGGGTAGCGCAGCGCGGCTCGAAGAGTCAGGCTTTGAGATGCGTAAAGCTTCTTCATCTCTTGTTCCTACAGTGGACCTTAATGGAGGTGTTTCTCGGTCACAAAATTCTATCCGGAATTCTAGATCAAGGGAGAACATCTACTCTGCAGGGCTAGATGCACAGTGGGAGATCGATGTATGGGGGCGTATTCGAGCAGGGATCAGAGCCACGGCTAGTAATAGAGATGCCTTGCTTGCGGATCACGAGTCCGCTCGCCAGTCAATCGCGGCACAGACCATGCAGTCATATTTCAAGCTCGTTGCTGAAGATCAATTACTGAACCTCTCTCGAAGACGCTTGGAGAGTTTTGAAAAAACATATCAGTTAGTTAATCGTCGTTTCGAAAATGGCACAGAGGACTTAGGCGATTTGGACTTAGCACGCACGGACATGGAAAATAGCCGAGCACAATTATTTAGGAGCGAAAACTTCAGGGATCAGGCGGCGCGCCAGCTTGCCATATTATGCGGAGCCTACCCGGATGCGAAATTCTCAGCTCGATCATGGCCTTCCATAAAGCATGGTGTGCAGGTGGGTATTCCCTCTGCGTTGCTGATGCAGCGCCCGGATATTGATGCCGCATACCAACGTATTCGTGCGGCAGATTCTCGAGTGCAAGTGGCCCATCGTGATATTTATCCTCGGTTTTCACTGACGGCAAGTGGCGGTGGGCAGTCGTCAGTATTAAAAGATATTACCGATTCAAATTTCAGTGTTTGGTCAATCGCGGGGAATCTTGCGGCACCTTTGATTGATGGGGGTAGCCGCAGGGCTGAGTTGGGCGCGGCAAATGCACGAGCAAAAGAGGCATGGGCTAATTATCAAGCAACGGTGCTTAACGCTTTTCGTGAGGTGGAGGATGGACTCGGCTCAGAGCTTTATTTGCACCGCCAAGAGGGGGCTTTGGGCAATGCTCTGGCAGCGGCACGCAGTGCAGAGAGTCGCATTCAGAGAAACTATGAAACGGGATTGGTCGAAATACTCACTTTGCTCGATACTCAACGCCGTGCATTTAACACGGAGGAAGCCTTTATTAATACAAGGACGCTACGATATAAAAACCGAGTGGCACTTGCCTTGGCTCTAGGAAAAGGGCTTTAATCTAACGCACGTCATATGAAATTCATCCTGAAACTAATCATCCCCTTTGTTTTCATCGTCTTGGCGTTCATGTTCGTCAAAATCTTGATCAGCAAAAAACAACCTAATCTGTCACGTGTGCCTGATGTGGTAGCCCCTCAGGTTGATATTATTGCCGTTGATCAAAAAGACCACCAACCGCCAATTCTTAGCTATGGCACCGTGCAAAGTTATTTTGAAACAACACTCACGCCACAGGTTAGTGGGCAAATTATCGAGGTGGCAGAGGAGTTCCGTGTTGGCAATATGGTGAAGAAGGGTGCTCTGCTCGCGCGCATCGACGATACTGATTATACCGCCGTGTTAGCGCAAGAAAGTTCAAATCTGAGCACTGCAAAGCGAACTTTGGTTGAGGAGGAAATCAAGGCGAAGCAGGCGGCGCAAGATTGGCAGGCCTCAGGTCGCAAGCTCAATAGCGCATCTGACTTTGTTTTGCGCAAACCCCAGCTCGAAGCTGCGCGCGCCAATATCCAATCTGCTATGGCGACCGAGGCTAAAGCTAAAGCTGATATTGAGCGCACCATGATTAGGGCTCCTTATGATGCGGTAGTGTTAGAGCGGATGGCATCATTAGGTAATTATGCTAATCAGCAACAACCTCTGGGTAAGCTAGTGGCCACGGAACGGGTAGAGGTGAGGTTGCCGCTGACTGCCGATCAGGCTGTGCTTGTTGATCTTCCCGGTTTACATCAAAAGAACTCAGCGAAGCTGACGGTCACGCTTACTAGTGCCACCAAAGCTGGTGCCGAGTGGAAGGGCCAGCTGATGCGCACTGAGCCATCTGTGGAGCCGCAAAACCAGGTGACCTATGTGATCGCTGAGGTCGAAGGACCTTACCAAGCCAAACCTGAACCTCTTGTGGTAGGGACGTTTGTTAACGCCCGTATTCCGGGTCGTGTTATTCCCAATACCTACAAGGTTCCCGAGGCGGCGCTGGTCAATGATGCTTATGTGTGGGTAGTCAGTAACGAGGATAAGCTTTGCCGGATTACGGCCAAACGTGTCTATGGTCACGAAGCGCATGTTTACCTGCGCCTAGCGGGCAAGGAATTAGAGGCATCTGCAATAAAACCACCCTTACACATTGTTACGCGTCCTCTTGCCACCTTCAAGCATGGTAAGGATGTGAAGCCTGCCTTTGTTTCTGAAAAACGCTAATCGGCCTATGAATCCCTTGCAGAAACATCCCTTCATCAGCTGGTTTGCCTCCAATCCGGTGGTGGCAAATATCCTGATGCTGACGATTCTCTCAGCAGGTATTTATACGGCTTTTAATATCAGAAAAGAGGGCTTCCCCGCTTTTGAAGCCGAATCTGTAACCGTCAACGTTACTATCCGTGGCGGTACTCCGGAGGATGTTGAGAGGGGGGTGACCATTAAGATTGAGGAATCTCTCGAGGATGTTGATGGTATTGATCACATTAAGTCTGTGAGTAAGGATAATCTCGCCTCTGTAACGATTGAGTCTAAGGAGAATTATCCGATAGGTAAACTACTCGATGACGTTAAAATCAAGGTGGACGCGATCCCTTCATTTCCTGAACAGGCTGAGAAACCGGTGGTGAAGGAGAACAAACGCAGTAGTAAGGTGCTCTGGATTGAGCTGTATGGAGACGTTCCCGAGGCGGTGCGCAAGGAGGCGGCGCGTAAGGTGCGTGATGATCTTCTTCGTGAGCCCGCGATATCCAAGGTGGAGACCATGGGGGGGCGGGACTATGAAATATCCATAGAGCCCTCAGAGGAGAAGCTGCGTCTCTATCAATTGACTTTTGATGAAGTTGCGAAAGCGGTAAGCGATAATTCGTTGGACCTGGGGGGAGGGGTGGTTCGTTCAAAACGTGGTGACATATCGCTTCGTTCGCGCGATCAGGCATACAGCAAAAGTGACTTTGAAAATATACCGGTGCGCGCCAATGCTGATGGCACTCGGATTTATGTCAAAGATGTAGCTGAAGTCCGGGATGGTTTTGTGGATCAGCTATTTTTAAATCGTTTTCGAGGGCAGCCTACCACTAGCTTGAAGATTACGACTGAAGGCCGAGACGATATTATCGATGCCGTTAATGAGGCAAGACGTGTTGTCAGCGAGTATCGAGATTTGCCTGAGGGTCTTGCGTTAGCCAGTTGGCTAGACGGCTCAGTTAACATCCGTGATCGTTTGTCCCTTCTGGGGCGTAATGGTTTGATCGGTGTGCTCTTAGTATTGGTTTCGCTGATGGTTTTTCTTAATTTGCGTTTGGCCTTTTGGGTGGCGATTGGCATTCCTGTTTCTCTGGCAGGCGCGCTCACCTTTTTCCCTGTTCCGGGTCTTGATTTGTCGATCAATGTCATATCAGCATTTGGATTCCTTATTGTGCTCGGTGTCGTCGTTGACGACGCCATTGTCATTGGTGAATCGATATACTCAGAGAAGGAAAAGGACGTGCACTCCGAAGAAGGAGACGGCCCGATACGAACGACGGTGCGAGGTGTCAGTAAGGTGGTGACTCCTGCAACATTCGGCGTGATTACAACGATTGCCGCATTCCTGCCGCTCACTCAAGTCAGTGGAAGAATGGGTAATGTGTTTGGCCAAATCGCCACCGCGGTAATCCTCTGTCTGATTTTCTCATTGATTGAGTCCAAACTCATACTGCCATCTCATCTCGCGCATCTTAACGTGCATAAAAAACCGAGCAATCCACTGACCACGGCGTGGGCGCGCTTTCAGAAGGGGGTTGCGAACCGTTTAAAATGGTTGATCACTGCGGTTTATCAGCCGGCTATCAAATTTGTGATTACTTGGCGGTATGCAACGGTCGGGGCATTCATTGCGGTGCTTATTGTGGTTGTGGGTTTATTCCCAGCAGGCCAGCTACGGTTCGTTTTTTTTCCGAACATATACCGTGATAATGCAGCGGTGTTGTTGGAGCTTGAGCAAGGTCAATCAGTGGAATATCTCCATGCCAATGCACAGCGAATCGCCGCGATTGCAAGTGAGCTAGGGGAGCGGTATGAGGATGAATATGGCCAAAACCCTTTCGTGGAAATTCAAGTTTCATGCAAAACAAATAACAAGGCAGCAGTCGCTGCCGAGCTCACTAGGTCGACCACGCGTGCATTCCTGCCGACCGGAGATATTATCAAAGATTGGCGTGATGCTATTGGCACGATAGCGGGCGCGCGCTCACTGTCGGTGGCGGCCAGGGCCGGCCCTCCTGGCGGTGACCTTAAGGTGAATTTAGAAAGTGAAAACCTCGAAGAACTGAAAGCGGCAGCGCTCGAGCTGAAGGAGGTGCTGGCAACGTACAATGGGGTCTATGATACGCTCGATACCTTTGACTCGGGTAAGCCAGAAATCCTCTATTCGATTACAGCTGAGGGTGAGGCTGCAGGTTTTACTAAACGTGATTTGGCGCTTAATGTGCGTGATGCCTTTTATGGACGTGAAGCCCAACGTGTGCAGCGCGGGCGTGATGAAGTGCGTGTGATGGTGCGCTACCCTATCGAACAACGGGAATCATTAGAAACACTGCGTAATATGCGTGTGCGCAAAGAGGATGGAACGGCGGTTCCTTTTGGCGTGGTTGCTGATACTCGTTATTCTGAATCTTTGGCGTCGATTAAGCGTTATGACAGTAAACGTGTTGTTACTGTAGAAGCGACGATGGATAAGGCGATCACCTCTTCAGGTGAGGTGACGGATCGCTTAGAAAAAGAATTTTTTCCGCAAATGGTTGCTAAGTATCCGGGGATCTCGATCACTCAGAGGGGAGAGATCGAGCAGCGCAAAAAATCAATGAGTTCGCTGATCAAGGGCTTCTTCTTCTCCATTGTTTTCATTTATATCCTTATCGCCATTCCGCTTAAAAGCTATGCTAAGCCACTCATCATTATGTCGGTGATTCCCTTTGGTATTATAGGAGCTCTGCTCGGCCACTATCTGATGGGTCTGCCAGTCTCGATTCTCTCAGTGTTTGGAATTCTGGCACTCTCTGGAGTGGTGGTGAATGACTCCCTGGTTCTTGTTTGCCGGGTCAACGATATGCGCGCTGAAGGTGTGAGTTTGCTAGATGCTTGTTCACAGGCAGGTGCTGATCGATTTCGTGCCATTTTGCTGACATCATTAACCACCTTTTTGGGGCTCGCTCCCTTGCTGCTGGAAACCGAAGTGCAGGCTCAGTTTCTTAAGCCCATGGCCGCCTCCCTTGCCTTTGGTATTCTATTCTCAACGCTCATTACTCTGCTGCTGCTGCCCGTGCTGATGGTCATCGGCAAAGAGATAAAAGATAGGCTTCGAGACGTCTATGATATCCCGTATGGCGATTAGGGCCTGTCGATAGCCTAGCGCTCTATGAGCTGGTAGATGCTTCCGGTGAGAGAGATGATCAGCAAGTTGCCATCGTGGTCTTCACCAAATGAGACAATCCTATTGATGGCTCCCTGCTGTGATTGCAGGGTTTTGGTCCAGTCCTCGAAGTTGTGAGCTTTACCACGTTTAACTTCGATAGACCAGATTCGAGGATTGCCAAAATCGGCAAAAAAATACTTTCCCTGGAGGCTCTCTATGGGTCCTCGGTAAACATAGCCTCCGGTCACAGAGATGCCCTCATTGGACTTATTACCATGCCTGTAGGTATAGATGGGATCTATAGAGCCTGCGGGAGCGGTTCCACCAATATTAGTTTTTGGAGTGGGGAGCATTCCCTCTCTGAGGCGCCAGCCCAAGTTGGCTCCTTTGCCCTCGCCTGATGCTAGAAAATTAACCTCCTCCCAGTGATTCTGACCGACATCTGCGATATAGAAATCTTTGGTTT
>ERZ887851.1664-NODE-1664-length-18666-cov-10.119177_pt1 | contig 18666 bp, 22 predicted proteins | sample MGYA00521100_ERZ887851 | MGnify/ENA primary metagenome ERZ887851 (study PRJEB32303, sample SAMEA104408602) | aquatic metagenome | biome: Brackish water; feature: Pelagic; material: water | place: Baltic Sea | collected 2014-06-06T16:11:00 | depth 11,444 m ...
GTAGCACCTGTGAAAAGGACTGCCAACTGTCCGAATGGTCGGCGTGGTCAGATTGTGAATTTCAGAACGAATGTGACCTGTCGGGCTCAAAAAGGCGAACGCGAACGATCATCGCGGAGGCTACTCCTGGGAAGCCGGCGTGCTCGTCGTATACCACCGCCGAAACCGGGGACTGCACGCGGGCGACGCCCGGTAGCACCTGTGAAAAGGACTGCCAACTGTCCGAATGGTCGGCGTGGTCAGATTGCGTTTTTACGAGAGAGTGTGACAAAACTGGTAAAAATACGCGCACGCGCTATATCATCGCGGAGGCCACTCCTGGGGGACATGCGTGCTCGTTGTATAGAACCGCCGAAACCGGCGTATGTGTGCGCGATTTCCCGCCCGGATGCCGACAAGACGGATACACATATCCAGACAATTATCCCCACAACGTAAAGTGCACCTCGAACACCACTCGACCGATCGCCACCGAGCAAGAATGCAGAGAAGCGTCTAATGTTCTCGGAGCTTTTTTATTAAACGATACCGCTCCCCATGTTGCGGAATTTTATAAGGGAATAACGAGCGGTCACAGTAAATGCCATCACGTAAGTGGTCATGAGATCATCTTCACACCCGATCAACCGGACGAAAAGCTCGACGGAGGTCATTGGATGTATAAACCGATATGTAAATTGACTACGTAGAAGAACTCTTAAAAACCCGTGAAAACCGACAAGGACTCGTAACTGCACTCGTTAGCGTGTTATCCCGTACAAGTCTTAAGGCTGTAACTGCACATTAACTAAATGACAGTACTGACCTTACATAGACCATTTATAAACCGATAAATATGTTTTAATTTTCAAAATAATAGTACGATTGAAAAAAAGCATTTAAAAAATCAGTTTAATTATTTAATGAGTGGTTAAACTTTATGGTGCGCAAAACAAATTGCTACGCCCCACTCGTTAAACAATCAAACAGTTACAATTGCTCGAGCGCCGTAGGCGCGCCCCGCGAAGCGGAGGCCGACCAAGAGCAATGTAATTTAACTTTAGTAAAATTATTTTGCGGACACCCAGGTCTGCGCTCCAGGACCTTTAGTAGAAGAAGTATCAACTAACTATAACTTCTCTGGAGCGGATGTCCGTCGTAAAGAGGTCGTTTCCTATACTGAGACCATCGGGCTTCCGGGCCTCTGTAGTTGATGTTGTCTATTTCGTTGAAAATATGTGTCAGAAACGTAGTAACGCTAAAGTCGTCGGTTCGAGTCCGACTTGTGGAACAGCAATAAAAAACCAAATTAGTCCAGACCGTGTAAATATAGTGATTATTGTTTACTCTCTTTCAAAAAATTTTAATTCATCAGTCTATTGTACACTTGCACTTTGAGGTCTGTGGACAAGCAACACCAGACCGTGTAAATATAGTTGTGTAAGTCTACCGCGGGAACATCGTAGTCAAAACACAACTTGGCCAAGGCGGGGTTCGTTTCGAACACGTCGCTTTGGTACGCGTAGTAGGTTTGACCGTCGTTGATCGCCAAGAACAGGTCGTTGTCCAACACGTTGAGAAAGTACATGTCAGAAAGCACGTTTCGGTCGTACGTATTGTAGTACTTCATGACGATCTTCTTAAAGTAAAAGTGGAAATGCTCGATACTGTGCTTTTGGGTCTCGGACACCGAGTAAACCGTCTTGTAAAGGTGCTTTGCGAAAATCTCGTGTATCACGAGGTCGGTCGGAAGCGTGTGCTTCGACAAGAGCAAAGGCGCGATCAGAGAAGAAGCCATTATTGCTGACTACGTTGTTATTCACTAACACGGTCTTTAAGTGAATAATTTTTATTTTGTAATAGGTATATATGACAACTACCACCCCGCTCGTTCGGGTGGATACGACCGTGAACACGGACGTGAAGTATTCCAAAGTGTTCGCCTTGGCGTTTGTGAAAATCGAAGGGTTGACCGGTGTCTTTACCGAAGACCAGCTTCGTGCATTCGTGATCCCCAAACTGAGTGACGCGACGTTGTTCGGGTCCGCGATCGTCCAGCTGGACAGTCTGGCTACCGGACACAATTATCATTCCGGCAAAGGCGACGAAACGTTTACCGGTCTTCTGACCAAAGTGTTTGTGCTCGTTTCGGACCTCACGACCAACGTGACCACGACCATTCAAGGCGCCGATTTTGCGGACGCCGGTATCGACGTGTACTTTGTGACCATGGACGGTGTCAACGAAACGGCGATGAGTATTAATATAACAAACCCTGTCTATACGCGTCCATTGACCGCGCCGTTACCACCAAGTGGCGTATCTGTTGTGAATTTGACCGCGAATATTCCTATTTTCAATAACCGAACCGAACACATAATTACATCCGTTCACCCCGATTTCGAAGGACACTTTTATTACCGAACAGCAAATGAAGTAAATGCGACACCTTCAATGACATTTGACAGTACAACATTAGTGTATGTTATTACAAACGTCGATTTATCATCGATCGGTACATGGGAACTGTATAACGGTACGGGTGAAAATACAATTGTGCAAGGAAATGACATAATGAGTTTCACAAATTTTAAAGTATGGACATCCCTATTCCCCCCTGGTACACATGCATTCGGTGCCACGTTTAACAAATGGGCGATGATAATTTAAAAAAAACATATGGAACAAAAGAATTCGATGTTTCATTCAATTCCGTCAAGTACATGTACTTTAGACTTGTAATTACTAATTCTATTTACCACGATTCTACACCCGAAACTAACCCGGGCTTTGTTGTGGCGATTGAGGATTGGGAATTAGAAACCGTGCAATAATAGAATCAAAAGCAATATTAAAAAAAAATAAAGAAATCCCGAAAGCATGGTGGGGCGCACGTGTACGGAACGTCGTCCAGAACCGGCGTGCCGAAGTTCGGTAGCGTGGTTCCAGCATCGGAAAAAAACGGATAAAAAAAAAAGACATACTTGATCATGGATATGTACACACTCAAACCGATTCCAATAATAATAAGTGTAGATATCCACTATCAAATTTTATGACAGACTGCACGCAATCCGTTGTGTGTGTGTGTAAAGTAGTAAAAAACGTCGAAAATGAAGTAACACGATGATTCATTCAATTCCGTAGGAAACTGTGTAAATCCAATTCATACTGTTATTGATATATTAAAAATAAAGAAAAACACTCACAAAAGAAATTTAAAAACTTGATTCGTTCTTTTCGCCCAATCTTGTCAAACGGCGGACTACGAACGAACCGATTGTAATGGTCCGTTTGGCAATGAGTGATGTACTCGTCGATGGCGTTCAATAGTGACTGACAATAGTGTAAAAATTATAACGTGTTTTTTTTTAATCTAAGCTCTCCATATCGTTTTGATCGTCTTCTGTTGGTGGTTCAACCGGATCGGGTTCGGGTACAGGTTCTACCGTCAAACCGGCTTGTATAATGTTGAAGACCCGTTTGGTGTACACCACAGGGTCCTCTTGCGTATATCCGGATGCGATCAGTGCGGTATCGTACATCAGGCGTATGGTGTCTTCGAGCACGCGTTCGCTCAAGTTGTTTTTAAGAACCGCGTCGTGTATCGTCTTAATCAGACGGTTATTCGGATTAAGCTCGAGAATTTTCTTTTGCGTGTGAAAGGATCCTTTTTGTGCCATGGCCTGTGATTTGAGGATGCGTTCCATATTCGCGCTCCACCCGTGTTCGGTCGACGCCAGGACGCAGGGGACGTCGTCCGACAACCGTGCGGACACGACCACCTTTTCCACGTGCTCATTGAGCGTCTTCTTAAACACCTTACACACGGCGTCGTGCTCTTCGCAGTCGTCTTGTAAAAAGTCTTTGCTGGACTTGGAAACGTTTACCAGTTTCTTGCCGTCGAACTCGCGCACGCGTTGTAGGACGTACTCGTCGATGGGGTCGACCATGAAAAATACGCGCTCGTGCTTGTGTAAGAAGGGAGAGTGCTCCAGCGTTTTCCGGCTTTCACCGGTGATGTAGTAAATGTTTGTTTCTTCGTTATTTTCCAGATACTCCTCGAACGAGATCTTCTTACCGGCTTCGAGGTGACTACACTCGAAGCGTAAAAGCTTGACGAGCTTGTCGCGGTTGGCGTCGTCCTCGTGCACGCCCAGCTTGAGACTCTGATGGAACTGGTCGTAAAAGGCGTCGTACGTTTCGGGTTCCATGTGTTGGAACATGTCGATGCACTTCTTGACGAGATTCTTTTTGATGACGTTCATGACCCGGTTCTGTTGAAGCATCTCACGCGAGACGTTGAGCGGTAGGTCGTTACTGTCTACGACACCGGACACGAAATTGAGCCACTCGGGCAGAAGCATGTCCTCGTTTTTTTCCGAAATCAGGACGCGATTGACGTACAACTTCATTTTGGACTGTTTGGTTTCGTTCTTTCCGAACATATTAAACGGTGCGCGCTTGGGAACGTACATGACCGTTTTGTACTCGATATGTCCCTCCGTGCTGAACTGCTTGACGTCTGCGTACGTGTCCCAATCCCCCGAAATTGCTTTGTAAAACGCTTCGTGTTCCTCCTTGGAGACTTCGTCTGGCTTTCGCATCCAAATGGGCTTTTGCGTGTTCAAGTGCGTCCACTCGAGGACGTCTTCGTACACCGGTTCTTCGGAATGTTCAACATTTCCTTCTTCCACCGTTTCAATTTCCCCTTCTTCCAAAGGTTCCTTTTCCAAGAGGACTTTTTTATTTGTTTGTAAGTAGATGGGGTGTTGGATAAACTCGGAATGCGTGCACACGATGTGCTTCAGTTTGTGGTCTTCGAGGTACTCTCGGTCGGACTCTTTCACGAACAGGACAATCTTGGCCCCGTCGGTTTCTGTGTCGGTGGTTTCTGTTATGGTAAACGATCCCCCGGCTTGGGATTCCCAGCAATACTTTCCGGAGAATACCTGTACCTTGTCCGCGACGAGGTACGCGGAGTAAAATCCCACCCCGAACTGACCGATGAGACTCTCGGTTTCTCCGCCCGAATCGGTGAGGGATTCCATAAACTTTTTGGTACCGGAGTTGGCGATCGTACCCAAGCATTGGATCATCTCGTCGCGTGTGAGACCGATACCGTTGTCTTCGACCGTGAGCGTCTGTGCCTCTTTGTTAGCGTACACGCGAATGCGATACTCCTTCGAGTTAGCGTTCTTTTCCTCGGTCAGCGCCTTGTGTCTCGCTTTGTCGATCGCATCGGACGCGTTGCTGATGAGCTCGCGTAGAAAAATGTCTTTGTTGGAATAAAACGCGTTGACAATCAGGGACATCAGTTGGTTAATCTCGGCTTGAAAGGAGAACATTTCGGTAGACATGTTTTTATGTGATAACAAAGAGCTGTAAACTTTAAATGATTTTTTTTATATTCAACAATTAAAGAAAAATGTCTAAAATCATAAACACGGGAAACAAGATTGAGAAGTTTCGCACCGGTTTTCAATTAGTTTTGGTCACTATCCTGTCGTTTATCATCATACCGCTCGTACTGTATCTGATTTTTCGAAAACGCGTGTACGACCAGAAGGTGATTGGAACAATCCTTCACGTGTCCAACGGCAAGTGTGAAAGCAATTGTGAAGCGCTTTACGAGTACAACAACAATGAGACAGGCACTTCACTCCTGACCGACAACAATAAACGTTCTGGGGACCCAGTCACGGTGTATTACGATCCCGAAAACCCGGAAATTTCTCTGTTGAAAAACAACAATGAAGATGAATATTCTCAAACGGAAGGAAAAATAATCCACGTGAGTCATCCTGGATCCAATAGTTGTAAGTCTTACACGGTGAATGTCAAGGAGACTACAAAGGTGAATGGTGTGACCCGAAAGACGAACCGTACTGTTACAAAGTATATATGTCACATCACGTACGAATACACCGTCAAAGGCAAAAAGTACTTCAAAGAATACACGAAAAACACGAATACAATGTACAAGGTAGGGGATGACATCAACGTGTACTACGAGTCCAAAAACCCAGCGAATTCTACGTTCTCTCCGGACGATTACCGCATGATCGGTGGAGTCGTTTCTTCTGTGTTTACTTTGATCGTATTAGGCTTGTCGGCCCATTATTTCATGGTGTCCAAAGTGAAAGGCTACGGATCCGTGACCCTTGCTTCGAGAACATTAAGATCGCTCAGGAACTAACTTCGTTCATCGCAAACGTATATTCGTTCGGCGTAAAAGAAACAATTTGCTTTAAGTCCTTTCAAACAAAAATGTTACAGCCTTTTAAAGAAAAAAGTTTTAAAAAAAGAACAAAATGGAAAAGAAGACTCAGTTTTGTTATCAATGTGCTCTTGTGGTTCTGTCTCGAAACTACAAACGACACAAAACCAGATGCAAAGGGGTTCCTAAAAACACATGTGAGCATTGTCGAAGGGAATTCAAGCACGCGTCTTCTTTGTCTCGACACCGAAAAAGTTGTAACACATTCAAAGCTTTCGGACAGGAAAACACATTGTTTTACAAAGAAGGCGCAAAGACAGATGAGAGGTACACCTTAGCCGCAAGTTATTTTTCAGACGCATTAGATCTTTTGTATTTCAACGCGGATCGACCCGAGAACCAGACGGTGCGTAAGCAAAATAAAAAGTCAGACTTGATAGAGCTTCGTCTGAGAGACGGGACCTGGGAATCGGTGGGGTCCAAAGAGGCTGTGTCAAGGCTGAAAGAGAATACGTTTAACAATGTTGACCTTGATTTAAAAAACACCACCTTGAAAGACTTGTTGTACGCCAAGACCAAGAGAGGAACTCGTTCAGAAGAGAGAATTTTAGACAAATACAATGGACCCCCTATGGAATTCACCGAGGAAAACTACCTATTGTTTTTGGACTCAGTGTCCAAGACGTGTGGAATTTACCAGAACCGATTGAAGAAGGACTTTATAGACAGTGCGGAACACGTGAGAGAATTCATCATAAACCAAGCGAAAGTATATAGTATTTACAATTTTACATTGAGAGACGCGGAAAGAGAGTACCAGCGCCAGCTGTCGAAGCTTTAGTTTTCCAAAGACACACGGGGCATCTTGTTCTTGTAGATATTCTCCAAGACCGTGAAGCGCGAATTGGCGTAGGCAAATATCTCCTTGAATTCTTTTTTGTACCTGTTACGAAGGTCTTCGGTATTCTCGTTTTCGCGCAGCAGGCGGTGAAAGACATCGGAACAGAGTGTTTGGATCAGATCGTACACTTGGTTGCAGCGGCTGTTTACGAGTTCCTGCTTGTACCGCCTGTGAAGTCCTGACTCAAACACCTTGTCTGTGATATCGTTCTTGAGCCACTTGATGCGAATGTCAAGGTTCTTTCGGAACGCCAATTCGTGGTCTTGGTTGTTGCGAACCGCGCGCTGCTCGACCTGCTGGTAATGGACGCACTTGCGATGAACCTCGATGATAAAACGGATGAAGGAGCGGTCTGTTCGGAAGACGATGTCTATGTGTCGGTTGATATGAACGGCGTCTGGCATACCTTCGCAGTTATTCAGCACCAGGTTTTGTGCGTTGTTCCTGTGGTTTCGCAGCCACTCGTAATAGTGCGGGTTGTGGATCACACCTCCCACGATCGCTTCACCGGTGCGCCAGGAAAAGGGGGTGTTGCACTGGGTGCACCACATTTGATCACAGCCTTCAATCTTGTGGATCCTTGCGGCGCACTTGGGACAAGGCTTGCTGGTCTTGAGAACCAGCTCGGCGGTCTGAACGTCCGATTCCTGGCAAGTGTGATCCTCTTCTGGGTTTGTGGGAACCAGACACTTTCCGCAAACCTTCTGATCGCACACACCACATTGGTGCTTGGCTCGGGACACAAACCCGCGACAGTCTTCCGCGGGACAGGGGCACAGAACAGTGGGTTCGGACTTCTTCTTGCCAGCAGTAAAGTGAGGGCTCTGGGTTATGAAGCGCTTGTTGTAAAGTTCTTCGGGGATAATTTCTTTGAAATTGCGGGAGATTGTTCGGTGATTACGCCAGGCTTGGATACGACGGTACAAGCATTGTGATTGTTCTTTCGCCTCTTGTCTTTTTACATTAAAAGTTAATCTCGCACCCATGTCCCTTTTCGGTTTGATGTCTTCTTCGGCAATTTTCAAGGAATATTCGTTCATCTCATGGATACAGTCCAGGTACTCTTTCGTCTTGACGGTATCTATGCCTCTCCCGTACTCCACGTACATCTGGGTCTCGGGCATGTAAGCCACTTCCGAGTCGCGAAGGCGCTTCTTTGTACTGCCCGATAGGCGTTTCACCACCGAAGCAGGAATGGTTTCTCGGATGTAATGGTCTTCCCAGAGCTGCTTGCAGTTCATACAGGACACCTCGTACAGACCGGAATGGTCATGTTGATACTGCTCGAAGCAGCTCAAGCATAGCTTAAATTCACAAGTCGCACAAGGGATCTCCTTCCTATTGCTCTTGTTAAAAGTCTCCACACACACGTTGCATTCCGCCATTTTTTTTTATTAATGTCGGGGGACTTACTCTAATATTCGGTAGTCTTTAAGTTGAAAAAAACGGTATTAAATGGTTCTGTTTTTTTTAACTTAAAGAAATAGAATAACAAATTACAATAAAATGGCTCTTCGCGTAGCTCTGTTTATCAACGACTCTGGTTCCAACACGTATTCCCAAACGGACCAATTAAATTCTGTTGGAACCGTTCATTACACCGGACAGCAAAAACGAAAGACGTTTGACAATTGGTTTTCTCCTGAGAAACACACTGATTTTTACTTGTTTTACAGAAATAATTCTACATTCGGTTGGTTTTTTGTTGGAAAAGCCCATTCCGAATGTCAGCTTCGGATGCGAACAGATGAAAACCCACCGGTGTGGGAGCTGAAACTGGAAGAAGCGAACAAAGTGAGCCAGGAGAACCAAAACAGTGATCCAGACGAAGCGAACGAAGTGAGCCAGGCGTTTGTTTCCAAAGAAATGGTTCTAAAGAAGTTTGGATTAGTTTCCAAGTACAAAAGTATGGCGACGGGGATCATTCCGCTCCATAAATAAAAACATTCGTTATCACTTTTCAAAACGATGAGTAGTTTTGTTGTTCGGAATACACAGGGTGATCAGTGTCAATGAAAGAAAATCCTTTGTTTGTCAGATTGCTACACGAAAGGGCGTACGGTTGAACTTGTGGTCTGTCCTGAACGAAACGAAAAACGTCGGTCCCTTCGTACAGCTCACTTTTGTTGTTTTCCGGATCTTGAATGACGATCGTGGGTACGACTCTAAGGAAATCGGGCACCTGTTGCGCTTGATCGATATTGTGCATGGTAAAGTTGTCTTTGACATGTGGGTTGTCTTGAAACAGACGGGCACAGTGAGCGCATTTGGTAGAATAAAACAAAGTCGCCATTCTTATTAGAATTTTAAACAAATTTTAAATGTGTTATTTTAAACGCCGCCATTCATCAAGTTTGTCAAGCATGTTTTTGTTTGACCTTACTGGGATTCCACCGGAGACCCATTTGACGATAATCCCGGATCCGGAAGGGTACTCTTCAATGTTGTCTTTGCTGTGGATCTTCATAAAGGCTGTGTGTACGTCGTGAAGCACTCTATTGTTGTGATTGTTTTTTTGTGGGAAAGGTTGAATATTCGCGTAATCGATAAGCACAACGTTCTTTATAAGTCCGTTCGATTGGACGTTTACCATAACGTTTTCCGCGTGAAGGTCTCCGTGAAACCCACCGAATGTTTTATAAAATGTATTCAAGGACTTGAAAAACTTTTTGGAAAAGTTTTTTTTGTCAAACAGATCAGAGTCCATGTATTCCTCGGCGGTCATGGACTCAACGTTCTTGTCACCGAACGACACGTGATCCATAACGTATGCCCCGAGACGATCGTGCGTTGCGAACGCGTGAACGCGAATCTGTTCGTTTTTAAGAACGTTCTTCATGGACCCGTATTTAAGTTCTTGGTAAAACTGAGGCATCAGTTTGGGACTTTTAATTACTTTGAGCACAAATCGCTTGTCTTTGTTAATGTCATAAATATCGACAGTCTTTGTGCTGTACACTTTGGTGAAGGACTTTACATTGACTTTCCGGAAGTCTGGGGTAATATAGGTCCACTTCATTTTTTAATGTAATGTTTTGTTTTTATTGTTTGAAAGACAATTCATTATTTGAAGACACAACCACAGGAGACTTGGTGTGCATTCGGTGTGGTTCGTGTGATGCGCACCATGTGACTTTCGGAGAGGACCTTCCAACAAGACCGGAGCTTAACCCGTCGTTTGTTGAAAAAGAAGCGGAACCAAAGGAGAAGAAAACTCAAAGAGGAAGACCAAAGACCAACAAGACCAACAATACACAAGAACCAGTTGTCAATGATGATCATTTTATGACCAGTTTGAAAGAGCTCAGTCGATATGTGTGTATTGATCGTAGAGACATTTGTCGGTTACACAAAAAGACGCTTGAGCTTGTACAAAAGGATCCCACATTGCGCTTTGTGCTGCCAGCGGCGGTGGTGTTGTCGGTGTACTACGAAGCGAACAAGCCGGGCGAAGCGAAGCGAAGCCGGCGGACAGAAGCGAACAAGCCGGGCGAAGCGCGGTTAGAGGATCTCTGTCATGCGCTGAAATTAAAAGTGTGTACTGTGAATAGAATTTTGAAAAGAAAATAACTTAAAGAACCATTGTATGTAATAAATAATAATGAATTACGAAAAGTCTTTTGTGGGTTCTTTCCAGACATGGAAATTGTTGGACGAAACAATGAAAGATCGTTTGATGCGTCAGATTCGCAATTGGTGGGGTTTGAGTCCGGGGTCCAGGTATTTTCCTGGACCGCAGCCGGTGTCGGTGGAGCGCAAGGACTTTGAAACCTTACGGAATGAAAACTATTGGGTCAGCTACAAATCAGACGGCGTTCGGTACCTGATGGTATTCATTAAAGTAGACGACAAGAGTTATTGTATATTGATTAACAGGAAAATGGATTGTCACTTGGTCAAAATGACGGCGGCGACCCAGCTGTTTGAGACTGGTACAGTCCTGGACGGTGAGATTGTGGAGAACCGGGAAACAAAACAGAGCGAGTACATTGTGTACGATGCGACCATTGTGTGTGGAAGGTCTTTGATCAAAGAGGCTCACAGCGCGAGATTGGAAGCGGCGATGACAGTCGCGAACCACGTGAAAGTCTCCAGTGTGCCGGTGAAGATCAAGTTGTTTTATCCTTTGCGTGATTTTCGGGACTACGTACAGGACGTGGTGGGGACCATCACGCATGGGATTGACGGGTACATATTCACCCCGGAAAACAGTCCGGTATGTTCGGGAACGCACTACAAGATGTTCAAGTGGAAAGACCAGATTTCCAACACGGTGGATTTCCACGTGGAATACAAGAGACGTCAGTGGGTTCTAAAAGTTTCTCGTGGCAAGTCTTTGATGGAAACGGAGGATCGGTTGGTGTCGTACGGGAAAACGCATATAACCCCGTGCATCATGGAATGCAAGTACGCAGGTCCAAAGAGGTGGACCCCTGTGTTGATCCGGGAGGACAAGACGCATCCGAACAACTACTTGACTTACACAAAGACTTTATTGAATATAGAAGAAAACATCAAATTGGAAGAATTTTATTGAAATAGTCCATCGACCTTTTGTCGGTGTTGTTCATAGATATTTTTTTGAATGTCATGTCTTGATAGGTTGGGTTTTGATCGAACACGGTAATTTTGAGTGTGTTGCTGACGTAGTCGGGGATACTAAATTCATTGGCTTCAATCTTTTCTTCAAAGTGTTCTAAAAAGGCTTTGAGGCTCAAAACGTGTGGTTCTATGTTTTCTTTGTAAAGACGATCGTTCTCTTTCAGAGCGTACTCCAGGAGTTCTTTGGGTGGTCCGCGTTCCATCCGGCTCAGGCTGAGTTTGGTGTTGATGTACCTCTGAAAATTACCAAACTGTCTCCCAGCGGTTTCGTGTAGTGTCGCCTTTTCGGTGCAGTTATAGAAGCGTAACAAGGACTGATTCAGAATGTTCAGCATGCCTACAACCCCCACGAAGGTCATTATATAGCTCTTTTCAAAGTAAGTCTCAAAGGCGCCAGTGAGACTACTCGCGGAGACCACGGAAGAAAGAAAGATGCCCATCATGTTCAACCGCTGATCGGTGGCGCGCCAGTGGGTCGCGGAGTGTAAGTGCATCCATCTGAGACCGCCCGCCTTTTCACCCCAGTTGCGTAAAAGGGACTCCAGTGTAGAGTTTTCCCATTTCTTGAGATGTTCTATTTTCTCGGCTTCGGTGTAAGACTCTTCAGACTCGGTCTCTTCTACGTTACCTTGTTGTTCTGTAGAGTCCATATTTAAAAAAAAGTCCTGTTTTTAAAATAAAGGAATGGAAATTTTGACCGATGCGGCTTTTACCAACGTGGAGATAACGAATCGGTTGATTTTCCGGGACGAAACATTTATTGACAGTGAGAGGAACATCAACGCCAAGACGGTGAATTGCGAATTTTTGTCTTGTAGAAACATACACATTGAGGACGCTGTGGTGAACGATCCTGAAAACTTTTTAAACCTTACCCGGAAAATAAATGTTGAACCCAACACAAAAACCATTGAATTGGACAACTTTAACGAACCTCTGGGAGACCACGCGGTGTGTGTGGGTGGTCGATACAACGAAGCTCTGGGGCAGGACTCGGTCACCGTAGGTGGGCAGGAGAACCAGGCGTCGGGGGAATCGTCTATCGCGATGGGTCATTCCGCCTTCGCCAAGCACGACAACAGTCTTGTGTTCAACACAAGCACAAGTCCCGTAGAGTCCACCGCGGCGCGTCAGTGCCTCTTTGCGAGCGAAGGGGGATTACTCTTTAAACTACCCAAGAGTCACGACATGATGACCCATATGATACCGGAAGGGTACGCGTGCTGGTGCTGGGACCCGGTGGCGAAACAAGTCATCATGAAGACGAAACAGAACAACGTGTTTTACAAGACGTTCCTGGAAGAAACCAAGGAGCACGAATTGACAGTGTCTTTGAACACCGACGGAGACACCGTGCAGATGAATGTGATCAATCCGGACCATTCTTGAAAAACCCCCATTCTTAGTTCGTTTTAGGGTTTCATCATTTTTTCAATTTATATTCGTCTTTGAGTCCACACAACAAATTTGAAGCGAAAATATTGGAGTGGACTTGATTTTCTTGGCTCCGATTTGCGCCCCGTCAAACAGCGAACGAGTATAAATACCAACATCCGTTTAAATATTACATTCTTTACAACACGGTGTGTACGTGTAGAGCATGCACGCCTCGCCTTGGACCAATGACACGGGGTCGTCTTCGGTGCACACGAGTTGGTTGGTGCTTCTTTTCCGGCAGTGCGCGCACGTGCTCGGTCGGTTGGTGGACTTGGTGTCAAAGGGATATCGTATTTTGGGGGTGTGTTTTTCAAAGAAGCGCATCAGGGACTGGCTGATGCAGACGGACTTTTTGGCGCGTGTCATGGCGACGTACAGGGTGTTGTGGGCGTCTTCGCTGGCTCCGACAAAGTCATCGTAGACCATCACGTGGTCGTACTCGGACCCTTTGGACTGGTGGGCGGTAATGAGACGCACGCTGTCTTGGGCGATGTTCTGTCTTTCCGCGGTGGTCCAGATGTCCACGAGACCTTCCCCGTGGGTTGCGAGCAGTTGCAGGCGGTTTTTCCATTTGGTGTTTTGGGTCGCGTTGTGAAAGTCCTGGAGGCTTTGTAAGGATTCGAAGCGGGCCACCTTGAGGCTGGTGATTTCAATATGATTACCTGCTTGAAGAAACAAAAGGTCCTTAGCAAATGAAATTTCTTTTTGGAAATCTATTTTCTTTCCAATCACGTGGACATTCATTCCGCGCGCGGCGATTTCAAACAGCAGCTTGTACACGCTGATGTTGTACCGACAGACAACCACGAGCCCGGGGAAAAAGTCGGAAAATGCGCGTATTTTGGTGTTTCCGACGAGCGTCTTGGAGAACCCTCTGTGTTCGTTGTACTTTTTGCGTAGAAACATATTGGTGAAGCGCATGAGATCAAAGCCGAAGCGGAAGGACACGCTGATATAATAAAGACGGGCGTTTGTTGAGTGTTCCATGATGTACCGGAATGGATTGTTCACGTGTCGAAAGCCGTAAATCTTCTGATAGACGTCTCCGACAAACAAACACGTTGCTCTTTGGGACAACACGATGTCCAAGATACAATCGGTACAGTCCTGAACCTCGTCTAACATAATCACGTCAAACTCGGGTAATTCAGGGCGCAACAGCTGGAATTTTTTCAAGTATCCGTCGTGAGGCGTCTTTTCTTTGAACAGCTTGGAAACGTCGGGTGAGTCGGGGTCTTCGGTGGTGTCCGACGCGCAATACCGCACAAAGTCCGACAGCAAACGTCGGGCGGCTTCCGCGGAAAGACCTTCAGCCATAAGCCCTTTGAGACTGACGTTGTCTATGTCAATGGGTCTCCCAAGGTGTTTTTCGTACCTCTTTTTGGCGAGGGCGTGGATGGTCGTGACCGTCACGTGAGGCAAGTCCTTGAACCGCTCATGGGACTCGTCGGCGAGGACTTTGTTGTACGCGAGATACAGGATCTTACTCTGTTGCCATTTCTTGGCGTATTCAAACAGCGTGGTGGTTTTACCGGTGCCTGCGTACGCCTGAACGACTGCGACGGTCCCTGGGCGAGGGGTGATGTTCAAAATGCGTTCTTGTTCGGAGGTCAATGCGCGGGTTTTCTTTGCAGAATGATGTGTTTTGAGGCGCGACAGCTCAGTTTCGATCGCTTGTTTGAGCGCGTCATTGGTATGCACGGACGCAAACACGCGAGACCAATATTCAATTTCTTTCGGCGAGTCCAGCTTTCGATCAAACAGACGAGTGTTCACATATTCGTTCGTCTTCCCGGACATTGCGTCTTGATAGTATTTATGAACGTTCTTTCCAATGCGATTACAATCAGTGCTGACGGTGCGCATCTGTGCGACGTGATGTCCGGGCAAGTGGCTCATTACACTCATTAGTATGTCGTCGGGTAACTGAGAAAAAGAAATAGCCATTACTTTCAAACACAATTAATTTCTTTAAAGCTGGTATTTAATTATGTATTCCGCTTGAAGGGAAGCAAATCAAACAGGTCACGCTGGTTCTTTCAAAAACAGGCGATTTCCGAAAACCATGTTTCGTTAGATCATTTTGCACTTACGGTTTTATTTTCATTTTCTTGAATTGCTTTTTTGTTTGTTTTTTCAGTCATTTGTTGAAATCCTTCGTTAAACAAACGGACAAGGTCGTTTGGGCTTGTGTGAAGTTGGTTCATATCAGGGTCGACTTCAATTTCGTAACAAGAAGAACAGCAAGAAGGGTACTCCTTGGATCCTAAGAATGTTTTAAAAAGCGATCCGACATATGTATTTACATTATGAAAATTGACCATAAACTTTTGATTTTTACAAATGTTAATTCCTATTACATCCGAGTACTTTTCGGCCACGTACCTTATAGGAAAATTGTCGGTGACAAAGCCATCCACGTGCACTTCGTTTTCAAAGACAATGTAAGGAAAAACCATCGGCACACAGCATGAAATCATCAGTGCGTCTATTACGTTCATTTGGGGAAAGTCCTCTTTCTGAAAGTACACGGCGTGCTGTCTGGATAAATTGGTTCCAACGATGATCAATTCTTTTTTGAATTCTTTATAAATTTCTTGAAAAGACTTTGCTTTAGTTTTTTCCTCAAACAGTCTTTCCATAAAGGCTCTGATGTTGTCCTGGGACACCATACCGAAGCGGTTGAAGTCCAGTTTATGTTCGGGTTTCATCAGACTGGGTTCGTCGGAAACCAAACGCAACAGTTCTAAAGGGGTGTATCCAATAACCAATAAAGCGCAAATCAGAGCGCCGACGGACGTTCCTGCAAAAACTTTGAAAGGGTCTAAGGAGTGTAAGGAATGGAGCGCCCCGAGCAGAGCGGCGCCAAAAACGCCACCACCAGAAAGGACCAGGGCCGCCATTTAATTACAGTTCTGTCTTTTTAATGACATACTTCTCCCGCACTTCGCGCATCGCGTACATTCGGTTCATCAGTTCCGTGCTTTGTTCCTCGTTTCTGAGCACGTCGTTCAACACAGACACGATGTAATTCTTCTTCAAAGCGCACGTGGATTTCCTAGAAGACAGGACAATAGCGTTGTTATCGCCTATGTTGCATATTTCCTTGTTCTGGGACTTTAAGTAATTCGCGATAAAGTCGTTGAGTTGTTCTTTGCGCTTGCGCTTTTCCCGGAGTACCTTTTGTGCGACCGCCAGGTCCTCTTCTATACGCAGCCACTCGTGCACGGCCATCTTGAAGGCATCAACATTATTGTTCGTTTCCGAGCCTTCACTCATTCTTGTGTTTTTAAGACGTTTTTATAAAAAGTTTTTATTTCTTTAAATTTCTTAAAAGTACAAATTGAATAAAACCCATGTAGATAAGATTTTTAGTAAGTTACTTGACGAATCTCGTTTATTTATTTACATTAGAGGGCGGCGAGCAAGGTCGGGCTCGATGGTGCTCTGGTTCCAGATGCTGACGACGGACTTGGGGTTGGCAGGTTCGTCACGGATACTGTAGTTTGCGTTGCGGAGGCTGGAAGCGACGGTGTCGATACCAATCTTGTCCTGCGCGCTAAGGAAGTTAACCCCCTGAAGATCCTTGGGAGCAAACTCAAAACCATCTTCCTTCATCTCCGCGTTCGCCTTGGGAAGCAAGTTAGAACTAACAAAAGGACCGCTACCGCAAGTCTGTTCTATGCGAGGCACCTGGCTTTTTTCGGCAACCTCGGTATGAGGGACGGGAGCTGGTTCGGACGCCCACATATGCTCCTTTTTGCTGTAGCAGGTGTACATCATGTACAACGCGTACATCGCGACAATAGCAATCAGGATGTCAATCTTTTTGACCTTTTCAAACATTTTTTTAATTATAACAAGTTATTTTTTTCACACTCCTGGAGGCGGAGCGGGTTCAGTGTCTATATCGTCGCGTTCGTGGTCCGACTCTTCGTCCTCGTCGGGGAACATATAACCCTTGTACACCTTCTTTTTGACTTCGGTGGGGTACGTCTTCATTTGTACGATGCTCCACGTGATGCCCCAGCGCGTGGCGGTGAACCATATGCCGTTCAGGTGGAGGATACACTTGGCCATGGTACCGGCTTCCAATGTGGTGCATTCTGTTTGTTCCTTGGACTTGGAATCGAAGATGTCGATATTCTTGTTGACCCGCAGGCGGACCACGTTTTTCAGGATCACCGAGTGCACCTGTCCGACCTCTACAAAGGTGTCGTCTATAGTCTTTTGGGGGAACCATTCGTCGCGCCTGGACTTGATCACGTCGATCATCGTCTGATCGACCGCTTTAAGCGCTGATATAAACTCAGGGCACTTACAAACCATGTCCGTGTAATTGTCGGACAGTGTGTCAAGGTTTCCATGGAGCTCAAATTTCGGACTTTGAATCAAAATCCGGTCGGTCCCGGTGGCGCTCACATGAATGCTGTAATGATTGGCGTTCTTCTTGGGGGCGCCAAACTCCAGACAACTGATATCGATCGCGTCTAATGTGGTGATCATTGTCAATCTAAGTAAAAATATCTTTAATTGAATTTTTTTTCTCCTTAGAATTTTATAATGTTTTCAAGGAAATCGCTGAAAAATTCCGTCAACAACAACCGATCTCTTGTTACCGCCAATAACGCTCGTATGATGCGTGAAGCCAACGGTTTCGGCACTGGAGCTCTTGTTACCGCCAATAACGCTCGTATGATGCGTGAAGCCAACGGCGCGCGCAAGCAGATCGCTTCGCATCCTCTGAATAACAACAAGAAGTCTGGTGGGTTTCTGAGCCGTTTCAGGGCTGGTCCGAAGGCTGTTTCCGGTGGTTCTACAAACAAGAAGTCTGGTGGGTTTCTGAGCCGTTTCAGCGCTGGTTCCGGCGGTTCTACAAACAACAAGCTGAAGCGCTTCGCGAACGCCAAGGGGATTACCAATGTGCGCGCGTACAACAAGAACACCACCACGCGCAACAATCTGATGAACAAGAACAGCGTTCTGTATTTCAACGCCCGGAACAAGAAGCCGGTACTGGCGTACGTGCCTATGCGTCTCCGTGACTCCAACGTGTCCGCTCTGGGAAAGATCCTCGGACGTGATTACGAGTTCCAGACTAAAGGACCTATGGGACCCGGTCATTACAACAAGCAGTTTGTGCGTCAGCTGGCTATTATGCAGTCCGGGGGTCCGAACGTGCCTATGCTTCCCGAGGGTCCGAACGTGCCTATGCTTCCCGAGGGTCCGAACGTGCCTAATCTACCTTTCACAGGGAACAACAACAACGCCCTACGCAAGCGTTGCGCGGCTCTGATGGCGGAGAAAATGCGTATCGAAGAACAGCTGCGCGCTCTGGGATGCGATCCAAAAAACGGATGAATATTCCACAATGTAAAAAACTTTTAGTTAAACTTTTACAAATTTCAAAAGAACTAAATAAGCATTGTGGAATTAAAATCGATTATCAACTATTTCCTTCCGGAATGAGCGTGATTCCTTTTGTTCCCCCGAAACCTTTGAAACCTTCTGCCTCTGGGATGATTCC
>ERZ887851.1670-NODE-1670-length-18637-cov-13.198579_pt1 | contig 18637 bp, 14 predicted proteins | sample MGYA00521100_ERZ887851 | MGnify/ENA primary metagenome ERZ887851 (study PRJEB32303, sample SAMEA104408602) | aquatic metagenome | biome: Brackish water; feature: Pelagic; material: water | place: Baltic Sea | collected 2014-06-06T16:11:00 | depth 11,444 m ...
CAAACAACGTAATGCTGTCAAATCTTCCATTAGAGTGGTCAGACTTTAATTTTATAAATGTCCAATGGCCGCAGACTTCACTTCTTTTTGTGAACAAAAACGAGCCTTACAAAACTGCAAAGGAACTATTTGAAGCCATTCGCAATGAACCCGGAAAAGTTTCAGCGTCCATCCTCCAGGGCAGTGGAGCCCACCTTCAACTGCTGTTAACTCTAGACGCCCTCAACATACCTCGTTCCAACGTCCGTTGGGTCACATATGAAGGTGGTGGGCCTCAGCGCTCTGCGGTAGCTGGCGGCAATGTCACATTTACACTCACGGCAGCGCGAGGTTCAAAGGGAATAGCTGATAAAATTACGCCTCTGGCAATCAATTCTTCAGATGGCCACAGTGCGTTCCCTGGAGTGCCTCACCTTAATACTGTGTTAAAAGCTGAATATGGTGTGACGGTACCGCCCGTGGCGAATACATATGCCACTTTTATAGCCAGCTCTAAATTTGCTAAAGAGTTTCCCGACCGGTACAAAAATGTCGTGAATGCATATCAAAAAATGGTTCAATCGGAAGAGTACAAAGAAGCGGTTAAAAAGGGCTCTTTAGGAGCCGTGTGGACAGGCCCGGAACGTTCAAAGGATATATTGGACGAAGGGTTTGCAACCATGTTGAAGTATAAAGACACATACGACAAATAAGCAGAAATAAGGCTCAGCATAATGCTGGGCCTTATAACTTTAACTTGTGGACCAGAGGATGCTTAGAAATTATCTAAAAAGGCTCAATACTGGTCACGCTGTGTTCGTGTCGTGTTTGATTGTCTTTCACATGTGGTTTTTGTTTGACGTAGTGTCTACCGCCTCTCGTATTGAACACGTCATGTTTGTCCTACCACTTGTTACGGCCGCATGCTTTATTGGGCTTTATATTTTAATCACACTTCATCGCGAAAAAGAGTCCACTGACCTAGGCGAAAATCATCAAAAAGTTGATAGCCGCATCCCTTTGATCATGATCGCATTGTGCGCTTACCTCCTGGGAATGGTAACTATTGGTTTTGATCTTTCGACGTTTCTCTTTCTGTCATGCTCCCTATGGCTGATGGGGGAACGAAGGATATCGGTTATCCTTTCTTTCTCAGTTGCGCTGACTATCTTTTGCGTTTTTGGGTTGCGTGAAATGGTCTCACTACCCGTTCCAACCCTCTTGTTTTCGGACTTTTAGCAAATGATCGACGGACCAGCATTCCAGGAAGCCATTGCTTTATTATCTGAAGACACGGACGCTTGGGCAGTTGTCCCACCAGGGATATTAATTGGACTATTATTCGGAACGATACCAGGTTTATCAATATCAATAGGAATGGCAATATTTTTGCCCCTCACTCTGCACATGGAGTTTTTGCCAGCAATTCTGTTTTTAACAGCAATATTTACCGGCGGTGGGTTTGGATGCGCGATTCCAGCTATCCTCATGAATATCCCAGGAACATCTGCATCAGTTGCAACTACCTTTGATGGGTATCCAATGGCGCGCCTCGGCAAACACAACCATGCCCTTGGAATTGCTTTGGTTTCTTCGGTAGTTGGTGCCGGCTTCAGCTATCTAGTATTGCTTCTATTTATTGGGCCTATCGCCAATCTTGTCCTAAAACTTGGGCCCTCAGAAATGTTCCTTGTTTCGTTGTGGGGCATGTCTTTGATCGCCGTTCTGCAGGAAGGCTTCTTTAGCAGAGGGCTGCTTGCTGGTGTGTTTGGATTAACATTAGGTCTAATTGGAGTGAGTGACCTTGGCGTTTTTAGGGGTACTTTTGGAAGCGCATATCTTTTTGATGGAATCCCAGCTATTCCAGCATTAATTGGCATGTTTGCAGCTTCTGAACTCTTCAATCTTATCAGAGATGACTATTTAATCGTTGATGAGCAAAAAAGAAGAATGAATTTGGTTGAAATTCTATCTGGGATGAAGCGTGCATTGAGCTATCCCATCGTAATTCTCCGAGGGGGCGCAATTGGAACTATAATCGGCGCTATCCCGGGAGTTGGGTCATCCGTTGCTAATTTAGTATCATACGCATCAACAAAACGGCAATACAACAAAGACAGGACCTTTGGCAAAGGTGATGAACGTGGCGTGATAGCATCGGAGTCAGCAAATAGTAGTTCCGAGGGTGGCTCCATGGCGACGCTTTTAGCTCTAGGCATCCCCGGAGGGGGAGGTACAGCTATAATGCTTGCCGCTTTTTCTGCGCATGATGTAACAGGAGGGCCCCGGTTTTTATCGCAGAATACAGATGTTGTTTATGCCATTATACTTGGCAATCTTGTCCAGGTGGGTCTTTTAGCATTGATGGGCTTGGCTTTTATTTTTCTTGCCAGTTCTATCGTAAAAGTTCCCCTGCGATTTCTTATACCAACAGTTTTAGTGATGGCATTGCTTGGGTCATACGCGCACACTGGAAACATGACAGGACCTGTGACTGTTACCGTTTTTGCAATTATTGGCTGGGTAATGAGGCGCTATAATTATCCAGTGGCCGCCACTGTAATTGGCATTCTGCTAGCAACCATGGTGGAAGGTGAACTTTTACGGAGCTATCAGCTTACAAGTGGAAGGCTCTTATCTTATATTTTTGACCGGCCGATAACACTATTGTTGTTAGCACTTTTTATAACATCCCTATGTTTCCCATTTATTCAAAAAAATCTAATGGCAAGAAAAAGATAGTCAATTTAGGGAGGGCAATAATTTGGCGGGGCAAACCATTGTAGATAAGATTTGGCAATCGCATGAAATCCTTTTAGACCCGGGAAGTGGCGAGTCACTCCTATATATCGACAATCTTTTTCTGACTGACTCATCATCATTTCACGCTTTTGATCTGATTAAGAAAGAAAAACTCCCTGTTCGAAACCCTAAACAGATATTTGGCGTTCCTGATCACTTCGCATCAAGCAAAAGCAAAAAACTTTCAGATATTGCCGATCCTGATCGAATAGCGCGCATTAATGATTTGGAATCAAACTGTAAAAAATGGGAAATACATCATTTTGGGCTAGACGACCCTCGAATGGGCATCACACATGTTGTCGGCCCTGAGCAAGGAATAACTCAGCCTGGAAAGATTGTGCTTTGCGGTGATAGCCATACATCTACTCATGGAGGCCTGGGAGCACTTGCGTTTGGAATTGGAGGGCAATCTGGTCACGTTCTTGCCACACAATGCCTTTGGCAAAAAAAACTCAAACAAATTCGGGTGACCGTCTCAGGAAGCCGGCAAAACATGGTCACCGCAAAAGACCTTGCGTTAAAAATTGTATCAACACTGGGCGCCGGCGGCGCATTTGGCCATATAGTGGAGTATGCAGGTGAAGCCATTACTGCACTATCCATTGAGGAGCGTTTGACTGTCTGTAACATGACCATTGAGTCAGGCGGAAGGGCCGGGATCATTGCTCCTGATCAAATAACATTTGATTACTTGTTAGGAAAAGATTTTGCTCCAAATGGCAGGGATTGGGAAAACGCTGTAAAATTCTGGAAAACCCTTCAATCGGACCCTGAAGCCGAGTTTGACAGGGAGGTCTTTATAGATGCTGGAAGCATTGAACCCATGGTGAGTTGGGGCAACACAGCTGAGGAAACCTTGCCAATAACTGCATATATACCTGATCCATTTAGCATCGAAGATCGCGATCGAAGCGAAAGCTTGTCAAATGCGCTTGAATACATGGGATTAACTCCAGGCACAAAAATGACGGATATAAAGATAGATCAGGTCTTCATAGGATCATGCACAAATGGGCGTATTGAAGACCTCAGAGCCGCAGCCAATGTGTTAAAAAATCACACCATAAAGGTACCAGCACTTATCACTCCTGGGTCCAACCTAGTGCGTAAAGCTGCTGAGGCAGAGGGCTTAGATCAGATCTTTATAAAAGCAGGCTGCACTTGGGGAGAGGCCGGGTGTTCTATGTGTGTTGGCATGAACGGAGATATCGTCGCACCACAAAAACGTTGCGCATCAACGTCCAACAGGAATTTTGTAGGCCGCCAGGGCTCAGGCAGTAGAACTCACCTTATGAGCCCAGCAATGGCTGCAGCGGCAGCCATAAATGGCCGATTAACCGATGTAAGAGAACTTTAAAGATAGGAGCAGCTTTTCATGGAACCTTTTGTATTTCACAGAGGTCTAGCGGCCCCAATTGATGCCATTAATCTGGACACTGACCAGATTTTACCAGCTAGATTTTTACGAAAGCGTAGAAGCGACCCTGAATATAAAACATTTTTATTCCATGATCTTCGATTTGACCCAGTGGGAAATGAAAACCAAAACTTTACGTTAAATCAAGAAGCTTTTAGGGGCGCCACAATAATTGTGGGTAACTCTAATTTTGGAGGCGGATCATCCCGTGAGGCGGCTGTCTTTGCGCTGGAGGCTTACGGTATACGCAGTGTAATAGCTCCAAATTTTGGAGACATTTTTTATAACAACTGTCTCAAAAATGGCTTGCTACCAATAGTGTTAACAAAACCGCAAACAGATCAACTCAGAAAAACGTTACATCAAAACCCTGGCTCCAGAATAGACGTGGACTTGAACGAACAGAGGGTTTCCACTGACAATGGAATTACCTACGCTTTTGAGATCAACGATACAGCTAAAAAAAACCTAATGTCAGGTTTGGGTCAAATTGGTTTAACAATGATGCACGCACAGCGAATTAGTGAGTTTGAAGCGCGTTACAATGCACAATTATACAGCGAATGTTAGCAGCAAACATTAAATCACATTTGGAAACATCAAACGCCATTTGCAAATAAGTATATAGTAACTTTGTTTTACGCTGGTAACGTTGGTCCAATGGAGGAAGATGATGGGCGCGCCAAAGTTTATAGACATCCCTGCAGCTTGGTATGGCGATAAAATGATGGTCAATAAAGATTTATGGACTTATAATTTAACAGAAATCGATATTGCTGAATTAGAGCATGCTGCAGATAGCTTCAACAATCTAAGTTTGCCTCTTGGAAAAATCTCAAAAGAAAATTTTCCTCTGCCAAAGTTTGCTGATTTTCTTCAAAAAACTCAAAATGAGTTGAGAAAAGGAATAGGTTTTAAACTTATACGTGGCTTACCAGTTTCAAGATATGAGCCAAAAACATATTCAACAATTTTCTGCGGTATTGGCAGCCATCTCGGTTCAGCTAGATCACAAAATGCTGCGGGCCATCTTCTTGGGCATGTTCGCGATATCGGCTCTGACGTAAACAACCCAAATTCACGCATTTATCAAACTACTGCGCGGCAGAGCTTTCATACTGATAGTTGTGATGTGGTAGGCCTATTATGCCTCAAAGAAGCAATGAAAGGTGGCGACTCAATGTTAGCGTCTAGCGTTACAGCTTACAATGAAATCGCAAAAAGGCGTCCAGATCTGGTACGATATTTGTTTGATGATGTGGCCACCGACCGACGCGGTGAGGTGCCAGAAGGCCAACGACCTTTTTTTACCATACCAGTATTTAATTGGTACAAAGATTACCTTACGTGCATTTATCAGCGCAATTACATAGAGTCAGCTCAACGTTTTAAAAGCGCACCAAAGCTAAGCGTCCAACAAAAAGAGGCTCTAGACCTATTAGATAGTATTGTAAATGAGCCGGGCATACATCTTGAGATGCGCTTGAAGCCTGGGGACCTACAATTTGTTTACAATCACAGCCTTCTGCATGACAGAACGAGTTTTACCGACTGGCCAGATCCCGACCAAAAACGCCACCTTTTACGCTTGTGGCTTGCGCTGCCGGAAGACCGCCCTTTGCCCCCTTGTTTCAGTCAACGGTATGGCCAAGTTGACATTGGCAACCGAGGCGGTGTGGTTACAAAAGAGACCATCCTGCACGCGCCATTTGATGCATGATCAAAAATGTACCTTAAATATGAGCAAGCCCAATCTTTCTCGAACCGACCACGCATGCCTACTCGCGAGTTCATCGAACGGGTGCAGTTAGTTCCAGAAAATGGGATGTTAAAAATCAAACTCTACGGTGAGCTTGCGGCCCTGCTAAATTTAGGCACATAGCTAAAAAAAAACACCCCCAGGCCGAAAGCGAGGGGGTGCAAATGACGATGGTTGCGGGGGCAGGATTTGTTCAAGGCCCTACCATCAATTTATGGATTTAAATTAGCTTACACATAAGACATTCGAAGTCTCGTTCCATCAAGACTTTACATAAAATTTACATTTATTTAGACCCGTAAAGCCTGAACATCATTGGAACCCCAACGCCCAGCACTAAACTTATTCGGGAAATATGTAATAAGCTTATGAATGCCACTTCGAAGCCGAGTGATAAAGCTATAATTGTCATTTCCTGAACTCCCCCAGGAGCCATGCCGAGTAGTAAAATACTCAGGTCATAACCAATAACCTGGCTAGCAAATATCGCAAATACCAAAGCAAGCGCAAGTGATAAGGCAGACCAAATTGTACCGAGAAAAAGGTGTTTCTTGGTTTCCTTACCATTAATATTTACGAACCTTGAACCAATCGCTGCGCCAACAACAATCTGGATAATAATTACTAAAAGCAACGGTGGGGCGGCGTGGCTAAACCCAAAAATATGGGCAATTGCGCTCAATAACAACGGTCCAGTCAAGGGGGCTGCAGGCAATCTTAATCGTCGTCCAAGTAACAACCCCAAAACACCACACAGAATCAGGATCATACCTTCATCCCATGAAAGCGAGAACCATTGCAGTGACATTGATTTTCGTTGTGCTTCGACACCAAGGAAGAACCAGAATGCGAGAGGAATTGCAAATACCACGACAATAATTCTGGCAAGATGCGATAAAATAACCACATTCATCTTTGCCCCAAGCTCTGGACCTACCATCATTAGCTCGCTTATGCCGGCCGGAACGGCAGCGCAAAAAGCGGTAATCGGATCTTGCTTTGATATTTTATAAAAAAACAAAAAGCCCATAAAGGATGATATTACGACAAAAATAATCATCAACATTAAGGCCAAAAACCAATCACCTAACTGTTGGAAAATTTCGACGCTAAACCTACTTCCAATTAAAACGCCTAATACCGGAGAGCAAAAAGCTCTCGCCTGTTTCGGAACGAATGTCTTGCCATGCGTTAATGCCCCGAAAAGCGTAAATGTCAATGCGCCGAGCATCCATGGTAGAGGGGTGTTGGCTAAGAAGAAACAATACCCGCCAACCGCCGCAATACTCAATGTTGCTGTGAATTTAAAAATCATCTCAAGGTTTTCAGCACAATGGCACCTTTAATTATTGCGGCAGCCATAGACCCCCAAATCGCAACAACGGCAAAATTAAATTGCTACTATTGACCAGTAATCAACTTCACAAGCTTGCTGGCATCGTTAATGTTTTCTAGGTTTAGCATCGTCTCCACCACTTCATCCTGAGTAGTTGAGTTAATTATGCCCTCTGTTAACTTGAGGAATTTTCCAACTATATCACTCTCGCTGCCGAATGAGTGTTCACTGCCAATTGGGGCTTCGCGCGTTTCAGATTCTATGGCGCCGTTTTTAAAATAGACATCAACTCTGACCTTGTGCCGAAACTTTGCCCCAAGAGCGGTTATTTCAGGATCATGAATCACTTCCACGCGACGCGAAAGATCAATTCGAGCCTCGTTGTCTACACAATCAGGCGTAAATTGTTTTACAAAAACATCACCTTCCAAAAGAAACGTTGCAACACAAAATGGTAAATTTAGCTGGGCAGACGTCAGCCCCTGGGGCTGATACGGCCAACCGACATGATCAACTGTGACTTGTGAACCGTGAATAACAATTTTTTCAAAATCATCGACGCCAAAGGGTCGGCGCGTCTGTATATGTTTTATTGCGTCAAGTGAGGTGTGGTTGCTCCCAACGCATGAATAAAACTTTAACGCAACGCGCATTATTTCAAAATCACTACCTAATCCGTCAGTCAACGCGTCAAGGTTATAGCGATCATGCGAGCGAGAGAATGTTGAGCAGAACCCTCCATAGGGGGCCTCGAAAACATCCTGAATTCCGGTAAAACCATGTTCAGCCAACAAAGCGCCATAAAGGCCGCTTTGCGCCGCACGCCCAGCATGCATACGTTTTACCATCGCACCAAACTGTGCAGCCATAAGACCAGATGATTGAGTTCCCGCAATACCCAAAGCGTTGACAGTTTGCACTTCTGACAAATTCAGTAGCCGTGCGGCCCCAGACGCAGCTGAAAAAACGCCGAGCGTTGCGCCCGAATGCCATCCCTGACCAATGTGTTCCTGCCCCATACAAAGTCCAACCCGAGGGCCAACTTCATAGCCTGCAACGGCAGCTGTCAAAAAATCCTTGCCACTGATGTCCGAACGCCCTTCGGTAATTGCAAAGAGAGGTGGCAAAGTAACCGCACCGACATGCAATACACCATTGCGATGAACATCATCCAGCTCAAACCCTTGGATTTGCGTTCCATTAACGAGTGCAGCGTGAGGAGCGGAAAACTTTTCATGGCTACCAAGTAGGCTACAACTATCGCTGCTGTCTATTCCGCCTAGAGTTTTCTTCAGGATTTCTGTCCAGGGCAAACCTGCGCCGTATATGCCACAGCCGATGGAATCAAGAATTAGTAATTTAATCCGCTCGATAGCAAAGGTTGGAACATCTTTGTAATTAAGCCCTGAAACGAACTCAGCAACACCTTGGCTGTAGCGGTTATCAAATTCTGCGACTTTGGCCATCCTAAAAAACTCTCCTTTATTCTTTTGAGACGCTGGGAATAGCGCTTTTCACAATCGTTTGATCTAACTCTTCAAACTCAAAATATCTTATTAATTTGTATAGTTCTTCACGGGTCATCATGCTTTCTATCGAGCCCCGTGCGTGGCCATTTGTCTTTAATAACTGATAAAAGCTTTGCATTGACTTGGCGGCAACCCGAAAGGCTGATACTGGATAAATTACCAATTCATAGCCCAAACGATCCCAATCAATAAGATCCGTTTGCGGCGTACGTCCAAACTCAGTCATATTTGCCATGAGCGGCGCACGAACCTCACTTCGCACGCGGCGCATATCTTCACGGTTACGAAGTGCCTCGACAAAAATAAAATCCGCACCTGCTTCGGCATATCTGTTGGCACGACCAATGGCTTCATCCAAAGAAACTTGACCCGCATCGGTTCGCGCACAAATGCTAATTTTGCGCGCGACGCGTTTTGCTGCGGCAATTTTAAGACACATTTCTTCAGCATTTAAAAGGCGCTTATCATTCAGGTGGCCACATTTTTTTGGTAGAATTTGATCTTCTATTTGGATGGCGGCGACACCAATATCTTCAAATTCACGCGTTAAACGCATCACATTAAGAGCTTCGCCATACCCAGTGTCACAATCAACCACAAGCGGCAGTGAGGATGCCCTAATGATGGTCCGAGCAGCGCGCAACACTTCATCCATCGAAATCAAACCTAGGTCTGGAAGCGCCAAAGACGCCGACAGCGCTGCACCGGACAAGTACAACGCTTTAAAGCCTGCTTCTTTCGCTAGAGCAGCAGACACACCATCATAGGCGCCCACCACAGGTGTTGCACTTTTAGTCATGATTAAATGACGAAAATCTTCTGCATGCCTTTTTGCAAAAACATCAGACTCAAAAACTGCGTTACCCATTCTATCCCCTTTGCCAAACATTTACCCGAGTAAATAGCAATCTAAAACCTCTTCAAAAGATTATCTCTAGATGCCCGAATATGCTGGGCCATTAAAGCGGCGGCGAGATCACCATTACCAGACGTTATTGCGTCAAAAATCCATCGATGCTCCAGCAATGCTTGTCGACCACGGCTCGCGCCACCACTACTATGCTGTGCGCGCAAGAGAGCGAAGACATCACCCAGCTCAATGCCGCAGATACGCCAAATCAGTTGATTCCTAGCACCATTCATGATTAGCAAATGAAAATCCCAATCAGCACCACCATGTTGATAATTTGGTGTATCAGAATTACCCATGAGCTCTTCGTGAAGATCCAATGCCTTGCCCAAGCTTGCCTTTTCCTGATCGGTCATCAGCTGCGCCGCCAAGTTTGCCGAGAGACTCTCTAAAGCTTCACGAACATCAAACAATTCGTTAATGAAACGCTTATCAGGTGAAAAAACTTTTGATCCCGCATTTTTTTCCTGAACAAGCAAGCCGGTGGAAACTAATTTCCTAACAGCTTCTCGGACTGGCCCCCGACTGATACCAAGTTTGCTAGCAATATCGACCTCATTGACCCGGAATCCTGGGCCTAAGGCTCCGCTTGAAATCATTTCACGGATCAGTTTTACAACTTGATCTGAAAGCAAAAATTGCCCATCCATTCGAACGCCCCCCTGGGCATTGTCGACAATATCTTTCAATCCAAAAAGTCCATTTTTTTTAATTATAAAAACATATTAATTTCAATGTTTTATTTTTTAATGAATCCATATCCTCAGAATACTATAATAGCGCGACACTGAATTGTTGACAATTTAAAAAAATTGATCGAGCATTTATTTGTCAGATATGAACCACTCACTTTAGCTCGATAAAGTCACCAAAAAAGCAGAGGTGGGACAGGCAATGAGGGTTAAATAATGATCATAAGGATCTATCATAGATGATTGCGTCACAATTAGCGAAGTTGATTGGCGAAACTCGTTATGAGACTTTCCCACCACAAGCTATTGAAATGGCAAAACTGGGCGTTTTGGACACGGTTGGCGTTACCATAGCCGGTTGTGATAGTGACGCAGTTAACATCACTGAAAAAGCTATTGACGCTACCAAAGCTGTCGGTGTGGCACTTGTTTTTGGTCGTGGCTACTCCTCGACACCTGAAAATGCTGCTTTGCTTAATGGGACAGCCTCACACGCACTCGATTTTGACGACTGCAACAATACAATGGGCGGCCATCCGTCCGTACCAATTTTACCTGGGTTATGGGCGCTTGCCGAAGCCCTTGAGGCAAACGGTAAAGATTTTTTGACCTCATATGCAATCGGCATCGAGGTAGAAACAGCAATTGGTGCAGCAGTCAATTTCCATCATTATGAAAAGGGATGGCATCCAACCTCTACACTTGGCACCTTTGGTGCCGCTGCCGCTTGCTCGCACTTGCTGAAGCTAGATCAAACAAAAACTACGAACGCGATCGCGATTGCGGCCTCAATGGCTGCCGGCATAAAAGCGAATTTTGGCACCATGACCAAGCCTTTTCATGTGGGGCAGTGCGCACGCAATGGATTATTGGCTGCCCGTCTTGCAGAGAATGGCATGACAGCAAATCCGGAAGTGTTCGAGCATAAGCAGGGCTTTTTTGAAGTGTTCAATGGCGCAAACAACTATTCCTCAATGAAGCTATTTGAAAAATGGGCTTCGCCATTTGATCTTGTCGAACCTGGAATCGCATTTAAGCAACATCCATGCTGTGCCAGCACGCATCCGGCGATTGATGCTGTGTTAAAACTGGTTGAAGCGCACAATTTAACTGCTTCCGATATAAAAGAAATTCGCTCATGGACTCATCCAAGACGGTTTCGACACACCAATCGGCCCAATCCAAAGTCTGGTCTGGATGCCAAGTTCAGCGTTCAATACTGCATTGCGAGAGCAGTTATTCACCGTGCCGTTCTGCTAGAGCATTTCGAAGACAACGCCGTGTCAGATTTACAGACAAGAGATCTGATGAGGAGAATAGAGTCGCAGGAGACCGAAACGCCAAGTGGTAGCACAACAGAACACTTCTTTGCGGATGTCGAAATTGTAACTTCAGAGGGTAATACATTGTCCGCCTTTGTGCCCTATCCAGATGGCCGAAACCGGCAATATCCATTACCAGATGGCAAGCTAGACGCAAAATTTCTCAATTGTGTCTCAAATAAGCTTGGGCCCGACACCAGCACTAAATTGCTGGGCCTGCTCAAAGAAATTGAAATGGTCGACAACATCAATGCACTAAGCCAAATCATCAACATTGACTACCATTAGGACAAACAGGAAGCTTCAAGAGTCTATTTAGATCATCGAGAAACCATGACGAGGCCAAAAGTAGCCGCGTTCTCAATTTTGAAAATTAGGAAAGTTAATGAGTGAACTAGTGAATTTAAAAGACCCAATCGACGTCATTGTTGTAGGTGCAGGAAATGCGGCATTATGTGCAGCAATATCTGCGCACGAACATGGTGCAAAAGTAGCAATATTAGAAGCCGCACCAGCGGAAAGTCGTGGAGGCAATTCACGATTTACAGGGGGTGCGTACCGTTTTGCTTACAATGGTATTGAGGATTTGCAGCAAATTTGCACTGACATGACCGATCAGGAAATCAACGATGTGGACTATGGCACCTACACCGAAGAGCAATATTTCGACGATATGTTCGAATTAACAAAATTCAGAACTGATCCTGAACTATGTGAAATCCTTATCAGGAATAGTTTTGAAACTGCAAAATGGGCGAGTAAGCAAGGTGTTAAATTGCGCCCTGGTCTAGGCCGACAAGCTTTCAAGGTAAATGGAAAATTCAAATTCTGGGGAGGTCTAGCCCTGCATATCTGGGGCGGCGGCGAGGAATTAATGGGGGCCCTATATAAAAATGCCGAAGATCGCGGCATTCCAATTCTATATGAAACACCTGCGCTATCTCTGATTCAGGATGGAGATAGGGTTTGTGGGGTCAACATAATGCATCAGGGAAAGCAAATTGCGCTGCATTCTAAAGCAGTTATCTTGGCTTGTGGTGGTTTTGAGTCAAACCCTCAAATGCGCGCGCAGTATCTTGGCAAAAACTGGGATGTCGCAAAGGTTCGGGGGACTGAATTTAATATGGGCGCAGGCCTAAAAATGGCTATGGATATCGGTGCGCAGCCGCATGGAAATTGGTCTGGGTGCCATTCTGTTGCCTGGGATGTAAATGCCCCAGCATACGGCGATCTAGATATCGGCGATCAATTTCAAAAACATAACTACCCTTTTGGTATTATAGTAAATGCCAATGGTGAGCGTTATGTTGATGAAGGCGCTAATTTTCACAGTCATACCTACGCAAAATATGGAGGCATGATACTTCAGCAGCCAGACATGAATGTGTGGCAGATTTTTGATAGTAAGGTCACTGACTTGCTACGCAGCGAGTATAGGATCAGACGAGTAACCAAGGTTGAAGCTAACACCATCGAGGAGCTGGCAGAAAAGCTGGAGGGCACCAACTCAAAAGCAGTGATTAAAACTATCGAGGAATTTAATGCTGCCTGTCGTACAGACATAGAATTTAACCCAAATATTCACGACGGCCGCTGCACAGAAGGGTTAGAAATCAACAAAACTAACTGGGCAAACCCAATTGACCAACCTCCCTTTCACGCCTTTCATGTCACGACCGGCGTTACATTTACCTTTGGTGGCGTAAAAGTGACAAAAGATGCTCAAATTGAGCATCAATTCAAAGGTGCAATTCCAGGGCTTTATGCCGCTGGTGAGATGGTTGGTGGATTGTTTTTCGACAATTACGCGAGTGGCACTGGGCTTATGTCAGGTGCCGTATTTGGCCGCATTGCGGGGCGCAGCGCCGCAATGTCGGCTTCAAAAAGTAAGCCGGGAGGATCAAATGGCTAAAATCTCAGACAAAAAAACTACCTTCGGAGTCGCTAGGTCAATTGTAAAAATGAGCTTGGCGGCTGGTATGATAATCACTTCATTTGCGGCTAGTGCCGCAGATTTTAGTGGCAAACAAATCACTATGATTGTTCCTTATAAAGAAGGTGGCGGCTCAACTATCCATGCCCGCGTTTATGCGCCAATGCTAGAAAAATTCCTACCAGGCAATCCAAAAATAATAATCCGTAATATTAGTGGCGGCGGATCAGTCAAAGGAATTAACTATTTTTATGAAAACGCAAAACCTGACGGAATGATGTTTGCGTCTACCGGAACGGGCACCATGTTCCAGTACATTCTCGAAGATGCCTCAGTTAAATATCCTTTGACTGAATTTATTCCCTTCTTGACATCACCATTTGGCCTAGTTGTTTATGGCCGCAAAGATTTGGGACTTACCGGTGATATCAAAGGTGACATTGCAAAATTGGCCGCGGCAAAACCGATATACGGTGGAGCTAACGCAACATCATCAGACTTGCCAGCTCTTTTCTCTCTTGACCTTCTCGGGATCAAATTAAACACCGTTTTCGGCCTTAGCAATAGTGGCGCGCGAACAGCTTTTGAGCGTGGCGAGGTACAACTGAATTATGACAACGCCGCATCCTGGAGCAAAAAAGTTAAACCCTTGATCGATGATGGTGTTGCCGTTCCGTTGTTTACATTTGGATTTGAAGATGACAACGGAAATATTATTCGTGACCCACAAATGCCAGACATCCCAACCTTTTTTGAAGTTTATGAGGAAGTCAAAGGCAAAAAGTTGACTGGCGTTGAACTCAAAATATGGAAATCCCTTTTTGGCATTCGAGTGATGGGTTCAAAAATGTTTCAACTACCGCCTGGCACTCCTAGTGATATAGTTGAAACTTACCGCACCGCTGTGGCCAAAGTGCTGGAGTCAGAAGATTTCCAGGACAAAACTGTGCAAAAAGTGGTCGGCGTTTACCAACAAAAACTAGGCAAGGTCAGCGAAAAAATTCTGGCTGATGCAGTAGATATGGATGAAAATACCCGTAAATGGCTAAAAACCTGGCTTAAAGAAACCCATGATGTCAACTAAATGAAGGTAATAGAGCTATCAAACGGTTTTGTTTGATAGCTCTACTTTTTAGCCTCTATGGATTATTCGATTTTCGAAAACATTCTACCCGCTCTCGGCAACTTGATGTCTGGGGAGCATATATTATTTCTGATAATTGGCGTTATTATTGGGCTTGCTGTGGGTTTATTACCTGGGCTTGGCGGCGTCGCCGGAATGTCCCTCATCATACCTTTCATTTACGGCCTTGACCCTGGTTCAGCATTGGCAATGATGATTGGGCTGACGTCGGTTACAACAACATCTGACACATTTCCATCAGTATTACTGGGGATACCTGGAAGCTCTGGATCTCAAGCTACCGTAATGGATGGATTTCCACTGACAAAAAAGGGGCAAGCCGCCCGTGCTCTTTCTGCCGCTTTTGCAGCGTCCCTATTTGGTGGGGTCTTTGGCGCAATTGTTTTAACTGGCGCGATTTTTGTTGCACGGCCGTTGATTCTCGCAATCGGTTTCGGCGAACAGTTGATGTTAATTTTGCTTGCTTTAACATTAGTTGGCATGCTGACTGGCGGAAGCGCGATAAAGGGGCTAGCAGCCTGTGGGACTGGTCTCTTATTAGGAACAGTGGGCGCAGCAACTGCAACTGCTGAATACCGGATGACTTTTGATTTGCTGTATTTAAGTGACGGTATCCCATTAATGATTGTAGGCCTGGGCATTTTCGCTATCCCTGAAATGCTTGGCGTTTTAACCGCCAACCGCAATTTATCTGAAAGCGGTCTGATTAAAGACGGTTGGTTAAAGGGTTTAAAGGATGTCCTGAAACACCGCTGGATTATGATACGTTGTGCTTCAATAGGGTCGCTTATTGGGGCACTGCCTGGCCTTGGCGGCACTGTTATCGATTGGATTGCCTATGGTCATGTAGTGCAGTCATCCCGTGAAAAAGACGAGTTTGGTAAAGGTGACATTCGGGGCGTTATAGCACCTGAGTCCGCCAACAATGCAAAAGAAGGGGGAGCATTAATTCCAACGCTTTTATTCGGCATTCCAGGTTCCGGCAGCATGGCGTTGCTATTGGGCGGTTTAGTGCTGATAGGCATCACCCCGGGCAGATCAATGGTAGAGGAAAATGTCGATCTAACCTTTTTGATTATATGGTCAATTGCGTTGGCAAACATTATTGGAGCCGCGGTATGTATTGGCTTAGCTCGACCAGTTGCCCGGTTGACGACGGTTCGCTACACGCTGATTGCTCCATTCATGATTGTTATGATTTTCTTTGCGTCATTTCAAGCTAGCCGTGACTGGGGTGACCTTTTGGCCTTGTTGGGCGTTGGCGCTTTTGGGATGCTAATGAAGCGCTATGGTTGGTCACGGCCTGCTTTTTTGATTGGTTTTGTTCTTTCAGAACAACTAGAGGCCGCTTTCTATCGCACCATCCAGGTATATGGTTTTGATTTTTTAACGCGTCCCATTTCATTAATCCTATTGGTGTTATGCGGTCTTTCTGCGGCCTTGGCCTGGCGCAACATGCAGATGATCCAAGCCCGCAACAAATCCCAACAAAAAACTGCAAAAGATGGGGTTGCTAAGAGCATTCGCCGACAGCATATCTCGATGGCGTCTGGCCTCTTGGCGATAGCATTAATCATCATTGTTGATGTGGCTGACCTAAGATTTTTAAGCAACGCCTTTCCAATAACCGTTGCGACAATCACAGGGGGGTTTTTGTTATTGTTTATTTTCCGTCTTCTAGCCAAAGAACCCCAAAGTTCATTATTCGACGGGATAAACGAAAATGATGCCAATTCTGGGCGTGGCGCAATTTATTATTTTGCCTGGCTTGGCGGCATCATAGCTTTGTCCGCTGTATTTGGGTTTACAATTGCCGCCCCATTATTTGTCTTTGTCTTTTTAAGATATCTTGGTGGTGCTGGAATTCTTATGGCGGCCATTAGCGCTGCGAGTATCTCGGGCCTGCTTTATATGATGCAGTATCTGTTGGTTCTTGAATATCCTCGGGGCTTATTGCAAAGTCTGATGTCGTAAAAAAGCGGCAAGAAAAGGGAGTTGGGGTGACCTTATTTCTTGATAATAATGATATTTCCAAAGTCTTAGACATTAAATTAACAATGAATGTTTTAGAGCGCGCCTATAATGACTTCATTAGAGGGGATGCGGTTTGCATGCCGCGAAGTGATTTTCAGATTCCAACAAGTGACTCTGCACACACATATCAATTTGGCATCACTGTTGGTGGCGGGATCGGCCGCTATATGGGCCTGAGATTGAAATCAGACATAACCTTTCCTGAGCATATTAACGGCCAGACCCGCAAGGGCAAATATTGTGTTGAGCCGGGAAAATATTGCGGATTGATCTTGTTGTTTGATGTTGAAACTGGGGCTTTGCTTGCAATTATGAATGATGGGTTAATACAACAGATGCGGGTGGGGGCTGATTCAGGCCTGGGAGTTAAATGGATGGCTAGACCAGGATCCAGCATCGTCGGCATGCTTGGCAGTGGCGGAATGGCCAGGACACATATTGATGCTTTCATGCATGTACGGCCGATATCACAGATTAAGGTTTACAGCCCAACCAAAGAAAACCGTGAACGTTTTGCTTTAGAAATAGCCGCAAAGCACAATGTCGAAGTCGTCGATGTGGACTGCCCAGACGATGTATATCAAGACGCAGACATCATTTCGGGTTGTGCAAGTATTTCCGGCCCCATAATCAACGGCGACCTCCTTCAGCCTGGTACGCATATTACCTGTATAGGCGGCACATTGGACGCCGCAGCAAATACCGCCATCGATGTTGCTTTGCGTTTTGGCTCAGCACGACCACCACTGGAAGCCCCTGAGATGAATGTAGATAGTGAATGCCTAACTTTTGCTGCCGGGCCACGCACAAAAACCAGTTTTGGCGGCACCAAAAAATTTTCTGACATTGATTCAGCAAAACAAATCTCTTTGGAGGAATTATTAGCGGATCCTTCTCGTGGGCGGACAAAGAAAAATCAGATTACCTTTTCAGAGCGCGGCAACTTACATGGGTTACAATTCTATTCAGTAGCGGGTGCCGTCTATGAAAGTGCATTGACGCGTGGCCTGGGCTTGAAATTGCCAGGCGACGACTTTTTACAGACCATTCGTAATTAGATTGATGAGAAGATGACCCCCTCTGCATCACAATTAAAAGCCCTAACAGCAATCAACACGCTTGCTAACTTTTGTGCGAATCTATCATTTAATACGCTGGATAATGGTACGCTAAACACGGCGAAAGCTTGTTTGATTGACGCGATAGGTTGCGCCATTCACGGGTCAAAAATGCCATGGTCAAAGATCATTTTGAGCATGGTAGAACAGGATGGCCCCTGCAAATTGCCAGGGATTACGGGGATTGGGTACTCAATCAGGGATGCCGCGCTTGCTTACGGTGCATGTGCACATGCTTTTGAGCTCGACAACCTCAGGAAACCCGGTGCTGGCGTTCATCCCGGGGCAACAGTTGCAATTCCTGCCCTGATGATGGCGCAAACCGTCAATGCAAATTTCGGTGAACTTTTAAGAGCAATTACAATTGGTTGTGAAGTACAATTTCGCATTGGCGCGGCAACACTTCATACGCCTGAGAAAATTGGCTTCCACGCACCTGGAATTACAGGGCCTTTTGGAGCGGCAGCCGCGTGTGGCGCACTGTTAAATTTCAACGCACTGCAGTTTGCCAACGCCTTTGGAATATGTGGGTCCATGGCTGCTGGCTTATTAGCCTTTGCGAAAACCGATCAAGGAGGAATGGTAAAGCGGCTTCATCTAGGGCGAGCCGCTGAGAGTGGTGTGACCGCAACCCTACTGGCCCATCAGGGATTCGAAGG
>ERZ887851.1682-NODE-1682-length-18570-cov-18.535134_pt1 | contig 18570 bp, 15 predicted proteins | sample MGYA00521100_ERZ887851 | MGnify/ENA primary metagenome ERZ887851 (study PRJEB32303, sample SAMEA104408602) | aquatic metagenome | biome: Brackish water; feature: Pelagic; material: water | place: Baltic Sea | collected 2014-06-06T16:11:00 | depth 11,444 m ...
ATATCCTCTAAAATCAAATACATTTAAATTATCAGTTATATCAATTATTACATATGCTGACTCTGAACTTAAATCCTTGAAAACTTGATTCAACTCTTCTATGTCACCTGAAAAAGGAAAAAATATAGTGCTTGCGCTTTTTACATAACTTATATCTCTTTCTTCAAAAAATTTTTCCATTAAATTTTCTAAATCTGAAATAATACCTAAAGGTTTTGCTCCTAGTAATGTTGACATGTAAAATCTTTCTTTTTCTTGTAGGTTTTTCATAATTTTTTGTATTTGTGTTTTTATAAAACGATTTTTTTTTAAAAATATTACAATATTATTTCTTTTTTCTCCAAGAATCTTTTAATGGTAAAACCATGTTCCAGACATCTTTTGACTCTTTAGTATAATATCCATTTCGCTCAAACTGAACAGCATATCCTTCACTTTCTTCTGAAGTAGATATTTCAGTAAAAGCTTTAACTTCTTTTTTAGATTCTTTATTAATTTCATTTAAAAAATCTTCTGTAGGCTCTTCAGTAGAAAAAAGCCTGTCATAAACATTAACATTTATAGAGATATTATTGTCAGCATTTACCCAATGTAATGTGCCTTTTATTTTTCTACCATCATCAGACCATCCACCTCTTGTTTCTGGGTCATATGTACACAATAACTCTGTAACATTTCCTTTTTCATCCTTAATTACCTCATTACAAGTAACATAGTATCCATATTTAAATCTTACTTCTTTGTTGTTACTAAGTCTAAAGAATTTTTTTGGAGCATTTTCCATAAAATCTCCTCTCTCTATATAAAGATGTTTTCCGAAATTAACCATTCTGTAGTTTTCTTCTTCAGATTCTGGATTTAGTTTGGCTGGTAACATTTCTTCACCACCTTCCCAGTTTGTTATTGTTACTTTTAGAGGGTCGAATACTGTCATTCTTCTATTGGCGTCCTTATTTAAAACTTCTTTTATACAAGATTCAAACAAAGAAGAATCAATTAAACTTTCCCTTCTTGATATTCCAATTTTTTCACAAAACAATTTAATTGCTTTAACAGGTATTCCTCTCCTTCTCAATCCAGACAAAGTGGGTAGTCGAGGGTCATCCCAACCATCCACAATACCCTCTTCGACTAATCTCTTTATCTTTCTTTTACTCATAATCGTATGAGACAAGTTGAGTCTAGAGAACTCTATTTGCCTTGGCTTTATATCTCTCTCTATTAATTCATTTATAATCCAGTTGTAAAGAGGTCTGTGAGGTTCAAATTCTAAAGTACATACAGAATGAGTTATATTTTCTATAGCATCAGACAAACAATGAGCAAAGTCATACATAGGATAGATGCACCATTTATCTCCAGTTTTTTGATGATACTCTTTTTTTACACGATATATTATAGGGTCTCTCATGTGAACATTAGAAGATGACATATCTATCTTAGCACGCAATGTCATTTTACCATCTTCAATATCTCCACTTCTCATGGATTCAAATAAAGATAAATTTTTCTCTACACTTAAATCTCTATTTGGACTGGGCTTACCTGGGCTGTCTGTTGTGCCCATATACTCTTTTATTTCTTCAGAATTTAAAGTACAAGCATAAGCTTTTCCCTTTTTAATTAGTTCTAAAGCAAAATTATATATCTTATCAAAATAGTCAGAAGCGTAATATATATTCTCTGGTTTTAATCCTAACCACTCAATGTCTTCAATTATAGCCTTTGTGTATAGTTCTGATTCGTTTGAGGGGTTGGTATCATCAATTCTCAAATTACATTTACCATTATATTTTTCTGATAATCCAAAATTTAAAAACATAGATTTAGCATGTCCAAGATGCAAAAAACCCGAATTTTCGGGAGGAAATCTAGTGACAATATCTTTTACATTTCCCTCTTCAATTATCTCTTCTATGAAATTTTTACCTTCTTTATTATCCATTTTTTAATTTTTTATAAAGTTACTTAAATTAGATATAAAAAAAAAGCTGAAGACGCTTTAAAACATCTTCAGCTTTCAGTAATTGTTGTTTTGTTATTTATCTATATCAAATTTATAAATAATTTTCTTACCAGAAAAATTTTTCAGCTCTGGCATTTTTGTATCACCTATAGTTTCATCATTTATTTCAGAAATATGAAGTTCATCACATAAATGAATTGTAGATTCGTATATTCTTTTCCCCCCTATAACCCAATCAGGATTTTTTTCCAAAGCTTGTTCAAGGGTGTTATATCCTTTTCCTACAACAATAACTTCTCTTCCTTTTAGAGGAGGCATAGATTCATATGTTGTTCTACCCACAAGAAGCTTACATCCCATTGTTAAGTTTTTAAAATGCTTTAAATCCTCTTTACAATTCCAAGGGAGTTTATTATCCTTTCCAATGTATCCTGCTTTGTTTGTTGCAATTATTATTTTCATATGTTTAAAAATAAAGAAACACAATCAATTAAGATTGTGTTTCTTGTTGGCCTACTAGGACTCGAACCTAGAATGAAGGCACCAAAAGCCTTAGTGTTACCATTACACCATAGACCAATAATATCTAGTAGCCCCTAGGGTAATCGAAACCCTGTTTCCTGGATGAAAACCAGACGTCCTAACCACTAGACGAAGGGGCCATTTTCTGGTATAAATATATTAATTTTTATTAAAAAGTAAATTATTATTAAGAAGACCGAACAGCGCGAACATAGTTGTCGCCGTTCTTAATGTCGCTGGTCTGGACACCATTGTAGAAATTCTGAACCCACGCATTGAAGTTATCGAACTCCGAAGAACTCCAATAGTCGTTATTAGCAAAACCGCCAATTTCTTCCTTGTTTTCATAAAGCATATTCAATTCCTCTTTTATTGGCAATCTCCATCCTAATCCTAGTTTTTTACAAGCAATTTTTGCTTCACGCCAATTCATTGACCCTAGATTATTAGACACTTCTAATCCATTGATTGATTTTCTACCTTCTAGTAATATGTGTTTTGTAATTGTCAAATGGTTAAATAGTTAAATTGTTAAGAAGCCCGAACAGCGCGAACATAGAAGAAGTTGGACTTATTGATGAGGAACTGGAAACCATTGAAGAAATACTGAAACCACGCAAAGTTGACATCGAGCTCCGTAGAACTCCAATAGAAGTTACTAGCAAAGCCGCCAACTTCTTCCCTGTTTTTATAAATCATATTCAATTCATCTTTTGTTGGCAACCTCCATCCTGCTCCTAATTTTTTGCAAGCAACTATTGCCTCGTGCCAATTCATATGCCCTAGATTATGAGACACTTCCAATCCGTTGACTGACTTTTTACCTTCTAGTAATATGTGTTTTGTAATTGTCAAATGGTTAAATAGTTAAATTGTTAAGAAGCCCGAACAGCGCGAACATAGAAGTAGTAATCCTTATTGAAGTTGAGCTGGTTACCATTGAAGAAATACTGAGTCCACGCATTGAGGTTATCGTTCTCCGTAGAACTCCAATAGTAGTAATTAGCAAAACCGCCAATTTCTTCCTTATTTTCATAAAACATATTCAATTCGTCTTTTGTTGGCAATCTCCATCCTGCTCCTAATTTTTTGCAGTAAATTTTTGCGTCATACCAATTCATTATACCCAAATTATCAGAAACTTCTAGTCCGTTGATTGACTTTTTGCCTTCTAGTAATATGTGTTTTGTAATTGTCAAATGGTTAAATAGTTAAATTGTTAAGAAGCCCGAACAGCGCGAACATAGAAGTAGTAATCCTTATTGAAGTTGAGCTGGTTACCATTGAAGAAATACTGAGTCCACGCATTGAGGTTATCGTTCTCCGTAGAACTCCAATAGTAGTAATTAGCAAAACCGCCAATTTCTTCCTTATTTTCATAAAACATATTCAATTCGTCTTTTGTTGGCAATCTCCATCCTGGTCCCAAACTTTTGCAAGCAACTATTGCCTCATGCCAACTCATCAACCCCAAATTATCAGACACTTCTAGTCCGTTGATTGACTTTTTGCCTTCTAGTAGTATGTGTTTTGTAATTGTCAAATGGTTAAATAGTTAAATTGTTAAGAAGCCCGAACAGCGCGAACATAGAAGTAGTAATCCTTATTGAAGTTGAGCTGGTTACCATTGAAGAAATACTGAGTCCACGCATTGAGGTTATCGTTCTCCGTAGAACTCCAATAGTAGTAATTAGCAAAACCGCCAATTTCTTCCTTATTTTCATAAAACATATTCAATTCGTCTTTTGTTGGCAATCTCCATCCTGGTCCCAAACTTTTGCAAGCAACTATTGCCTCATGCCAATTCATTGACCCCAAATTATCAGACACTTCTAGTCCGTTGATTGACTTTCTGTCTTCTAGTAATATGTGTTTTGAATTAACACTCATTAAACTAAGTCATTATTACTTTTATTAAACTTAAGTTTATGTTTTGTAAGATATTCTATAACGAATTCTCTACTTTCTTTTGAAGCAGGATAATTAGAATGTGCTTTTAACTGATTGAATACCAAATTATTATCAAAAACTGCAAAACCTAAAGTCAACCTTTCCCAGGATTTTTTATTAAAAAACTTAAATCCTACATATTCTCCTTCTGCAATTATATATCTATAAGTAGCTATACAATGATTCATATACTTGCCCTCCCAATCTAATTGTTTTATATCTTGTATTAATTCGATTTTATAATTTTCTTCATCACAAGATAGATAGCTATAGTTATCTACTTGTTGTTGAAACTTCTGTTCCAGATAAAAATCCGAATCTGCCTTAAAATTTCTTACCAACTCAAGATGGTATCCAAGAAGATTTTCTTTTTCTACAGAAAGAAGATTATTTGTATCTTGATTCATTATTTTAAGAGTTCTATATGTGTCTATATAATACTCAACTAACGTTTCGTGATTTATTTTTCTTTCAAAAATATTTTCAATATGTTTCGCTGGTAAAATTTCGCCATCTCCAAAATTATTATTTAAATAATCAAAAAATATTTCGACTTCTATTTTAGAAGACTTTTGTTCTAATAAATTTTTATCAATCATAATCGTGTTTGTAAAGATAAATTATCGCAACCATATCTATTTTTTATAAGACTAATTTTTGCGTTAAATCCATTATCAACATTAGTAGTTTTATTGACAGTCATGTATACATCACTCCAAATTAAAGTATTATCAATAGGATGTAAGATTCTTGTTCCTAAATCACTATTTAAACTTTTTTGTAAACTTGTAGATATGTAACAGCTTACATCACAAATATTTGAAACATCTCTAATTGAACCCATGTTTTCCATTATTATATCTCTGTTTGTTTTAGTTAAAAATTTTCTTTCGATTATTTTTTCAGTCAACAGTCTTTTACTGTGTTTAAGTATGTTTTGTTGGTATCCAACATAATCATCAAAAAATATAGATTGAATTTTATTATGGTTAACAAGCTTTTTAATGAGATTAAAATTATCATTAGACAAATAAAACAAACTACCATTATTTTCATTTTTTTTATATGCACATTGTTCCTTTTTTCTTTTAATTCTATTAAAAAAATAACTTGAAGAAACTTCTCCAACATACAAACAGTTAAAACCTTTTTGCATATGCTCTAAAATTAAAGATTCTAAAACAGATGATTTACCACCTCCAGTAGTAGAAGCTATTACTGTTGTGTTATTTTCGCAATAAGGAAGTTCAAAATGGTTTAATATATTCATAACCTCAAATCTAATGGAATAGATTCTTTTTTCAAACTATTTATAAGTAAAAATAAAAACATCATGAATACAAGCGCAAATTATAAGGCTATTCCTTTAACGGGAACCATGGGAGAAGACGTACTAGGAAATGGTGTGACAGGAACAAGTGTTCATCAAGTTTATTGCTTAGCTGCTGGTGCTATTCAAATTACTGCAGCAGGTGGTGGAACATTTACTTGGAATGCTACAACTAACGCATCTATAGATGTTGTTGTAAAATCTGTTACAGTTTCAGGAGGTACATTTATAGGTTTTAAGGCTAAGACAGACCCTTTTCAATTCGGTCCATTTAGTTAAAAAAATAAAAATATTATGAGTCAAGGTTTTGGATACTGTGAAATAATGTCTGAAGACTGTTTAAGCGGAATGACTGAACAGCAAACTTCTAGGATATTTAAGAGAATTAGAAGAAAGTTAGGTGAACCTGTTATGGGTGTTGAGCTAGAAGATGAGCAATTAGAAGAGTGCTTATGTGAGGCTATTGAAGAATATTCTTCATATATACATCAATGGGGTTTAGAAAATAGACTTTCTCAAATGCTTGGTTTACCTGCTGATATTGATTTTACATTAAAGTTTGTATCTAATAATTTCGGTTTTGAAAGAACTTTTTCAAGAGCTTATGCCGAACAAGTAAATGGTTTAGGTGGGGTTAACAGTATGAGGGAGCTCAAATTGGGACATATACCACTTACTGCTGGTACTCAGGATTACACAATACCTATGGGGCAAGAGTTAAATGAGGTTCTTTGGTTCACGCCTAACTTCATAAATTTATTTGGTCTTGACCCTTTTGCTAATTCAAATATAGCATTCTCAGAATTTGGAGCATCTTTTGCGGGGCATACATTATATCACGTAATGCCTGTTTATGACACTATTTTAACTGCACAAGCGGCAGAGTTAAGAAACAAGGTTAGAGGTTCAGAATATTCATATAGAGTTAGGGGTGGTTCTGATGGTTCTAAAGTAATTTCTTTATATCCAATACCTAGAGTTAACACAACTGCTGGTGTGGGCTCTTCCAATATGGGTATTGGCGGAGGTGCAGGAACGCCAGGTACTATGTTTTATTATTATTATGACACTATTGGAATAGGTGGTAATGAATCTTTTAGTGGAAATACCGCAAATCCAGGATTTTCAGGAAGCACTAACCCTATAGATGGGCTTCCAGACCAAGGTAATGGTTTAGTTTCGGGGCCTTCAGATGCTATTTTATACAATTTAAGATATAATGAATTGAACGACCCTGCAAAAACTTGGGTTAAAAAATATGCTCAAGCAAATGCTAAAGAGCTTTTAGGTATTGGTATTAGAGGTAAGTTTTCAGGTGAGTTACCTATACCAGACGCTTCATTGACAATGAATCACGCTGATTTGATAACAAATGGTAAGGCGGATATGGATAAATTAAAAGAAGAGTTAAGAGACCTTTTAGATAGGTTAAATTATAAATCTTTACTTGAAAATAATGCATTGATGCAAGAATATGTAAATAAAACATTGAGTTACGGTCCCCTTCCGATTTATTTAGGTTAATAATTTGTTATGGCTAGAAATAAAGGAAATAACAATAGAGATAGGCTACTTAATAGGAATGAAAAAAAACCTGCTGAGGCAAAAGAGCTAGATAGTTCACAAAAAGGGATTAAAAAGTTTTTTGGTGAAAAGGAACGAAGATTTTTTGAAAGTTCAGGAAGAGAAATAACTGAAGAAATATTACAAGAATCTTTAATTCTTTATAGAATAGACTATAAAAGAACAAGAACTCACGACCTGTATGGTGAATCTAAAAATAAAGTGCACTTAGACCCAGTTGAAGTTTTTGGAAGAATAAACGTGGAAGCTCAGTCTCCAAATTATATATCGCCAGGCGGTTTAATTAGAAAGGGGTATGGAAAACTTACCGCAAGTATATATGTTTCTCACTTGGATGAGTTGGATGCAGAAATAAGGATGGGTGATTATGTTTATCATAAAGGAAACTACTACGAAGTAACTGATGATGGAAGTTCTAACATAGACAACAAGCACTCTTGGGGTGGCGATAAACTATTTTCAATAACAGTTATGGCTGTCGAGGTAAATAGTGACGTATTCAATGCAAGATAAAAAATACACTATTACTTACTATTAGTATATTAATCCGCCGTATGTTAGTAAAATAATATGCACAGGTCAAAAAAATTATAATACTTCTATAGAAAATCCTACATTCTTTAATATTGAAGAGTCTTTCCTACTGTAATAATGCTTACCTTTTATAAGCTCTCCATTTTTACATAAGTTTTCAAAAACTTCTTTTTTACAATTTTTTAAAACTGTCATATATTTCTTCTTTATAGACAGTATTCCCATATTAGTCATTTTGATTAATTGGTTGTATCCTGTCATTTTTGTTTTATTTAACATTTCACCAATAGTTTCACAGCATATAAAAGTATCAAAATTTATCCTTTCACTCGCAATTGACCGTTTTAAGACTTCTGGACTAATCCCGCTTTTTCTTAATTTGTTAATTTGGTCTCTTTTCCGCATAAGCGAGTTGGATTTACCTTTGATAGTATATCTCTGTTTGTTGAGATTGTTAATTAAAACCTTAGAATATAATCTAGTTTTAACATCTTGCACACTTTCAGAATTACGAAACATTATTGAACCACACCTACTGTTGTGGTTTACTCCGTAAATTTTTGAAATTTTCTTAATAGAAGAAAATGTAATATTCTCACCCCCATATTTATTTTTTACAATATTAATTATTTCCATTTCTTCCATTTTTTTTAAATGAAATTTTATAGAATTAGGAGAAACCCCTATTAATCTAGAGGCTTTTCTTATTGAAAAATTATAAATTGTTGAATTAGAATATAAGTACTTTAGTTTGACGAAGTAGGAAAACGTTAAAATCTCTTCAGATTTTATTAATTTCTTTATTAAACTATGAGTTATCCTTACTTTTTTCAAATTAAAATAGTTTTGGCGAATATATACAGAATAAAAATCAAATTCAAATGTTTAATGAAAATTATCTGATATTTATTATTAAGGATAAAATAAAAAAAATAAATGTCTATTCAAAAAAACATTAACGACAATCTTAATGATAGTTTTAAAAACACTAATTATTTACCACAAAAACTTTTGTTGGAAGATGTTGATAGAGGCATGAGGGATTTTATTGTTGACTTAGGTATAACGGTTGAAGACGCTGATGGAAAAGATATAAAGGTACCAGTTATATTTTTAACCCAAGAGAGATGGGCAGAATTTAAAATGAACTGGAAGTTTCTTAAGGACGAAAGTGGAGAAGAGATTAGAATGCCATTTATGACTATGAGAAGAAAATCTGTAAAAAGAGGAACTTCGCCACTTAAAAGAACAATACCTAAAAAATTAAAATTTACTTACGCTAAAGTGCCCACTACTGATGGAGTTTTGGCTGGGTATGAGATTTTTAAAATACCTCAACCTACTTGGGTTGATGTTGACTATGAATTAAGATTTGTTGCTCACTATATGCAAGACGTTAATATATCTTATGAAAAAATGTTAGAAGAAGGATTTTCTGATGGTCAAGGTTATATGAAAATTAATGGATACAATATACCCTCTGTGTTAGGAGACCCTAGTGAAGATAACACTGTAGATAACATAGATGCAGATAGGTTTTTTCAATTAGTATACCCCTTAACAGTACACTCTAGGATAGTAGACCCAAAAAAATTTGAGAGAGTTCAAACTATTACAAAAATTTCTATACAAATTCAAGAGGATGAATGTTAGTTTTGAATTTTTTTATCCTATTTATTGTAAAACTGTACAAAACTAAAAAAATAAAAATAAGATGGCAACTATATTCGTATCGCCCGGTGTCTACACAAGAGAACAAGATTTTTCTGTATTCGCATCAAGAGTAGGTCTAACTAAGTTAGGACTTGTTGGATTAACGCAAAAAGGACCAGCATTTGAACCAGTCCGTGTGAGAAGCACAGATGAATACTTGTTTAGATTTGGTGGAACAAGCTCGGACTTACAACTGCCTTATGTGGCAAATTCTTTCTTGACACAATCAAATGAATTAACTGTAACTAGAGTTCTTGGAAAAGAAGGATTTGATGATTCTAACGCATGGGTTCTTACGGCAACATCTCCAAGTGGAGGCACAATAGAAGACGGAGCTATTATAGCTGTAATAAAAAGTAAATCTAATGACGAAGGGTTAACTTTCTTAAACACTGCTGCAACTGATATTGAAAAAGGCCTTTCTACATCTCCGCTAGGAAGTTTCTTGTTAAGTGGTTCAACTGGAGACTTTTCAGCAAACACATTAAGCGTTTCACTAGATGAAAGTAGAGATGATTATATCGTTAATGTTATAGGTAGAAATCCTAAAAAAATAGAAGGAGATTATGGAATATATGTAGATACTATATTTCCTCACTTTTTAAGACAAGCTGTTCAGGAAGGTTCTATAACGGGAATTTCAGATTCTATTACTTTCTCAAGTAATGCAAGGTATACTGATTTTAATGGACCTTATACAAACCCTTCATCACCTTGGGTTGTATCTAATTTAGTAGGTGGTCAAGTTAGACAGTTATTTAAATGCCAATCAGTATCTGATGGTAATGCTGCAAATAGAGAAATTAAAATATCTATTACAAACATAGATACAATTACAAAAACTTTTGATGTATTAGTGAGAGACTTTAATGACACTGATTCATCTGCGTTCCAAACTGCTTTAGAGAGATTTAGAGGAGTAACAATGGACCCAACTCAAAGAAATTATGTAGCTAGAGTAATTGGTACAACTGATGAGGAATATCCAAGACAATCTTTATTTATCACTCTTGATATGAAAGAAGGACACCCTGGTAACGTTGTTCCAGCAGGTTTTGAAGGGTATAGTCAAGTTGAGGCTGAATCAGGAACAACTGCTGCACCTTTCTTTTATAAGAAATCTTACTTTTCAGGAGACTCAGTAAATAAAACATTCTTAGGTATATCTGAATTAGCTTATACTGCATTTACTGCAGATAATGTCAGTTTTTCAAATGTAATAAATACTGTAGAAGCAGACAAATTTAAATATATCGGAACAGGAAGTGCTGGAAATACAACTATACCTGGATTTCACATTGAAAGCGGTGCACCTTCTGGATTTGTTTCAGGAGATTTAGTGTTAAGTGGATATACTAAAGCTGAAAGAAAATTCACATTTGCTCCTGCTGGAGGATTTGATGGGTGGAACAAGTTTAAAGCGCCTACATTTGGAGTAAATGTTGGAGACGCCTCAAACAGAGAAGCATTTAAAGAAGCTGTAGATGTTTTCACAAACCCAGAAGAGGTAGATGTTAACTTATTCGCAACACCAGGGATTGATTATGGAAATAACGAAGAGTTGATTAAATATGCTCTTAATATCATGGAAGATAGAGCTGACACTCTTTATATTATAGATTCACCTAGACTCACTACTAGTGTTGCAAAAGGAACTCCAGAAGAAGCTGTTTTAGCTATGCAAGATACTGGTATAGATTCAAATTATGCAGCTACATACTGGCCTTGGGTTCAGATAGAAGACCAAACGACTGGTCAATTTATATATTTATCTCCTACTGCAGAGGTTGTTAAATCTATTGCTTTAACTGATAACGTAGCATTCCCATGGTTTGCACCTGCAGGTATCAATAGAGGTACTGTTGGAGATTCGGTTAGAAGAGCTGATATTAAATTAAGCCAATCTGATAGAGACACCTTATATGAAGGAAGAATTAATCCGATAGCAACATTTGTTCAAAATGGAGTTGTGATATACGGTCAAAAAACATTGCAAGTTAGACAGTCTGCTCTTGATAGAATTAATGTAAGAAGATTACTTCTTCAAATTAGAAGAGTGGTTGCTGCAACATCTCAAACTTTATTGTTTGAACAAAACGACCAAACTTTAAGAGACCAATTCTTATCTAAAGTTGAGCCATTATTATTACAAATTCAAAACCAAAGAGGTTTAACTGGATTTAGAGTTATAATGGACGAAACTAACAATCCGCCTGAAGTTGTTGATAGAAATACTTTAGTTGGTAAGATTCAATTGAAGCCTACTAGAACTGCAGAGTTTATAGACCTTACGTTTCAAGTCCTTCCTACTGGCGCACGTTTCGAAGATTTTTAAAACAATGATTAATAAATAATTAAAGGAGCTTTAGGGCTCCTTTTTTTATATATATATAATATCAAGTGTATTTTTTTTTAAAAAAAATTTAAATATAGTCAAATAATTTTTTTTGCTTAATATTTATAAGTGTTAAACAAATTAAATAACTATAAGATGGCTACAATGTTTAGACCAGTTCCTGTAGAACAGGAGCCAAAGAGAAAAAATAGATTCGTATTAGAATTTCCTTCAGAGTTGGGAATAGAATCTTTTAACGTTCAAACTTCTGGAAAACCTACAATCGAAATCGGTAGTACTGAAATTCAATATATGAACACTAGTACATTCGTTGCTGGTAGATATAAGTGGTCAGCAATTGACATTGAATTTATTGATGTTATAGGACCATCGACTACTCAGAAAGTAATGGAATGGGTAAGACTTCATGCTGAATCTGCTACAGGTAGAATGGGTTACGCAGTAGGTTACAAAAAGAATTTAGTACTAAAAGCACTCGACCCAGTAGGGGTTGAAGTTGAAAAATGGACAATGATTGGATGTTTTATAACAAATGCATCTTTTGATAGTTACGACTATTCAGCAGATGATATTTCAAAAGTTAAGATTAATGTACAGCCAGATAGATGCTTATTGAACGCTTAAATAAACTCAAATAAATTATTATTAAAAAGGAGACTGTTTAGATACAGTCTCCTTTTTTGTTACTATTTATTTAAGAAGAAATATCTTTTTTTTTTAAGTATGACTTATTTAAGGCTTTATAGAGATTTTTATTGTATAAATTCATCGAGTTTAAGTGGTGAAACTTATAATATTATAAATGTTGAAGATATATCTGGGTTTGTTACACCAGAAGGTAGTATTTCTATTGTAGAAAATGCAGATATCATCAATGAATCTCAAGGAAGATATTATGTAAACCTAACACCAGGTTTATACAATATAGATGATGTGTATGAGATGAATTGGGTTGTTAAATACATATCAGATAGCCCAGAAAAAAAGTTGATAACAAGATTTAAGCTAAATCCTGTTGTGGTAGGTCAGAATGTTGATATAAGACTTAATAATCAAGATATAAGACTAGAGATAGTTAATAGTTAAAATTATGGCAAGAGGAGAGAAACCATTTATAATGAAAAGAAACGATACAGCACCAGCTTTAATAGCAACTGTATATGACAAAGGGTGCTTGGGCGGTTGGAATAGATTGAATTTAAGTGCAGTTACTAAGGTAGACTTTTCTATGGCTGATGACTGTGGAGTTTTAACTATTTCGTCTCAATCTGCACAAACAATTTCTGCAAATAGTGGAATCATTCAATATTCTTGGAAAGAAGGAGATACTGCTGTTGCAGGTAATTTTGTTGGTGAGTTTGAATTATTTTTTGCCGATGGAACAAAAATGTCTTTACCTAGAGAGGGTGGCATAAGTATTAGAATAGAAGAAGATATAAATAATATATAAAGTGGCTGGACAATATTTTTTTAAAGTAGATGATAATTTTTTACCTTTAAGTGGAGGTACGGTAAGTGGCAACACATATGTTAGCGCCAATTTATCTGCCGATACTTTAAGTTTAGTTAATACGCCAAACAATGATGACTCTTTAACTCAAATATTGGCAAGAAATTCTGCGAATGGAGATGTTGAGTATAGAGATGTGCAGTCCATAATAAGTGCGGCAACATCACAAGACACTTATGTAACTGGAGGTACTTATAATGATGTTTCTAATGAATTATCACTAGAAAGAAATGATGCTGTAAACATAATAATAAGTGGATTTTCATCAGGAGCTCAATTTGGAACAACATATTTTGTAGCACCAGAAGGTAGTGATTCGACTGGTGAATATGGAAACATATCAAGACCATTTAAAACAATAACGGGAGCTAGAAATCAATTATTAATAGATTCTTTATCTGGCCAAACGCTTATATACGTTTTCCCAGGAACTTATGATGAAACTGAATTACAGTATCCTAATGGTAAAATGTATTTATCACCTGGTTCTTTAATTAAGCCTTCTCCTAAAATTAATGGAGCTGGAGCTGCAATGACTGCGGTAAATCAAGGCACAAAAACTTTTACATTTAACGGTAATTGGTCAACATATTTAATTATAGGTAAGAGATTTAGAGTTATTATTGGTGCAAATTCTGGAACATATACAATAGTTTCTGCCGCAGATGTTGGAGGAACTACAGAGATTGTGGTTTCAGAAACAATACCATCATCGTCTGTTGGTGGTATATTAAGAACTAATGAATCAATTTTCTTATTAGGTGACACACCTATTAACGCACCATCAGGTTCTACTTCTAATAATTTTGATTTGTATGGTCAAGGAGATGTAGACGTTGTTAAATCATTAGACAATGATTGGGCCGATACTATTGTAGGCATATATGGTACTGCTGAATTTTATGGAGAAGCTACATCTTGGAGACAAGAAAAAGGTGTACTCATATTTGCGACAGATGACACTAAAGTTACTTTTAATGGTTCTAATTTAGAATTGTATGGGGGTAGTGGTTATGTTGCTTCTGTAAGAGATTCTTCCGATTCAACATTTAATTTTGATAGAATATCATGTAATGGTAGTTTTGGATTTTTTGTTAGATACAATTCTAACCCAACATTCAATGGTAGTTGTGTAGTAACTGCTAATGTGATAAAAGGTACTGATTCATGTCAAACACTTGCAATTCAAAGAATGGGCCCAGGTGGTAGAGTTGTTATAAACTCACCTATTATAGAAACTGAAAACTGGACACTTAACACCGCGCAAAATTCAGGTGGTGAAGCAATTATAAATGGTAATATATTTGCAACAACAACTAATGGTAAAGGTATTGTAGCAGGTCTTGATTCATCTGGAGGAAAGTTTACTATAAACGGTAATATAACTACAGATGCTAACACTGCATTTTTAGGAGTTGGAGGAGTTAATAGTAATTGGTACTTCAATGGTAATATTCAATCACTTTCAGGAAGTTCCACAAATCCTATTATGAATTTTGGTTCTGGTTCTGGTAGTGTTAATTTAAATGGTAGCATTAAAAATACTGATGGCGGTACAACTTTAGATGGAATTAAAACAAATGGTGTTGATATTATTATTGAAAGCTTAGAGCTTGTGTCTGATAATGAAACAATCACAGCTTCATCACCACAAACAGTAGAAATTTTAAATTCTTTAAGCATAAACAACCCTTTAAATTCTAATATAACAACAACTGGTTTATATAACTATACAGGAACTACAAATGTAGGTGATTTAGTAATTTATAACACACCCACAAACGATGATTCACTCACTCAGATATTAGGTAGGAATTCTACTACTGGTAATGTAGAATACAGAGATGTACAGTCTATAATAAGTGCGGCTACTTCTCAAGATACATTTGTTACTGGATTTACTTATGACGGTTCAAATAAATTTACTATATCAGACAATAGTGGTTCTACATTTAGCACTACAATAAATACGGTAACAGGATTAACTAGTAATGGTAATATAGAAGCTGTTGGCAATCTTATAGCTACTGGTGGTACAGGAAATGTGTTAACCAAGCAAGTTTATTTAGAAAATAATTTAGGTTTAGATTGGGATTTCCCTTCTAGTTCTGTTGTATTGGGTAACAATAGTGATGGGACTATTATAAACGGAACCAGTTTAACAATTAATAGTGATACATTAGTTAATGGAAATGTAACAGGAAATAGTTTAAATTTATCTTCAATAACTAATGATGATTCATTAACAGAAATATTAGCTAGAAATAGTTCAGGATTAGTTGAATATAGAGATGTAGATTCTATTATTGGCGCAGCTTCAGCAGATACATATGTTGTCTCTGGCAATGCAGATGTTGCTACTTCACAATTAACACTTACTTATAATACTGGAGGGACTTTTACTGTAACAAATTCAGCAGCTTTATTTGCTGATAATGACATTAATGTTACTGGAGGTACTTATAATCCCACAACTGGTTGTGTTACGTTTTCAACAAATAGTGGAACCACATTTGATGTTTGTGGTTTTGTAACTGGTATAACTGACACTTATGTTACTGGAGGTACTTATAATTCTTCTACAGACACAATAGATTTAACAAGAACAGATTCTGCTACAGTTAGTATAACTGGCGTTTCTGATACTTTCTATTGGACAACTGGTTCTACAGGAAATTATTCTATAAAAGCATTAAATGATACCGCCGTAGACGCAACTGGTAATTATGCAGTAGCAGAAGGTGGCAGTACAGCTAGTGGAGATTATTCGCATGCTGAAGGTTATAGTCTAGCTAGTGGAGACGTTTCACACTCTGAAGGTAATAGTGTAGCCAGTGGACTCAATTCACACTCTGAAGGTGGTGGCACCACAGCGAGTGGGCGATGGTCTCATTCTGAAGGTAGTGGCACAATAGCTAGTGCAGACTATTCTCATGCCGAAGGATTTCAAACAACAGCTAGTGGTAACTCATCTCACGCAGAAGGGTACAGAACAGTGGCGGGAGACTATTCACATGCGGAAGGGATGGATACAACGGCTTTAAATTATTCACACGCTACAGGATATGATACTAAGGCCATTGGTGCAGCTTCTTACGCTGGAGGTGGGGAAGCTACAGCAACAGGAGACTTTTCATTCATACATTCAGTATCCTCTTTAGTAAGTGGCTCTAGGAGCGTAGTGTTAGGTGGACAAAGTCTTACAGGAGCAACTGATGATACAGTTTATGTTCCGTTTTTAAATATAAACAACTTAGCACCAGGAACATCCATTAATAATTTAGGTATAGACATTGATGGTAACGTGGTCACAGGTTCTGCTGATGAAAACGATATTACAAGAGTTCAATCTGGTACCAACATAAATACAGGAGGAACGGCAAACAATCCGATTGTTAATCTTGATGATAATATTTCTTTAAATTCTGTTTCCGCAAACACTTTAAGTGGAGCGACAATTTACTCTGGTTCAACTGACTTGTATGATATTTTCTTAACTAATGCTGATGGAAATGATATTACAAGAGTTCAAAATGGAATAAATACATTTACTGGTGGAACTGAAAACAATCCAACAATTAATGTTACAGCTCTCACAATAGATAATATAACTGTTTCTGGAGATTCTAGTTTTGATTCAGTTTCTGCAACTACAATTTATTCTGGAAGTACTGACCTTTCTGATATATTCCTCACAACAGCAGACGGTAACGATATTACAAGAGTTCAGGGTGGAATAAACATATCAACTGGCGGAACTGCAAACAATCCTATTGTAAATCTTGATGACGACATTTCACTAAGCTCTGTTTCAACAACGACATTAAGTGGTGGAACATTATATTCTGGAAGTACTGACCTTTCTGATATATTCCTCACAACAGCAGACGGTAACGATATTACAAGAGTTCAGGGTGGAATAAACACATTCACAGGAGGCACAGGAAACAATCCTACAGTAAATGTTACTGGATTAACCGTAGACAACATAAGTGTGTCTGGGATTTCTATTTTTCAATCAGTTTCTGCAACTACAATATATTCTGGCTCAACTGATTTATATGATATTTTCTTAACAGAAAATGACGGAAACGATATTACAAGAGTTCAGGGTGGAATAAACATATCAACTGGTGGAACTGCAAACAATCCTATTGTAAATCTTGATGATGATATTTCACTAAGCTCTGTTTCAGCAACGACATTAAGTGGTGGAACATTATATTCTGGCTCAACTGATTTATATGATATTTTCTTAACAGAAAATGTTATTTGGACAACTGGCTCAACGGGCAACTTTTCATTAAAGACAATAAATGATAGTGGATTAGATGCTACAGGAAATTATGCATTAGCAGAAGGTGGTGGAACTATTGCAAGTGGAAACTATTCTCATGCAGAAGGTTTTGAAACAACTGCATCAAGCCCAGAAGCTCATTCGGAAGGGTACCAAACAACGGCAAGCGGAGAAGATTCACACGCTGAAAATTTATTTACAATTTCTAGTGGAGATTATTCTCATGCTGAAGGTTGGAGCACAACGGCTAGCGGAGAAGACTCGCACTCAGAAGGTTTTGGAACTGTAGCAAGCGGTGCAGACTCACATGCAGAAGGGTTAAATAATACAGCTAGCAATACAGCTTCTCATGCCGAAGGTTTTAATACCACATCAACAAGTACCGCTTCTCATTCAGAAGGTTTTGACACATTAGCAAGTTCTGAAGCTGCTCACTCAGAAGGTTATAGTTCAACAGCTAGTGGACTAGCTTCACATTCGGAAGGCTTTGAAACAACATCAAGTGGTTTATTTTCACACGCTGGTGGTTCTGGCTCAATTGCATCAGGAGATACTTCGTTTATACATTCAACAAACTCTTTGGCAACTGGCGCAAGGAGCGCTGTGTTGGGTGGTCAAAATATAACAGGAGCAACTGATGATACAGTGTATGTTCCTTTTTTGAATATAAACAATTTAGCAACTGGAACATCTATAAACAATTTAGGTATAGATGTTGATGGAAATATTGTCACAGGAGGTGACGGTAACGACATTACAAGAGTTTCGGGAGGAGTAAACATATCAACTGGTGGAACTGCAAACAATC